>Ga0080004_1132288_pt1 | contig 17798 bp, 19 predicted proteins | sample WasSprMetagenome_FD_69207 | JGI IMG/M metagenome (GOLD analysis project Ga0080004, IMG submission 69207) | Sulfidic aquatic microbial communities from Washburn Spring, Yellowstone National Park, USA - WS (SPADES assembly) (version 2) | ecosystem: Environmental > Aquatic > Thermal springs > Hot...
ACCCAGCAGAGGTCAGGCAAAAGGTCATAGAGTTCAGGAAGAACTTCCTAGAGGTACACTACGGGTTCAAGATAACAAGGGAAGACGAGATCAGGCTATTGAAGATAATGCTACACGCCGAGGTGTAGTTTAAAGCCCAACCCCCCAATGCAGTTAGCACGGTGATCTATCCATGTCGGACATAGTGGTTAAAGCTAAGGGGAAGGAGTACGTGGTGAAGACTGATAGGAGGTATTCTGAGACCGATGAGTGGGCTAAGCTAGAGGGAGGACTCGTAGTGGTTGGGATCACCGACTACGCCCAGAAAGAGCTCAAAGACATAGTCGCTGTCGAGCTGCCACACGTTGGCAGGGTGGTCAAGAAGGGCGAGGAGGTGGGCATGATAGACTCTGTCAAGGCGACCTCACCATACTACGCCCCGGTGAGTGGCAAGATCGTAGAGGTCAACAAGGAGCTCGAGGGGTCCCCGGAGCTACTCAACAAAGACCCCTACGGGAGAGGCTGGATCATCAAGATCGAGCCACTAGACCCCAAGGAGTACGAGTCTCTACTAACACCCGAGAAGTACGCAGAGAAGATCGAGAAAGCTAAACACTAGCCCTCCTCCTCTCTTTCCTCATCTACACCCTCTCCTCCACAGCGCGGTCGATCCACGCTTATTACTCCCTCTTCACCATAACACTACGAGCATTCATCTCGAGGTCTGAGAGAGTCTGAGTAGGGGTGGTCAATAGTGTTGTTTGGCGTTACACTAAGACCGGGCGAGCTGGCTAGAATGATAGATCACACGTTACTAAGGCCTGAAGCTGGGTATAAGCAATTGGAGAAGTATGTTGATGACACTAGGAGGTACGGCTTTAAGCTACTAATGATCCCGCTATCGCTCGTCGAGAGGGTCTGGGAGATCGCTGGGAGGACCATCGAGGTTGGCGTGGTCGTCGGGTTCCCCCTGGGGAACACGTCTACGAGGATCAAGGTGGCAGAGGCTAGAGAGGCTGGAGAGCTCGGCGCTAGCGAGGTGGACGTGGTGATGAACATCAACGCCTTCAAGTCTGGAGACTACGAGTTCGTCAAGAGAGACATAGCGGCTGTCGTAGAGGCGGCTAGAGCTGCAGGGGTTAGAGTCGTCAAGGTCATAATCGAGACAGGGCTACTCACAGATGAGGAGAAGGTGAGAGCTACAGAGCTCGTTGTAGAGGCTGGAGCAGACTTCGTCAAGACCTGTACAGGCTTCCTAGGCGGCATGGCGACTGTGCACGACGTACACCTCTTGAAGACGGCTAGTAGGGGGAGAGTGAAGGTTAAAGCGGCTGGTGGGATCAGGAGAGCTCTCGACGCGCTAGCATTGATAGCTGCTGGTGCAGATAGGATAGGGACTAGTAGTGGCGATAAAATCATGGAGGACTACATTAAGATGTATGAGAGGGGTGAGCTGTAGTGGCTGAGGGAGTATACATTATAGAGCCAGCTGGCAAGTACATGAGGCTGCTGTTCAAGGTGAACAGGGTTTTCGCGCTTGAGAGGTCGCCATACCAAGAGGTGGTGCTAGCGGAGATCGAGGGGTTTGGAAGGTCGCTACTACTAGACAGATTCATACAGAGCACTGAGAGAGATGAGTACATATACCACGAGCTACTAGTGCACCCAGCCATGGCTATGCACCCAAACCCCGAGAGGGTCTTGATAATCGGGGGTGGCGAGGGGGCTACTCTCAGAGAGGTCTTAAAGCATAACACCGTCAAGGAGGCTGTGATGGTTGACATAGACCCGGTGGTTGTGGAGTTCTCGAAGAGATACCTCGAGCACATGCACCAGGGCAGCTTCAACGACCCCAGAGCCCGCGTCTACATAATGGACGGCTACGAGTACGTGAAGAAGGCGCCAAGTGGGTACTTCGACGTGGTGATCATGGACCTCACAGACCCGTACGCCAGCGAGATCGCCAAGCCACTCTACAGTAGAGAGGCCTTTGCAGAGATCAAGAGAGTCCTAAGAGCTGATGGCGTCGTCGCGACTCAGGCTGGCTCAAGCTACTTCTACCCCGAAGAGTATAGATACGTCCTGGAGAGCGTTAAGGCGAACTTCAAGCACGTTGCAGAGTACTGGTTCTGGGTCCCGAGCTTCGGGCTCAATGTGAACTTCGTAGTGGGCTCGGACGCCTACAGGCTTGAAGATGTGGTTGATAAAATAGATGAGGTGTTAAAGTCTAGAGGCGTCAAGACGAAGCTAGTATCTGGGAGGCTTGTCGAGGGGTTACTAAAGATCGGCGTCTTGTACCCTCACTAGCTCTTTTTCTTCACAACTAGCACTCCATCCTCCCTAATCTTGACTACCTCTACCCTCTCGCCCGGCTTGATCTCCTCGGTCGAGGTCGCGCGCCAATACTCCCCCTCGACCTTCACGTAGCCGATCGAGCCCGGCTTGATCTCGTCTAGAGCTACCCCAACTTTCCCCTCTGGGGTGTACGAGATGGGCTTCTTCCTCTTGATCTCGATCACCTTGAACATCACTAGGCCGAAGAAGCCGCCAAGCGCTACAGACACTCCGATAAGGAACGCTCTCAAGGCGGCTATGTACTCCTCTGCTGGTGCGATCCCCGTTGGGATGTACATTGGGAGCAAGGCGAAGCCTAGAAGCAGGAGTATTATCCCAGATATCCCGACAAAGCCAAAGCCGGGTATTACGAAGAGCTCAACTGCTAGTAGGGTGGCTCCGAGGATTATGAATAGCAACGAGATGGCGTTGGGGCTCACACCAGTCGATATGAGGCCTAGTAGTATGAGCGCAATGGCGATCGGTAGCACCACGAACTTCCCCGAGACGAGGGCGAATATGGCGGTCAAGACCCCTATGCTCAGTAACAAGTTCGCCAAGTAGGCGTTTGATAGCGCTGATAGAAACCTAGATCTAAGGCTACACGAGTACGCCTCTAGCCTTCTGATCTTCAGCTCGTACGTCACGTCGCCTCTCCTAACGACCTTGCCACTAAGCCTCTCTAAGAGCTCTTCTAGCGTGTTCGTCTCATAGTCAGCGAGACCCAGCTTCACAGCCTCTGTGGAGTCGACCGTCTTGGCCTGGTATACCATCTCCATCACCAAGCTGGTGTTTCTACCAGACCTCTCAGCGTACACCACAGCCTTCTTCACCACGGGCTCTACGATCTTAGACTCGTTGACGAACTGCACCTCCCCAGTGACCGGGTTCACTATGACCGGCTTCATAGCGCCCAGTATAGAGCCCCTCTTGATGCCCACCACATCTGCTGGGAGTGCTATGAGCGTTGCAGCGCTCAGGGCCTTCCCCTCAATGAACACCAAGACTGGGGTCCTGGAGTCGTATATCGCGTCACCTATGGCGAACGCTACGTCGAGGTAGCCACCATACGAGTTGATACGTAGGATCAACGCGTAGCCAGAGGACTCGGCGTACTTGAGCGCGTCTAGAACACACTCAGCAACCCCCTGGTCGATCGTGTCCCACGGTGGAGCTATCTCGACGAGCAGCCCGGTCTCAATAGACTTAGCAGGCTGGGCTTCTAACGCGACCTGGGCTAGTAGCGCTATGAGCGCTATGGCTATGGGTATAAAAAACTTTAGAGATTTGTGGAGCCTCATGAAGTGGTACCTCCAGTTCTCTTCTCCTGCTCTCTCAGAGCCTTGTGTGCAGCGACTATTTCACCGAGAACCCGCCCACCAGCCTCTGTGACCACTACTAGCGACTTCTCTCTAGCGATCTCTATGAGGGTCTGCAGCTCTCTAAGCCTCAGGGCTACTGGGTGCTCTTCGTAGAGCTTAGCTGCCTCTGAGAGTATTATTGAAGCCTGCTTCTCGCCTTCAGCCTCTATTATCCTAGCTCTTCTCCACCTCTCAGCCTCTGCTTGTTTAGCCATGGCTCTTCTCATCTCCTCTGGTAGCTCAACAGCCTTGATGGTCACAGCTGTTATCTTTATACCCCAGGGTATAGTCATCTCATCTAGTATCCCAGATATCTTCTTGTTTAGCTCGTCTCTCCTCTGTAGTAGGTCGTCAAGGTCTGCTTGCCCCAGCACGTCTCTGAGAATAGTTTGTGCTAAGAGGCTTACAGCGTAGTGGTAGTTAGAGACTCTCGTGACAGCCCCGATGGGGTCTATGACGCGGTAGTAGACTACAGCGTCTACGGTGACGCTCACGTTGTCTCTCGTCAAGATCTCTTGTTTGGGGACATCTACGGTCACCACTCTCAGGTCAACTTTAGCCACGCTGTCTATGAACGGGATTACGAAGACGGGTCCAGGCCCCTTAGCCCCCTTCAACTTCCCCAACCTGAACACAACCGCTCTCTCATACTCTCTCACGATCTTTATTGCCGAGGCTAGTATTGGAATGCCGATCAATAGGATAGCTGCAAGTACGATCCACTGCCACATGCAGAGCTCACCCTACATGCATAGTAGTCACTTAAGTGCTTATATTTATCCTTGGCAAAGGCAGGCAAAGACGCTCTTGCTTATCTCGATGTAGATGTTGTGATAAACCACGAGGCTAGAGGGCTAGCTGATGAGATCGTCGAGCACATCTAGACTTTGAATCCTCGTCGAAATCTCTAGCTCACTGGTTGCAGGCTCTGCGAATAGCCTACATGCAGGGCTGATCTAGCCTAAAGCATCTAGAGGAACCTACAAGCTTTAGAAGCAAGCTTAGATCAGTAAGGGCCCAATCATCTACATCACGAGCTCAGTTGAAACCTCCATCATCACCACATATACATTTACACATACCCATATTTATACTTACGTGGACTCCTTGAAGCCTCGAAGAGATCAACTGCATCAAGTGAAACGCCCCACATCGTGGTGGCCTAGTCGAGTTGGCGCTGAAACCCGGCTTTCTAAGCCAGAGCTCTGCAACCAGGACTACTGGGCTCCAAGCACCCCCTAGAATATCGAGTACAGTGCCCGCTTCAAGGCGCTCTCTTCGACACCATCCCAGGACCTAGGTTTTAACAGCTCGCTTAGCCTGTTAATATTCTCGTAGACGTGGGAGGCGGTAGACATGATCTCCACTACTATATCATCGATTATATACTCTAAGTCGAGTGATGTATAGATGGGCGTATCTACCTTGCGTTTTAACTCAGGAGTTTATCCTAGTAAGAGGGTTGTGATGTATGAGGCCTCCTAGCTACGTTGTGAAGGCTAGGCGCGTTTTGAGGGTTAGGTTGTCGATGATCTTCTCTGGCATGTCGCTCGCGGGTATTGTATGCTCGTTTATCGAGATGATCCAGTCTGGTAGCGTTGACCTGTTTAAAGTGCTCATAAGTCTCGTGATAGGAGGCGCGATCTTCGAAATCATATCCATAGCTCTCACTCGCAGGTCTTTGGCAAGGGCTAGAAAGGCGCTTGAGGAGAAGGCTTCGCAGTATGGTCTTCAACTAGCTGAGCTCGTAACGAGCCACTTTCTCCTAGGGCTCTACGAGATCTTAGCTGCGATATCTCCACGTAGTTGGGGTCTCGTGATCTGCGGGAGAGGCGAGTACACGGCAATCGCAAAGCGGGGAGGTGGAGATTACATAGTCGTGATGAGTAACGTCACTAGTGGAGTCTTAAACTTAACATCTAGCACTATACACCTAAGTAGAGTCTACTATGTCACTCATATTAGTGGGCCTCTAGCACCTAGTGGTCGAAGGCTCAAAAGGGTCGAGGCTGAAGGCTACGCTTTTATAGAGAAGCCGAGATTTGAAGGTACTACGCAGCTTGAAGTCGTGTTGAGTGGTAAGCCCGGTAAAAAGCCGATGAGGCGAAAAGTACCACTAATCACCCGTAGCGGTGTTCTCGCGTTGAGGTCTCCTGCAAGCCCAGACGAGATCATCATTGGTGAGGGAGTCTTAGTCGAGGCGAGGATAGAGCTCGTCGTACTAGAATTGCTCGAGCACCTTGTAAGGACTATACTGGTGGAGTCTAGTAGAGCTCTAAAAGCTCACGCCTCCTAAGCCGCTCTCTGCAAGCCCTTAAGAGGGTCGCTAAGCCCTCTAGGGTTCTAGACGAGAACATTTATTAACCGCTTGTATCAGTATTCATTAATCGTGTTGTTGTTTTGAGGAGGCTCGTATGCTACCTGCGCGCGTGGCTTTCTACCTATCTCTCGTGTTGATCTTCACGGGCCTGGCTCTCACCGTTCTAGGCGTGTTGCTAGTTGTAGACAAAGGGGTCAAAGTTTACTACCAATATGTAGACCTCGTCATCCCCGCGTATAGGTTTGAGACCTTAATGCCAGGCAACTACACCGAGACAGTGGCTCGCTCGCTAGAGATGATCCGCGTGGAGAACATCACTAAGCCAGCCGAGTTCACGTATATAGTAGAGCCGCCCTCAGGCAACTGCAGTGGTGGGAGCTCTATTGGCCTCGCTCTACTAGCTTATGCAACCTCTGAAAACGCCACCGTTTGTCCCTAGATGGTCATCCTTATTAGTTCATGTTTATTTATCGCATCTAGGGACTTCCACCTCGCCCACACTTCACGGGCGATTAGTGTGGGGTCATGGGTGGCTGTCGAGCCCAACGGCACGAGGCTCCCATCTACCTTCAGCCCGCCTAGGCTTGGAGCATCGCTCCCATCGCCTAAGCGGGGGCTACCAGTAGGTATGTTAAGCCTCGAGGGGGTTTATAAAGACCTCAAACAGCCTCGACCCACCTTATTAAGGGGAACAGCCCGAGTGTCCTAGTCGAGATCTATGGGTGTAAAGGAGAGGTGTGCACTCCACTATACGTTCAAGACGTCTTTAAGAGTAGAGAGGGCTGCTTCTATGACAGCTCAACGTTTGGTTGCAAAGTGGAAGTGCGCCTACCTCGTAGTGTTCTCGAGTACGAGCGCTTCGAGTTTAAAGTAGCCCCCACGCCAGGGCTAACTATACGTCTATTCGCAGCTGGTACAGGGCTAACTTGCACGTATAGCTACGCGTTAGAGTGCCCAGTGGTGAAGCCGATCCCAGAGCCTAGGTACATTCACCTCCACACCCCTACATACGTAGATACATCAGGCTTAGTAGCAGGCCTAGCGCTCTCTCTAACAGGGCTAGTGCTAATGATACTAGGCGTCTACACAAAGCTCTTCTCCACTAAGTAATGTAACATATGCGCTTCAAGTAGAGATGTTCAACCCTCACCGCGAACGGCGCCTCTCGAACACTAGTTACACGTTGCGAAGGAGCCTAACACCCCCTGTGTAGCCATGGTAATCATGCAAAATTTGAATAAAGAGGATAGTATTTGAAGCCCTATTGGTCGAGACCATTATACAAAAAGAATACTTAAGAGAACGGGCGTGGTAGTTCAAACTAGGGTGGTGTAGAATGCTCGTTATTAACAGGGCTTTAGCCTTGGTGTTGGTTCCACTAGTACTGTTCTCAGCGTTCATAGGGGTGTTCCTGTACCGTGACGAGATCAGCGTTCTCGTGAACTCGTGGCTCAACAATAACCCTCAGGTGCTAGTGAAGTTGAAGGTCAAGCTACCGAGTGTTGATGCGGATATGTGCTTTGTAGCTGTTCACAGGTTTGAGACTCCATACGTTCCAGTCAATGAGAGGTTATTTGCAGGCATCGTCGTTCCCGGAGTCGAGGTCGAGGTCAAGAAGCTTATACCTGCAATACCGGTGAAGCTACGCTACGATGAGAGAACCAAACAGTACGTAGTGGAGTACTACGAGCCGCAACAGTTCTTCATACTAGTACACTGCGTTAAGGGGAACACAACGGTGTTCAAGTACGGTAGAGTATACGAGGTGTTCCCGAGAAGCATAATTCACCAAGAGACAATAGAGATACAGAGATCGAGTAAGCCATCTCGTCTATCAGCAAGCTTGATCGACGGTGGAGGGGGCTCTACTCAATCAACATGCGACATCTACAGAGTAAACGATCCAAACGACTACACACTTAGAGGCGAGTGTTACACTTGGGTCTTAGGGCCGTATCTATATAGCGTCGAGGGTTTAAGAACTCGATACGGTATAGCGCACGGCGTGTACGCTAGAGCACCCTCAGCTGTTTACATAACAGCGTTTCATGACAGCGCTTACTGTCCTGGCGGTGTTTGTGATCACGACACGCCACAATGGCATGAGGCTGGCAAAGCATTAACACCCTCATTAACCGATGCCACTACCGGCGGGCTTACAGGCAACTCGAAAGTACGTGTAGCCTTTAGAGTGATTTATCGCTACCATGTGTATGATTGGTGTGACGGCGTTGCAGGCGTATGTTGGGTTTATTGGGTCTTGGATCCATATAGGGTGATCGATATCGCATCGGCTGATCAGGTCGGCCTGGGTTACGTCGAGTATTACTCCCCACCACAACATCCTAACTATGCTACTCCTGCGGCTGGAGACAAATTCCTCTGGTTCGAGATAAACCAGCAAACAGACGAGATTATTGTGACTATTACAGTGGGCTTTTCATGTAGTTTTGAGGGCTGGAGCGTAGGCTTATCGGTCAGTTTCTATAAGGCCGTTAGATACGATGACCAGTATGTTTCGCCATTCGTCAAGATCGAAGACCTCACTGGGCGCTACTATGCCTGGTACTACTGGTGGTACAAGGATAACAACCTATTAAGCCTTGAAATCCTCGTATCCAACTGGTGATCTTTTTCTCCCGCTGACTCGTAACATTGAGCATCGCTTGAGACTAATCCATAACTATGAAGTACAGCTGGACGTAAATTAGCGCGAACGTAGATACGTCATAGTAGCCTCTTTAGCTTTTCGATAAGCTTCTTGACGTCCTCGATGTTTTTCTCAACCATCTCCTGTGGTAGCCAGTTCTCGTAGAAGTTCTGGTGTAGAGCTATGGCTGATCGCCATAAGCGTTTAATCTCATCGTCGTTCACGGCCTTAGCGATCCTAACGACCTCTCTGTGAAGCTCGCCGTGACTCAGGACCCTCCTACCCTCCTTGGCCGCGAGGGCTTTAACCATCTGCGCGGCCGCCCTCCAACCTTTTTCTGATGCTTGCACATAGTCGCCTCTCTTAAGGAGCTCCTCTGCCTCGACGAGGTATTTCTCACAGAGCTTTAAGTGGAACTCTACCATGTCTTGGGGGTCTAAGGGGACATTGAGAGCTCTCGCTAACGTTTCAACCACGAGCTCTTCAACATCTACACCACTACTCGTAGCGATCTCATGTAGCCTCTTGTAGAGACTCTTAGTGAGTAGAAGCTCGATCACAGACATGTAGAGAAACGCCTCCAAAAACACTCCTAGAGGGTGATCGGAGATTAAAAACGTCGAGAACATGAAGGCGCGTGGATAAGGACACATTCGAAACGACCTCCCTATGTTTGAGGGCAGTCTTAGAGAGATGCCGCAAGGCTTCGCCGTGATGTTTATAGAGGATCAACCCTGGAGAGAGGTGAGAGCTTCAAGCTTGGAGTCGAGAACGCCGTTCACATCTAGGTGTAATAGGCTATACGCTGGAGGGGCGTGAAGCGAGAGGCTTAAGCGGTCAGCCTAAAAAAGAAGGTAGACGTAGAGGCTTCAAGACTCGATCTCTAGGGGCTTTCCAAGCTTTCTACTGATCTTTATTAACATGTCCTTGACCATGGCTTCGAAAGTCCAGTCTGGGCTCCAACCCCACTCTTCTCTCGCCACGCTATCGTCGATGCTTCTTGGCCATGAGTCTGCTATCTTCTGCCTAAAGTCTGGCTTGTACTCGACTTTGAAGTTTGGTATGTACTTCTTGATCTCTTCTTCTAGTTGCTTCGGGGTGAAGCTAAACGCTGCCACGTTGTAGCCTACGAAGAGTTTTAGTTTAGACTTATCAGCTCTCATTAGCTGTATCACAGACTTGATCGCGTCTGGCATGTACATCATTGGAAGCTCTGTGTCTTCACGTAGGTAGCAAGTGTACGGCTTGCCCTCAACTGCGTAGTAAAACATCTCGACAGCGTAGTCTGTGGTCCCCCCGCCTGGGAGCGCCTCGCTACTGATTATGCCAGGCCACCTAACCCCTCTCACATCAAGATCATACTTGTACACGTAGTAGCGTGCTAAGAGCTCGCCTGCATACTTAGTTATGCCATACATAGTTATGGGCTCGATGATTGTGTGCTGTGGCGTGTTAACTCTCGGTGTTGTCGGTCCAAATACTGCTATTGTGCTAGGCCAAAACACCCTAAACCTGTACTCTCTAGCCAATTCCAATACATTGTAGTGCCCAATTAGGTTGACTCTCCAGGCTAGCTGGGGGTTTTTCTCCCCGGCAGCTGATAGTAATGCTGCGAGATTGTAGACTTCGTCTACATCGTACTTCTTTACGGCCGTCTCCACGGACTCTCTGCTAGTCACATCCACAAATTCTACAGGGCCTTCGAGGAGTTTACCTGTAGGCTTTTTAGAGTGATATCCTGCAACTACGTTGTCGGCTCCATAAAGCTTTCTGAGGGCCGGCACAAGTTCGTAGCCGATCTGACCCGTGGCGCCTATTACCAACGCACGTGTCAATGAAAAATCACCTTAATTTAAATTATTCCTAGTTTCTTGCCCCACTTCTCGTAGGCTGCTAGTGCCTTGTTCAAGTCGTCTTTAGTGTGAGCGGCGTTTACCTGGTTTCTGATCCTCTCGGTGCCCCTGGGCACCATTGGGTACACTATGGGGACTACGAAGATCCCCTCTTCGAAGAGCGCTTTGGCCAGCTCGCGGGTCTTCTTCGTGTCGCCAATTATCACGGGGATTATTGGAGTCTGGCTTTTACCCGTGTTGAAGCCCATTGATTGTAGCTCTTTCCTGAAGTAGTTTGCATTGTCATGTAGCTTCCTTATCCTCTCCTTACCCTCTGGGCTCATCACTATCTCTATAGCCTTGATGTTAGCGGCGATCACTGGGACAGGGGGCCCGGTGCTCAGTAGCCAGCTTCTAGCTCTATTCCTAATGTACTCTATGATCTCTCTATCCGAGCCTATCATTCCACCACTAGACCCCAACGCCTTCGAGAACGTGCCCATGTGTATGTCTACCTTGTCTTCAACTCCGAAGTGTGCTGGCGTTCCATGCCCCTCTCCTAGGACTCCTTCACCGTGAGCGTCGTCTACGTAGACCATTGCGTTGAACTCTTCAGCGAGCTTCACGATCTGATCTAGCGGCGCGATGTCCCCATCCATCGAGAAGACGGCGTCTGTGATGATCCACACATTCCTGTATTTATCCCTGTTTTTCCTCAGCTTGTCTTCAAGGTCTGCCACATCGCAGTGGTTATAGATGATCTTCTCCGCTCTCGACAACCTTATGCCATCTATGATGCTACCGTGATTCAACTGGTCTGAGAGGATCAAGTCTCCCTGGTCTACGAGGGCTGGGATAGTGCCCTGGTTAGCAGCGAAACCGGTGGCGAAGAACAGCCCAGCCTCCGTCTTCTTGAACTCCGCGATCTTCTTCTCGAGCTCGGCGAGGATCTCGTGGTAGCCAGCAATAGCCCAGACAGCGCCAGGGCCCCAACCATACTTCTCCATCGCCTCGATAGCTGCTTGTTTAAGTCGCGGGTCGTTTGCGAGGTTAAGGTAGTTGTTGGAGGACAGGACTATGACCTCCCTCCCCTCGACAATAGCTCTCGGGCCAGCCGGGCTCATGAGCCTCTTGATCTCCCAGTACTCTCCGCGCTCATATAGCTCTCGAAGCTTTGATGCGTAGAACTCTCGAACCCACTTCTTAGCCAACCCTCTACACCGATAAACTAACTACGTGGTGAGGGTATATATAGATATATTCGTCTACATAGTATCTATACTGGTACATTAGAACGCTTATAACGAACGTAGCTCATGGAGTCTAGTGGTGTAGAGAATGGAGACTAGCGCGATCGCTGAGAAGCTATCTAGGTATTTCGAGCTCAATGCGGATGAGCAAGAAGAGCTCTACGACTTAGCAGATACGTTGTACAACGAGCTGATCTCGAAGTACCTAGAAGCCCTCGCGAGCCCTGGGGAGAACGAGCCCCTAGTAGAGGGCGTGTTGAAAATAGCAATCGAGCTACTGGGCAAGAAGGAGAGAGGTCTACTAGAGGACTTAGCGCTAATAGCCATCCTCGACATCATATGCACAGACCTACACGATAGATTAGTAGGCTTCATAGAGACTGAGAGCGAGGAAGAGGAGTGATCAACCAACAGACCTTACTTATTATAGAACCTCTAAGTTAAAGTGGCACTTTTAAAGTGTTAATAGGGTTCTTGACATAAGTACGCATAGTGTGTTAAACTTGGAGTTACTAGAGCTCAAGAAGAAAATACTACAACTACTTAGAGAAGATGAGGAGTTTAGACTAGCTATTGCTGGTTTGATCGGGTTAGACGCTGTTCTAAACGAGCTTAAGAAGCTCCGCGAGGACTTCAATAGATATATCGAGCTAGAGGAGAAGAGATGGGAAGAGAACAGTAGGCGCTGGGAGGAGAACAACAGGAGGTGGGAGGAGAACTGGCGTAGATGGGAAGAGAACAACAAACACTGGGAAGAAGCATACAGGAGATTTGAAGCCATCGAGGCTGAGTTGAAGAGCTTGAGAGAAGAGACTATGAAGCTTAGAGAGGACTACAACAAGCTACGCGAGGACTTCAATAAACTCTACGAGAGCGTTATGAGGAGACTAGATCTATTCGAAACTAGAATGGAGAGGAGAATTACAGCTCTAGGTGCACGATGGGGTGTCGAATCCGAGAAAGCCTTTAGAGAGGCTATGAAGGGGGTTATAGAGGAGATCCTCGGCGTGGGCAGGGTCGAGAAGTGGAGGTACTATGATGATAAGGGGGAAGTATATGGCTACCCCTCTCAAGTAGAGGTGGACTTGGTAATTAAAGACGATGTGCACATACTCGTAGAGATCAAGGCGAGCGCGTCTAGCGGTGATGTAGTGGAGCTCTGGAGGATAGGAAACCTCTACTCTAGAGTCGTAGGTGTTAAACCAAGACTCGTACTAATAACCCCGTTCATAGATGAGAAAGGGCTCAATACCGCTAGGAGCTTGGGCGTAGAGGTATACACTAGAATATAAGACTTGTTCATAACATTCACTGTTTGTTCATGAGGTCTTAGTCTACAGCTCAAGCTCGCAAGAAACCCGGATAATCCTGCAACATACCAAATACATACTATGATGATACAGCTCAATGTGTTGATCACCTATCAGCACACCGAGAGGCGGAGACAAGTCTCTTTGCATCGTGAAGCTATCGGAGGTGTCTTTGCCCCCTGATATCGAAAAAGACGCTGATGTTGCTAGAGAATTAGAGCTCAACGTGCTAAAGGCTTATATCCTCCTCTAGAAGTTATTGAGGGAGACACGATCTACAATGCATGGATTGCTGAAATGGAGAAGTTTGTTTTACACCCGAACTATGCTATCGAGGAGATTGGTGATAACTGGATCTTAGTCACTCGGAATGATGGCGTGAGGTTTAAGATAATACACTGGCTCTCAAAAACCGTGCTTCTAGAGCTTGCAGGCTACCCTGAAGGTGCTAAGCTCGATGAATTCCTTCCGTTAATTATAGCTAGAATGGCAGAGCACAAGCCCAAGTACTTTGAAGAGGACACCGATAAAAAGATAGCTAGAGCAACCGATGTAGCGATAGCCGCCATAGGCGAGCTCTATATGGAGTTTGGGTTAATAAACATAGAGAAGCTATGATGTCCACTCATCTATATACTCTACCATTCTAGGCACGACGCTAGTGCTTCTTTTAGTCAACGAGCTAAGCTTTATTCCAAGTTCTCTCTCCACGTGGTACTTGAACGCCTCCTTGGTGTCTCTCGCCAGGGCTTTTACATTAGTCCAGGCCCTCCTGCCGGCTTCTACTCCGAGCGTCTTGATCCCGGCTTTGAAAGCTTCCCACTTGGGTCGTATTTCTGGCTCTTTTGCTAGCTCCTCTGCGTGCTTTCTGTATGCTTCAGGTCCCTCGAGAGTGTATGTTATTTTTGGACCTATTTCTCTGCTCTCGGCTATTGTTTCTGCTATGGTTTCTTTTACTCTGGCTTCTTCAATGGATTTTCTCACAGTTGTAGGAGTTATTATTGGCCCTGGTTTTACTGGTGGGGTTTCTCTTTGAGTGGGGGTTGTAGTTGCTATTGGCGTGGATCTTGGTGTGTTTAGTTTTACTATTCCGCTTGGAGTGGTGCTTATGCTTGTAGTTGTGGGGGTTACTTGTGTTCCTCTGCTAGTTGCTCCTCCTATTAGCATGCTGACTCCTGTTTTTACTGCTCCTATTAGTGTTGTTACTAGTCCTCCTCCGAGTGTTCCGAGGAGTGTTGGTAGGACTCCGATTATTAGTGGGTATAGTATTCCGAATGTTATGTTTTGTCCCGGGATCACGGCGTTTGTGACAATCATGAATACTGCTGCCACTGGCCCTGCGATCATTAATCCTGCTAGTAGGCTTACAGCGTGTCTTACTGCTCCTCTCAGTGCTGGGTGTAGGTAGCCTATTGCTAGTAGTGGTGATGTTGTTATTAATGCTAGTATTAAGATGTATCTCACGTAGACTGCTAAGCTTGCTAGGAAGAGGGTTATTGCGAGGAATGTGGCGTATTGTGCTAGAAATGGTACAAAGTAGCCTAATACTACTCCAAGTGCTAATTGCAGGAATATCCATGCGAAAACCCACCCAACATCTATGCTCCCAATTAACTGGTAGCTAATAGTGTTAAGTGCTTGTGCAGTAGCATTATACACGTATGGTGCTAGTAGAGCCGTAGCAACAACTACGACAGCGTCTTTAATTGAACTCACAACACCCAGTAAACCCTCTTCACCCACAGCTCTCCAAACGAGGTTGAAAGCTAGAAATAATCCTAGAGCACTCATTGAGACACCTAACACTAACTTATATACCTCGTATACTGGGTCACCATCTCTCATCGGGAACAATGGGCACTCCACAAGCTTCTGCAGGTCTAATGCTGGAATTACAGCTGTAACAAGCTTGTAGAGGCCGCAGAAGATGTTCCAAGGCCAACCCAGTGGACAATAGTTTTGATTTTGAACAATCACAGCTAAGATATTCCAGCCTCTACGTCCCTCACTATCAGCTACATCTACGCGGATAGTGTATGAACCAGCTGGCTCACCGCCAGGTATATTGTAAACATGACTCCACTCACCACTCTCACTCATACTACCAGAGCTACTTTCACCATCACCCCAGTCTATGGTCACGCTGTATGGTGGGTTGCCACCACTCGGTATAATCGTCAATTTCAACTCCTCACCGCTCCTGATCGTGACACTAGATGGCATTACAGTCACAGATACTGTTCCACCAGGCCCAGTTGAGACACCACTACTCAGAGACGCTGCGAAAAACCCCAGGCCCACAACTAGGAGTGCAGCTAATAATTGACTAACACCCTCAGCTCTACCCATAGCGAGATATATAGCACTAGAAACTAGTAATACACCGCTCACAGCGTAGAACACCCAGCCGTAGGGTAATGGTGGAGTAACACCACCATAAAGAGACTGCACTAAACCCCATCCAAAAGCCAAGACAATTATAGCTGCAAGTGAACCAGCAATATATCTCTCAAACCCCTCTCTACCAAGAGTCCTCAATATTACACCATAAGCGAAAAACCCTAACGCAACAGCCCACCCAATCCAAAGACCCCAGCTAATAAGACCCCATACATCCACCACTAGAACCCACCTCCTCAGATTCCTCAGAGACCACTACTAGCCTCTTCAACCTCCTCCTAAGCAACCTCTCAAACCCTTCAATAACCTCTACTGGGGCATTGAGAGTAAGACCTAGCTCTAAATCCCTCAGCGCGATGTGAGCCTTCTCAAGCCTCTTATTCAACACTAAGACAGCGTCATTGGTCTCAATGGACAACGCGTCCGCGCACTCCTTGACCACGAGGTGCCTCATCGAGCGGGGCTCGAGAACCTTGAGGACCCTGCACACGGCTGATCACCCTAGTCGGCTACTATGCACAGTATCCCCGAGACTGCGAGAACACCCCCCAATAACACTAGGATAGCTCTAAATAGGCCTCTATGAAACCTGTATATTGTCGCTAACACGGTAGCTATTATCAACACTACTGCGAAGTCGGCTAATCCACGAGGCAGCGGTACATAAGACACCAGTCTCTCCCAGAGTAGAGCCCAGCCCTTAACGATGAGATCTCTCATAGACATAGACACGGTAACCCCTAGATAACTAGGAGAGCTTAAAACACAACAGAACGCTCCTTTAACGACTTTGATTCAACATTCAATCAAACCTCTTTTAGCCTAGTATCAGATAAAAACGTGCCATGCCTTACCTAACACTCCTAGCTCTTCATATCATATTCTCAGACTTTGTCTTTTCCAGCCCGTCCATCTGTGTTGTACAGATTATTTTTCAATCAACTAAACACCGTAAATAGAGGGTTAGAAAGCAAGTACTCTCATGATCTACTACTTGCGTGCGAAGCGGTTCGAAATTTATTAAGTGTCTCTCAACCATACTATATCAGGGTTACTAATATGTTAAATAATGATGAGCTTATTTCTGCAATATTTTATTTGGCTGGTGGAAGGATAAAGGGTTCAACGAGGCTCCAAAAATTGGTTTTCCTAGTGGAGAGGACATTAGGTATTGGGATTTTTAAATTTGAGCCGTGGAAATATGGTCCTTGGTCAAATGAACTTGAGAAAACCATTAAAGAATTTGAAGATAGGGGTTTACTTAAAATCCACATCATAGATCCGGATCTTGCCAGCGAGTTTTTTGGGGAGTCTCCAGCGAGGATTTATGAGGCCTCACAAGACCTTATTAAAAATGGCGAAGAGGCGTTTAGGAAGCTGGCTAGAAGCGATGTGGCCAAGGCCTTGTACTTAAGGCAACTAGTGAGAGCTGTATTAAGCGTCCCTCTCTCATATTTGATTGCTTATATCTATTCAAATTACCCAGAAATGACTACGAAAAGTAATATTAGCGAAAAAGTTGATAAGTGGAGGAGGACATATGGGCTTAAGGCAGCAGGGGACGGAGATTACAAATGAATCAATACAAGAATCAGCACAATTAACAAAATTGCAGGAACTACTTATTAGTATAGATCAAGCCGCTACTAGTGTAGAAGAGATTCTCAAGTGTCAAGTTGTAATTTTAGCTTTTCACGAATTAGCGGGTATCGAGAGAGACGTCGTTGATGACTTAGAGTTTTACATAAGAGAAAAAGGTCTCCAAGAAGGCAGAGACGTGTGTGTAGTACTTCATACATGGGGCGGAGATGCTGATGCCGCATACCATATAGGCGTAAGACTACAGAACTTAATTAAAGATAGAAAACTAGTTATGGTGGTACAAAGACTTGCCAAATCTGCTGGAACACTGCTAGCTTGCGCTGGTGATAAAATATATGCAACCCCAATAACAGAGCTGGGGCCGGTAGACCCGCAGGTACTCATACCTAGTACAGGACGTTATGTTTCAGCGATAAGAATAGGAGATTCTCTCAGACAAGTGATTGAAATAATTGAAAAAACAAAAACCTCAAGTCAACAAGTAATACAGGCAATTTTTTCAAATATACCAATAGCTGAAATGGGGCACTTCGAAAGTCTCTTAAGTCATGTGAAGTCGCTTCTAGAAGAAATCTTAGTTAAAAGAATGGGGAAAGATCAGAGTAGTGAAAGGATAGCTGAAATAGCGGAGAGGCTCACGAAAGGCTATGAATATCATGGCAAAGTATTACATGTAGATGAGGTATCAATGATAGGGCTTTCGATAGAGGTTCTTGAAGGAGACAAACTCGACACTGTATATGAATTATACAGGAGGATA
>Ga0080004_1111786_pt1 | contig 17779 bp, 17 predicted proteins | sample WasSprMetagenome_FD_69207 | JGI IMG/M metagenome (GOLD analysis project Ga0080004, IMG submission 69207) | Sulfidic aquatic microbial communities from Washburn Spring, Yellowstone National Park, USA - WS (SPADES assembly) (version 2) | ecosystem: Environmental > Aquatic > Thermal springs > Hot...
GTGCCGCTCGCAGCGGCCTGTGCAGACGGGCTGGGTCCGGACTCTTGCTGGCGTGATCGGCGGATGCTCCTGGACGAGCAGGACAAAAACGGCGTGCTCCTGCCCTCCAGGGTGGGCGGCGAGTATGTGCTGTACCACCGTCGCTATCCCGGGATCTGGGCCTGCCGGTCGCGCGACATGGCAGCCTGGGGGGATCACCGGCTGGTGATGTCCCCGCGGCCGGGCTCCTGGGACTGCCACCACGTCGGCATGGGGCCGCCGCCGGTCCGCGTCCCCGGGGGATGGCTGGCGCTGTACCACGGGGCAGACGGGTCCGGAGTGTACCGCCTTGGTGCGGCTTTGCTGGACGCGGCCGACCCTGCCCGGGTGGTCTGCCGGCAGGAAGAGCCCGTGCTGGAGCCAGAGCTTTCCTGGGAGCGTGAGGGCCTGGTGAGCAACGTGGTGTTTGCCTGCGGGATGGTGCCGGCCCGGGGCGGTTGGGTGGTGTACTACGGCGCTGCCGACACGCGCGTCGGGGCGGCGTGGCTCGACCGGGCGGAGGTGATGCGCTGGGTGAAGGCGGCCCGGGAGCACGGGCCGGTCCTGGAGGTGGCGTGCTGTTGAGGTGTGCGGCGGTGTTTCCCGACCTGGACTCGGCCCGCGCCGCCTTCGCCCTGGGCCCGGTCAGGTACAGGTGTCTCGTGTGCGGCCGGGAGCACGTGTCGGGCCGGGGAGAGGGGCTGATGTGTCTGGCGCTTGCAGCGTCGGACGGCGGACAGTTGAAGTGGCTTTCCCTTCCCGGCCCCTTTCCTCCGGCGCCTGCGGTGCCCCCTTTCCTGGTTTTCGTCCGGTGCGCGTGGAATGAAAGGGTCAAGGTTCACCTGCATTGCGCCGAGGCGATTCACGCGCTGGAACTGACTCGCGCCGAGTACGTTCTGGCCGTTGACCCGCTGGGGCTCGAGCGATCCGGGCTGGAGGGGCTGCTCGAGGATATGGCAGAAAAGGCGCGCCCGGCCCTCGACTGCGCGTGGGAGGAGCACGGCCGGCTGGCGGCGTGGGTCAGGAAACTGCCCCGCGTTCGCCCGGGGGCTGCGGTGGCGTACAGCGCGGTGCAGGAGTGGTCGTTCCCGGAAGGCTTCCCGGTGGTGCGGGAGCTGGACATCAGGCCCGCCGCTCCCCTGCCCGGCACGGGAGAGCACGGCGTCATCAAGGTTCCCGCGGAGGCGCTGGAACGGTACGGGCCGCCGGGGCGCGCGGGCGCGAAGTTCCGGCTGGCTGCGGCCGGCTACGGCAGGGAGTGCTTCGTGGCGGTCTTTGCCAGGGCCTGCCTGAGCAAAGGCGGGGAGTCCCGGGTGCGGGAGTTGTGCGTCCTGCGCGAGCCGTACGGAGGCAAAGTGACGCAAAGGCTGGTGCATTTCGACGCCGGGTACAGCGCTGAGGAAGCGATGGCCTTCGTGAGAGACATCCTCGAACGCGAAGGAGTAGACGCACCAGAGAGGCAGGACTGAGAAAGCGGGACAGGGGCCCGGGAGCCGGGCCCCTGCGGTTTTCAAAAGCGGATGGCTGCGGGAGATCTTCCTGGCGGCCGGGGCGCCTGCTGGGGCGCGCCTGCAGGGCGCGCCGCCTGTGTCTCCGGGGGGTGGTTTTTTGAGGGTGCGCGAGAAGGTTGCCCTGGCGCTGCGGCTCAGGCGCCGGGGCGCGTCGCATGCGGAGATCGCGCGGGCGGTGGGATGCAGCCCCAACACGGTCTCCTACCTGCTCGGCTTCGGCCGGCTTGACCCGCTCGACCTGGCGGAGTTCCTGGCTGGGCGGATCAGTTGGAGTGAGGCCGAGCGTCTCGTGGAACAGGCACGAAAAGCGGGCCAGCAGCGGAAGAAGCAAGAGCAGGACGCTTCCGCGGACGAGGTGGCCAGGCTGCGTCTCCTGCTGGCCCGGGCGCTGGAACTCCTGGAGGTGAGAAAGGTGCCGAGTCTCGTCCCGGTGGGGATGCTGAAGCCCCACCCGAAGAACTCCGAGTACTTCTCCGATCCCACGCCGGAGAAGTACGAGGAGATCAAGCGGAGCATTGAGGCCGAGGGGATACGCGATCCCCTCAAGGTCACGCCGGACTACACCGTGATCAGCGGCCACGTCCGGCTGAAGATCGCCCGGGAGCTCGGCCTGACGCACGTTCCGGTGGAGATCTGGGACGTGGACCCCGAGAGGGCCGAGTACCTGATGATCGCGGACAACGAGGAGCGCCGCTATTGTCAGGACCCGGTCAAGAAGGCCAAGAGGGCAGAGTTTCTGAAGCGGTACTGGGGGGTACGGCAGGGGAAAAAACGACAAAATGTCGTGGAATCCTCTGGAAAAACTATTGGCGATATAGCAGAGGCTGTTGGAGAGGATGAGCGAACCGTCCAACGTCTTCTCAAGCTCAACGACCTCATCCCGCCGCTTCAGGATCTGGTTTCCCGCGGCAGGCTGGCCCAGACCGCTGCGTACTCGCTGGCTTTCCTTCCTCCCGAGGAGCAGAGGCGTCTCCTTGATGTCCTGGGCGAATCCGGCGTCTGCGGCCTTTCGGTGCATCAGGCCCAGGAGCTGAGGCGGCAGCTTGATGCCGAGCGAAAGCGAGCTGCTGACGTGGAAGCCCGGCTCCGCGACCTGGAGCGCCAGCTGGCCCAGGCTCAGAAGGGCTCGCGGGAAGCGGAATCCCTGCGTGCGGAGCTGGCCCGGTTGAAGGAGGAGAACGAGCGGCTGAAGTCGCGGGGTCCTGAAGTAGTGGAGAGGGTCGTCGAACGGGTGGTCGTGCGCCCCGATCCCGCGCAGGAAGCGGAAATTGCCCGGCTGCGGGAAGAGGTGGAACGCCTGCAGGCCCGCCTTGCGGAGGCGGAAGGCAGTCGCCGTGCCGGAGAACTCCAGGCCGTGGAACGCGAGCTGGAAGAAAAGCGCCGGCGGCTGGAAGAGCTCCAGGCCCAGCTGAGAGTGGTCGAGGACTGGCTTCAGTCCCGCCGGGCGGCCCAGGGCCTGCTGATGATGCTCCGCAAGCTCTTCACCCCGCTCGAGCGGGCCCGAGAGGAGGTAGGCGAGCGGTTCCGCACCACCGAGTTCGGGCCACTGCACCGCCTGGAGATCCAGGAATGGATTGCGCTGCTGGAATGGTACCTGCGCCGGCTCCGGGATCTCCTCAACGTCCGGACCGGCGAGGTGATAGATATCCGCTGCGAGGAGGCGAGGGCGGATGGCTGAGCGTGCTGACCAGGGGCCTGGCGGCGACCTGGTGCTGCTGGATGCCCTGGCGTCCCTGGCTGTGGCGGCGGAGAAGAGCTCCCGCGCGCTGCAGAAGCTCTATGAGGAACAAAAGGCCAGGGAGGCCGAAAGCAGGGAGCTCGTGCTCTACCGGCAGCGGCTGGGGGAGGTCGAGGTAGCGCAGCGCAGGCTGGAAAAGGCGGTTCAGGAAACCAGCGAAAGGCTGTACGCGGAGCTTTCCGACGAGGGCCGGAGAAAGCTGGCTGCGCTGAATCTGGCCGAGAGGCCGAAGGAAGAGCAGCTTCAGGCCGTGGTGGATGCGTTCCTGGAAGGCGTCGTTGACCCGGCGGCGGCCAGGGAGCTGCGGGAGACCATCTTTAAGCGTGTCGACGACCACGTGGAAAGGTATCCGATCCTCAAGCCGCTGCGCAAGTGCTTCATCTACCGGATTTGCCGCTACGTCGCGAGGGAGCTGGGACGATCGTCGGCGTACCACGTGACCCGCGGCCCGGCGGAACGGGGCAAGAGGCTTGCCCTGTCGTATCCGCTCCCGGAACCCGGGACCATGAGGCCCGTCCAGGCGCACCTCCTGGACGCGTGCGCGCGGTCCGGGCTTGACTTCAGATCCGCTGCGCGGGCTATCGGGGTCACCACCAGCTCCTTTGTCCGGTGGGTGATGGGCGACGCGCACCCGCGTGCACAGCATGAGCCGGCCATCCTGCGGTTCCTCCGGGATGCCGGAGTGGACACGACCGGTCCTTTGCTGGAGCGGAAGGCGCGTCCGGGCGCGGGAAAAGCAGTCCTGCCTGCGGAGGAACTGAGGAACCTCCGGAGGAAGGCCAACCTGACCCTCAAGGAAGCCGCGAGGCTTGCGGGCGTGTCGCCGGACCAGCTCGGGAGAGCGGAGCGGGGCATACCCGTGAATGCCGCGGCGCGCGAGCGCCTCGCGGTCATCCTCCGCACCGGGTACCCGTGCTGCGGGGAAGAGCCGCTGGAGGGCAGTTCGTCTCCGGTCCCGGCGCCGGCGCCGGCGGAGCCGGTGAAGTCCGGCCAGGCGGAGGTTCAGGCACGGAAGCCGGGCCCTGTCTCGTCTCCGGAAGCGCTCAGGGAGAGGAGGCTGCAGGCGGGGCTGTCCCCGTCGGAAGCGGCCAGGCTTGCCAGGGTATCCCTCTACGAGCTCTGGGCGGGAGAGCGCGGCCTGTCGGTGTACCCGCACGTGCGGGACCGGCTTGAGGCCATCATCCGCGACGGGTACCCCGTCTCCGGCCGCGAGAGAAAGGCAGGCTGAGGCCGGAGGAGGGCCGGGGTTTTCCCGGCTCTCCCGGCGTACATACCGGGGCGCGGCCGGGCTTTTCCCGGAGGGTCTCTGCGCTGCCGGAATGCGGTCCGGGAGGGCATGTCTTCTGGTGCTTCTCAAGCGCTGGCTGCCTGGGATCGCCGGGCCGCCAAACGGCAGGAAATGCCCGCCCGGGACTGCGGGGCGGACGACTGGAGGGAAGACCGGTGGAAAGCCGGGGCGTGACTTTTTCGAGTTTGGCCGAAGCGAGGACCGCCTTCGCGCTGGGGCCTGTGAGGTATCGCTGCCTGGCCTGCGGCCGGGTGCACAGGTCCGACGCGGAAGAAGGCCGGGAATGCCTGCGCCTGCTGGCGGAGAGGTACGGTTGGAAGGCACACGGCGAGCCCGCGCCGCCGTGGCCGCAGTGCACCCCGGCCTTCCTGTTCGTGCAGTGCTTGTGGGCGCAGCGGTACGCCGGGCTCGCCTTCGCCGCCAGCGCTTCGCGCCCTCTGCCCAGGGAGCTGCTGGCCCTGGACCCGCAGGCGGACGTATGGGGGGAGCTGCGCAGGTGCCGCGAGGAGTTTGCGGAGGGATCGCGCCGCCAGGCGGACGAGGCGTGGTCTGCGTGGCGGGCCATTGCCGAGTGGCAGCGGGAGCTGGCCGGCATGAGGCCGCCGGCGGGCGCGGAAGTTGCGGCGTACGGGCCCCTCTCGGGCGGGCGGCGGCTGATCTGGTCCTATTTGGTCCGGCCGCGCGTGCGGTGCGCGGCGGCACCGGACGCGATCGAAGTGAGAGACATCGCGCTTTACGAGGCCATTCCCAAGGAAAAGGCTGTCCGCTGCGCAGTTGCGGAACTGGTGCATGTCGAGTACCGGCCGGAGCACTTTCTTGCGGTGTTCCAGATGACGGCCCGGACGCGGGACAGCCGTGTCGTCGGGTTCGTGGTTTACCAGGAAAAGTACGGGGCACGGGGTGCGAGCAAGTTCGTGCCCCTGCCGTCCGGGGCCGATCCCGGGCGGTTCTTGCAAGGACTGCTGAGCAAGGGATAAAAGCTGCCCGGTCGGGCAGCGCCGTCTGGCCGACCGGGCTGACTCTTCGGAGCAAAACTGCGTGGAGGGAGGGTAGCGCTGTGCTGGGCTTGTTCGGTTCGCTCGCGGGGCCTCTCAGTTCGCTCCTGTGCGAGCTCGAAGAGCAGGGATTTGACCGTGTGACCTACCGGGGCACGACCGTGACCACAGCTGAGTTCTTTGAAAACCTGGATTTTGACCTGCTCGATGCGCCTGCCACCGCCGTGCGGGTAAGTTCCCGGACGGTGTCGGTGCTGGCCGGCCGGGGTCCGCAGCGGATTTCCCTGATTGTGGAGCGCGCGGAACAAAACTGAGAAGCTGCTCCGGGGTCGTCTAACGGTAGGACGCAGGGCTCTGGACCCTGAGGTGCTGGTTCAAATCCAGCCTCCGGAGCCACTGCTTGTGTTATCTCTCGGGTTGCGACCGTGATTTCCTCCCCAGAGGGGTTGCAAATACGCGTGGCTTCTCCTCCGCCGTTGGAACCATGATTTCCTCCCCAGAGGGGGCTGGAAAACAGGCAGCAAAGCCCTGGCATCCGGGGCTTTTGGTGTCTTCCAAAAACCAGACGCGCCTCGAAGGCGCGCAGGAGGTGCCGGAACGTGCGCGTGGTAGGCAATGCAAAGGCCCTGGCGTCTGCCCTCTCAGTTGTCGCCAGGGCGGCGCCGGCCCGCACGACGCTGCCTGCGCTGACGGCATGCAGGCTGGCGGTGGCGAACGGCGCGGTGGAACTGGCGGCCACCGACCTGGACGTGAGCCTGGTGCTCCGTCCGGCCGGTGTCGTCGGGGAGGGCACGGGAGCGGTGCTGCTCCCGGCGAGGTTTCTGGCCGACCTGTTCAGGCGCCTGGACGGGGAATTTGAGCTTGAAGCCAGGGGCTCCGGGGTGGAGCTGCGGTGCGGCCAGGGCAGATTTGACCTGAACGCGATGGACCCCTCCTCGTATCCCCAGATACCGGTCCCCCAAAAGGCTCTCGACGCGACGGTCGAGTTTGGCTTCCTGCGCCGGGTGGCTTCGCGGGTTGGCTTCGCCTGCCTCCAGGAGCCGAGCCGGCCCGCCCTGACCGGGATACTGTGGGAGGAAGGTCCGGAGGGGCTGGTGCTGGTGGCCACGGACGCCACCCGCCTGGCGTGCTGGGTGGTGGCGAAGCAGGTCGTGGGCGGAAGGGGCAGCGTTGTGGTGCCCGGGCGTGCGGTGGAGCTGGTCGCGGGGATGCCGGACCCCGGGGGCGAAGTGGGAGTGGTCCTGGGCGGGTCGCACGTGTTCTTCACGTCGCCCGCGTGGACGGTGTCGTCCCGGCTGATCGCTTCCCCGTTTCCGGCCTGGCGCACGGTGCTCCCGCAGGGCTTCGTGGCGTCCTTCGTGGTGCCGCGCAGGGAGTTTGCCGCAGCGCTCGAGCGCGCGGCGGTCGTGTCCGGCGACGGGGCCCCGGTTGTCAGGCTGACCGTCAGCCAGAACGGGGTGACGCTGGAAGCGTCCCGCGAAGGGGGCAGGGCGCACGAGGAGCTGGACGCACGGGTGGAAGGCGGGGCGGTGACTTCGGTGTTCAACGCCCGCCTTCTCCTGGAAGGGCTGAGCGCGTTCGAGGGGGAGAAGCTGCGGTTTTCGCTGGCGGGCCCGGAGGCGGTGTCCGAGCTTTCGGATCCCGACGACCCCAATTACCGGTACCTGGTGCTGCCGTTGAGGCAGTAGGAGGGAGAAGTGTGAAGGCATACGGTATTTTCGACGGCGTCGCCCGGGACGGTTTCTTGGTGGTTGCGGCGGTGTACGATTTCGCCGCCTGGCAGAAGATCACCGGGTCGTCCGACCCGGAGGAGTACCGCGACTTCCTGGCCCAGCAGGAGGAGAGCATCCTCGAGGAAGAGCAGGAGGGTCCGGGTTACGTGGTCAGGGTTCCTTTTGACCCCGAAGCCTATTCCGCGTGGCTCCGGGAGAACGCCTACTGGCAGGACGGGCCCGAGGCGAGGAGCGCGTGGGCGCTGGAGGTGGCCCGGGACCCGGAGGCCAGGCGGCGTCTGGAAGCAAGGTTCCCCGCTCTTCCGAGGCCGCCAGAGAACGTGGAAGGCGTGGACACCTACTACGCCGTTCTCCTGGTCTGCGCGGAGCAGGTGGAGGACGTTCTGGCCCTGGCGCCCGCGCTGGGCGAGCCGGCGCTGGCGCGCCTGGGAGAGGCGCTGGAGTCGTGCATGCCCCTGCCGCTTCCCTTCCGGAGGATTTCCCACCTGCGGGTCGAAGGGGTGCGGTTCGTGTTGGGCAACCGGTTCCTGTCCCCTCCCGAGGCGCAGCGGGTCAGGGAACTGTTCGAGACCAACGTGCTCTCCCTGGACGAGGGCGTGTGGGAGGTGCCGCGCCGCTACCGCATTCGCCGTTCTCAGCTGGAAATCGTGAGGTGGCCGGCAGTGGTGCCTGTCGTGCTGCCCGTGGCCGCGCACGGGGGCCGGGATTGCCTTGCGTTTTTCAACGAGCACGTGGCGGCGCAGCCTTCTTCCTGGGACCGCTTCGGGGAAAGCGTGCTGGATGCCGCGGAGGAAATGGTGGGGAAGGCGGATGCGGTCTACCTGGGGCGTTCCCTGGTGTGGAGTTCCGACCTGGAGTCGTACCTGGACAAGCTTTCGGAGATTGCTAAGAGTGCAAGTGAAGAAGACGACGAGGATGCCGGGAGTCCGGGCTTCGGGAGCGGGAGGGTGCGGCTGCGGCGTGTGAAGTGACTGGCAGTCGCGTTTTCTTCCCACAGGGGTTGCAAGGCCTCCACGGTGCCGCAGTAATCCAGCAGAAGCAGGGTTCCAATCATGTTTTCTCCCCATAAGGGGTTGCAAGGTACCGTGGTTTTTGCGACCCTGAAGCGTGGTTTGCGCAATCACGTTTCCCTCCCGCGAGGGGTTGCAAGGTGCCGAAGAACGGCGGCGGTACTGTTCCCCCCGGCGTCTGTGCAATCATGTTTCCGTCCCGCGAGGGGTTGCAGGGGGCAGCAGGATGCTTGAGCCGCAAGGAATCTGCTGCCCCCGCGTTTCGAAGATCGACTGACAAGGCTGCTGTCCGGCCAAACTTCGGCTCGAAACCTTGAAGCCGCGCATGGCGCGGCTTTTCAAGCGTGTTCATTGGTCAGTGCCATGCAATGGGACTGACCTTATCAGGCCGCGGGTGCTGCACCCGCGGGCTGGAGGGGGTGTGCCGGTTGCAGGGCTGTTTTCTGCTGGAGGGCCCTGACCTGGTGCGCACGGCGATAAGCCCCCAGTACGTGCCGGGTTGGGGGATGGCGGAGGCGCTGCGGGAAGTCCTCCAGGAGTGGGTGGACACGCGGCGGCGCTACGGATGTAACGGGAAAGTATCGTGGAGGAAGGGTTTTGCCGTCATTGAGGACGCCGGCCCGGGCTTTCCCCGGGCCGCGCTGGCGCTGGGCTTCTCGGACAAGCGGGAGAGGCCCGACCTGGTGGGCCAGTTCGGGGAAGGGCTGAAGCTGGCGGCTCTGGTTGCCGCCCGCTCGGGGCGGAGGATGGAGATCGAGACGGTCGGCTTCACCGCGGTCCCGGCCATTGCGGCCGACCCGGTCCTCGGCTGCGACGTGCTGGCGTTCGTCCTAAAGGAGAACTCCCGCGCCTCGGGCACGAGGGTGCTGGTGGAGTGCACGCGGGAGGAGTACCGGGCCGCGCAGCAGTGCTTCCTCGAGCTGGACGGCGGCCACCTGCGGGCGCTCTGGCGCGCCCCCGAGGGCAGGCCGGCCGTGCTGCTTCCGGGCGGGCGTGTGTTCGTGAACGGCGTCCTCGCCCAGACCAGGGAGGACATGATGTTTTCCTACGACCTGGACGGAGACCTGAAGCTTGCCCAGAACCGCGACCGGACCGTGGTGGACGAGGTCGCGCTGGGCAAGGCGGTCGGGGAGGCGCTGGCCTCCTGTCGGTCGGTGCGGGTGGCGCGGATGCTCCTGGCCTCGCTGGACACGGGACAGGTGCTTTACGAGCACCGCGTGCGGGTCGCCCCGTGCAAGGAGGCGCTCCCCTTGTGGAAGCGCGCCCTGCGCGCTGAGCTGGGGCCCCGGGTGACCCGGGGCGACTGCACGCCGGCGGATGAAGAGCTCCGGTCGACCTACCGCTACCGCGTGTTGGACCGGTACCCCTGGCAGTGGGACGGGCTGTTCGACGCCCTGGGGGTTTACCGGTCGTCCCGGGTCCTCGCCTCGATGCGCCAGCGCTTCCGCCGGCGCGTGGGGTTGTCCGAAGCGGAGCGGAAGGTGCTGCGGTGGGCGCGCCGGATAGTCAGGAAGCGCGTGGCTGACCCCGGCCGGGTCGTGGTGGTGGAGGAGCTCGCCGCCGGGGAGGCGTGGGGCGACGCGGCAGAGGTCCTGGGCCAGTGGGACCCCGAGGCCAACGTGATCCGCCTGTGCAGACGGGTGCTGTGCGACCCGAAGAGGACCCTCGGCGTGCTGGTGCATGAAGTTCTGCACCGCGAGAGCGGGGCTTCGGACTGCACGAGAGCATTTGAGCGGGCGTGGGAGGAATTGGCCGTGGAGCTAATGCTGCGCGGGGTCAGGCGGCCCGCCTGATGGGATATTCCGCGGTAGCAAAGATAACGACCTAGTCGTGCACAGGGAACCGCAGCTTACTCTTCCCCGGACACCGGCCCGGAGTGAAGCGGGGCTACTACCGGCAGGGTGAACCCCCAGTACACGTCGTTTTGGCCCCGCGCCGCCGTTCCGGTAGCGGAAAGAAAAGCGGAGGTAGCGGAAGCGGCCATGCCTCCGCGGGCGGCTGGGTGCCCTGGCGCTTCCGCAGGCTGCAGCCCGGGTGGGTTGCGAGCCCCGAGGCGCGGGCGAACGCGCTGTACTACGCCGGCATTGTCGAGTTGCCCGAGGGGATGGCCTTCGTTCGGCCGCACTGCCGGGCGGGAAGCGACCCTGCGGACAACATGTTCGTCTCGCATCTGGCCCGGAGCTTCGCCGTCAGCCTGGACTCGGTGTGGTGACCGGAGTCCGGCTGCAGTCGAACAGACACACATGGTGGGTCGGGTAGCTCTGATGCCCGGCCCACCCGCTTCTGGAGGGATGGGATTTGAGCGACGCGCTTACGGACATTGCCCGGGACGCCAGGCGACAGGAACTGCTGTCCCGGATCGACCGGGCTGAGGAAGAGTTCCTGGCTGCACCGTCCGCTGAAAAGGCCAGGGAGCTGGAAGAGCTGTGGAGGCAGTACGCGCGCCTGCCGCAGGGGTACTGGGGCGGGCCGAACGCGGTGAAGGCTCACGAGCGGATAGCGTTCTACCGCGACTGGAAGCCCGGCGCAGAAGAGTGGCTGGCGCGGGTGCGCCGCCGCGGGACCCGCGACATAGTGCTCCGGATCGGAATGGGCTTTGTGTCCAACGCGCGGGATCTGGAAGACCTCGTCATGCGTGCCCTGGCGGAGCAGGTTGGAGAGCCGGTCGACCTTTCGGTGTTCCGGATAAAGGTCACGCTGGAAGCCGAACGCGTGACGTGCAGATCGTGTCCGCTGTTCGGGTTTCCCTGCCTCGTCGGCGTAACCTGCAACAGCCGGGTCGAGGAGGAACTGGTTGCCAGAAAACAGATGGCGGAGAGGGGACGTGTCCTGGATGAGGGCGCACATGACAGTCGGGGACGCGGCGTATAACAACAGTCTGCCTCCTCTGGAGGAGTGCAACCGGTTTTCGGTTCGGCCCGAGCGGCGGTTCTCCGGAGCGGGCGCGTCCAAAAAGCTCTGCGCCGCCGGGTGCAGAGCGGAAGCCAGAGAACCAGCAGGAATGCGGGCTGCGGAGGAGGAGCTGGGCCGGGAGTATCGGACATGGCGCGAGAGGGTGACTGAAGGCCTGGTCGAAACGACGGTCGTTCCGGGCTTTTGTCTGCAGAGTCCTTCAACCTGCGTGGCTGGTGGGGTGAGGTCGCGGCTGATTGCCACGTGGCCGCCCGGGACGCCGGACGCGTGGCCGGCCACCGGGGACGCATGGTACGAGGTCCTGCTCCCGGACGGGACGCGGCTCCTCATGCGGCGCTACGGGAGCGCGGCCCTCTTCTACGCCCCGCGGGAGAAGGCCCAGGAGTGGTACTTGGAGCACTGGCGCGAGGAGGTGAAACGGCTGGGGTTCGAGCGCGCGGCAGCGCACGTCCGCCGGTGGCTCGCGGAGTACGACGGGTGCTACGGCAGCGACTACTACCGCTTCGTGCGCGACGAAATCCTGGGGCCGGAGGACTGAGCCTCCGGCCCCGGAGTTTGGGGAGAAGGTGGTTCTGATGGATGGCGCCGGCGCTGTCACGTTCCGCGACCTCGCTTCCGCGCGGGCTGCTTTCCAGCTCGGGAGAGTGCGCTTCCGCTGCCTGGTCTGCGGGAGGGTGCACCGCTCCGACGTGGAGTCCGAGGGCAGGGCGTGCCTGCGGACGCTGATTGACGAGTGCGGCTGGCGGGGCCACGCCGGCTTCGGGCCGCCGCCTCCCGCGTACACGCCCGCGTTCCTGTTCGTCGACTACGCGTGGCGGCGCGGGCTTGCGGAACACGAATTCGGCGCGGCAAACGCCGAGCTCCTTCCGGACAAGGCCGTGCTGGCCCTCGACCCCACCGCAGATGTGGAAGCAGAGGTGCGGGCACACCTGGAGGAAATCTCCGAGCAGGCCCGCAGGCGGGTTGCGCGGGTGTGGGAGCTGTGGCGGGAGCTCGTGCGCTGGCAGCGGGAGCTGCTGTCGGCCCGGCCCCCTGCGGAGATCGCCGCAGTGGCGGCGGAGCGCGTGCGGGGCGGGCCGAAGCAGATCAAAAACTACATCGTGCGCCCGCTGGCGCCGTGTCCGTTTGCCGGAGAAATACCGGTGGACGGGATTTTGCTGAAGTATCGGCTGGCCCGGAGGCTGCCGCTGCGGTGCCGACCGGAGATGAGCTACCCGGCCGGCGTTGCGTACCGGCCGCACGAATTCGTCGCCGTGCTCGTGGTCTGGGCCTGGGAGGGGCCGCGCAGGCTGTGCAAGGGGCTCGTCGTGTACCGCGAACCGTACGGACGGAGGGGGACCTGCAAGCCCGTCGCGATTTTGCCCGGGGAAAGCACCGAGGAAGCGGTGGAGCGGGTGCTGGCGGAAGGAGGTTGAGGCTATGAGGGTGGAATTCGGAGTTTGCCCCAACTGCTCTGAGGCCGTGCTCCGCCCGGGCATCTGCGACAGGGATGTGGTCCTTGCCGCCCTTGCCGCCGCGGGGGTGCATGAGGTCAGGAGAGACCGCTTCTACTCCGGCCGCGGGACCGCGTACCTGCTCACCGGCGGCGGGCTCCCGCTGCCCCGGCAGTGGGAGTCCGGCCGGCAGGTGTATCTGTGCCCATCTCCGGAGAGATGGCAGAAGAGGGCGCCGGGAGAGCTGCTGGCGTGCAAGGTAATGACGGACGCGAGTCCGCACCCGCTTCTCTTCCCCTTCATGAAGGAGCTCCAGGACACCCTGGGCCTTGCGTGGGACTGCCACGACTCGTGCTACGACGAGTGGCTGAGAAAGCAGGGCGCCGAACCTCCGCCCTGGCATCCTCCGCTTCCTGTACTCCCGGAGTCCGGGTGGGGGCTGGCGGTCCTGGTTCCCTGGAAGCGGCCGGAGGTCCTGGAGGCCGCGTGGCAGTCGTTCCTGCACCTCTACGGCGGGGACCTGATCCGGCATCTGTCGTGGACTGTGGCGGTCGGGGGCGGGCGCGGCTGCGCGGCGCTTGTCCGCGGGCTTGACGCGGTGCCGCCTGAGCTCTACCGCAGCCTGGACCGGCTGGTTGACGCGGCCGAGCGGGTCTTTTGGCGGCCCAACCGGGTCGTGCTGGGCCCGGAGGCCGAGGAGTTTGCGTGCTGGCGCCGGGCGTACAGGGCGCTGGCCGACGCGGAGTAGCGGGCGCCGGAGGGCTCCGCCTTCCGGCCATCCCCTTTCGGGTTTTTGCCTGCCCGGGGCCGCCGGGGCAGGCGTGGGGGGCGATTGCCCGTCCGGGACCGCCGGGCGGGCGAAGAAAGGGGGGGGAGGCAAACAGTGAAACTGGCCGATGAGGTTCGGTGCATTCTCGACCGCCTGGCGGGCGCGGGCTTCCGCGCCTGGGTGGTCGGGGGTGCGGTGAGGGACTGGCTTGGCGGCCGGGAGCCCGCCGACTGGGATGTGGCGACCGATGCCCGGCCCGAGGAGGTCCTCGCGCTCTTCCCGGGAGCGAGGACTGACGGGGCCGAGTTCGGCCGCGTCCTCGTCGGCGATGTCGACGTGGTCACCCTGCGCAGGGACGGGGTGTACCGCGACGCGCGCCGGCCGTCCACGGTGGAGTTCACGGCGTCGCTGGAAGAGGATCTGGCGCGTCGCGACTTCACAATCAACGCGATGGCCTGGGCCCCTGAAGGGGGCCTGGTTGACCCCTATGGGGGCCGGGAGGACCTCCGCGCGGGCGTGATCCGGGCGGTGGGAGACGCCCGGCGGAGGATGCACGAGGACGCGCTCCGCGTCCTCAGGGCGCTGCGCTTCCAGGCGCAGCTTGGGTTCAGCATTGACCCCGCCCTGCAGGGGGCGATGCGGGAGTTCGGGCCGCGGCTGTCCCTGGTCGCCAGGGAGCGCGTGGCACAGGAACTGGAGAAGCTCCTGCTGGGGCCCCATGCGGGGATGGCCCTGAGGTCGATGCGCGACCTCGGGCTGGTGGGGGAGGTCATTCCCCCGCTCGTGCCCTGCGTCGATTACGACCAGAGCACCCCGCACCACCTCCACGACCTGTACGAGCACACCGTGCGGGTCGTAGAGGGGGTCCCCGCGGAGAGGAGGCTCCGGCTCGCCGCACTCCTGCACGACTGCGGCAAGCCGCTGTGCAGGACGATCGGCCCCGACGGCGTCGCCCACTACTACGGGCACGCCAAAGCCGGGGCCAAAATTGCCGGAGCCTACCTCCGGGCCATGCGCTTCCCGGAGAGGGTAGTAGGGGACGTGTACCTGCTTATCCGCAGGCACATGACCCAGTACTACCCTGAGACCCAGGTGACGGCCATGCGACGCTTGGTCGGGAGGCTGGGCCCGGAGCTGGCCAGAGCTTTGGTCACCTTAAAGAGGGCTGATGCCCTGGGCAGGGTGGGGTTTGTTCCGCCGGGAATTGAACTGATGCAGAGGCACCTCGAGGAGGTACTCCTGCGGAAAGATCCCGTAACGGAAAAGGACCTCGCCCTGGACGGCCATGCGATTATGGCTATCCTGGGCATCGGGCCGGGCCCTGCGGTAGGGCAGGCCAAGCGGTTTCTCCTGGAGGCGGTGAGGGAGGATCCCTCGCTCAACACCCCGGAGGCCCTGGCGGCCCTGCTGCGGGAGCGTGCGGTGGTGTAGGAGCAGCGGGAGCCGGGGAAACCCGGCCCCCGCTGCGTCGCTGTTTGAACGACACTGATCGAGGGAGGGAAATGACGTGAAGTACACCCGAAAAGCCCTGCTGGGGGTTGTGGCCGTGGACACGGGTCATCTTATGGTGGCCGATCCCCACTACCTGTTTGGGGGCCAGGTTTTCCCTGAGCGCGGGGGCGAAAACCGGGCGGTGTTCTGGGGCCGGGATGCTGGACGGATGTGCGAACTTCTCCGGGACCGCTTCGGCGTAAAGCCCGAGGTGATGGAGGACGGAGCCTGCCGGGTTGCGCTGCCGGGCAGGACTGCCGAAGAGGCGGCCGAGGCAATCAAGTGCCTGGCACAGGAGCAGGGCCTGTTGGTGCTGTCGATGCCCTGGACCGGGTCCGCTCTGGACCGGGCGTACGAGGCCTGCGCGGGGCGCGACCGCATGAAGGTGAGAAGAGCTCTTCGATGCGCGGAGTGCGGCTTAGCGTTGCGAAGGGGCCCCGGCAGGTGGCAGAAGTGCTACCTGTGCGGCGCGCCGTTGTGCAGGCATTTGTCCAGCACCACGCGGGCGCGCCTGCGGGGGCTATGGGGGCGCGCGCCGCGCGAACGCCCGTCGCTTTTCCCCAATTGGGGAGATGAATCTTGCTGGGAGAGACACCTCCGCAGGCACATGGAGGGGGATTGGCAGGAAGGAGCGGAAGCGCATTGGCCGGCTATTTGAGCGTGGCGCAGATCCGCTGCAATACCGCTACCGTCCCGAGAAGGGCTGCAAAGGGGCTGGATTGTCCGGCGTAATCTGGGTTTCCAGCCCCTGTCCTCTCGAAGATCACATTGCAGCCCCAAAGAAGGGTTCTCCCTCAGAAAAATTTGGCTGGGTTTCAGGCTTCCGCACGGCGGGGGCCTGCGGCAAACTTAACCGGACCCGGTGCGGGGGCCCGGTGGGGAGGGGAAAACGTGCACCAGGTTCTTCTGCAAACTCGGGTGTGGGTCGACGAGCACCCGGTAATTCGAAAAGACTTTCGGCTCTGAGGCGTTGTTCGACGCGGCCCTGTCCAGCGTGGGCGGCTACATGGTTTACGACTCGGGCGAGGACTTCCTCAGGGAGCTTGCCGAAAGCGCTCTCGTCAGGGCCGGCTGGCCGGACGAGCGCGCGGCGGCGTTCGTGGGGGAGCTGGCCGAGGAAAGGCCGGACGACTTCCGCCAGGCGGTGTACGACGCCATGCTGTGGGAGTTCGAAGACCAGCTGGCGCCGACGAGCAGGGACCTGGAGAGGGCGATTGAATACAGGCCGAGGCGCTACGCGTCCAGCGTCTGGGAAAAGGCGCTGGACTCGATGGGAGAACTGCCGGTGCAGGCGCTGGCCGAAGAGCTCGCGCCGGAGTCCTTTGCGTGCCCCTGGCCTGACGGCGCGGAACGGGATCTCGATGACCTGGTTGATGTTTCTTGGTTGGATGACCTGGTCAGGGAGGCCGAGGAGGATTCCTGGGTCGGCTACCGGGTCGGAGACGGCATGAGCATCGACCTGGAGCTGCGGGCCTCGCCCGCGCTGATCCAGCTCCTGAGCCTGGTTGTCCAGGTCCGGGGCGGCTTTGCGCTGCGGGAGGATGCCCCGCTCGAGGAAATCCTGGCTGCGGCTGCCCTTGCAGGAGTGGACGTGGACCGCATCCTGAGCCCGTTCCGGTATTGGCTGGACGAATTCGGGCTGGTCCTGGCGCAGCACGCGGTTCCCGCGCTGGCCGAAGTCGTGAACAACCGGTTCGCGTGGACGCCGGTCGAGGGCAAACATGTGCTCGAGGCCCTGCAGGAGAACGGCCTTCTGCCCCGGGAGGAAGCTGCCGGACGGGAGAGAGGGCAGGGAGCATGCACCAGGTGCTGGCGGTAACGCGGGTGCGTATTGACGAGGAGCCGGACTTTGAGAAGGTGTTCAGCCCGGATGCGAGATCGGACATTGCCCTGGCCTGCCTGGACACGTACACGTGCTCCGAGGGTGGTGACGAATTCCTGAAAGACCTTGCCGGGCGCAGCTTGGTGCGGGCCGGCTGGCCGCGCGGGCGTGCGGCGGAGCTGGTGGAGAAGCTTGCGAAGGAGAACGAAGCGGAATTCCGCCGGGCGGTGCTCGACGCGATCGCGTGGGAAATGGAAGACCAGCTTGAGCCCACGGCCGGAGACCTGGAAAAGGCCATCGAGAGCAGGCTGAGTCCGTACGGGTGGAGCACGTGGGAAGAGGCGCTCGGCTCGGCAGGGGAGATGCCGGTGTGGGCCCTGTCCTGCGAGCTCACTCCGGAGCGGCTGGCGTGCCCCTGGTCTGCGGGTGTGCAGCGGGATCTCGAAGACCTAGTGGACACCTCTTGGGTGAAGCGCATGGCGGTCAAGGCGGTTGAAAACTCCCGGGTGAGCTATGAGGTCCGCGAAAATGCGGTCATAGATCTCAAGCTGCAAGCGTCTCCCGAGCTGGTCGAGCTCCTAAGCCTGGCCGTGCAGGTCCGCGGAGGGTTTGCCCTGCCGGCCGGCGCTCCGCTGGAAGAGGTCCTGGCTGCCGCGGCGCTGTCCGGCCAGGATGCGGAAAAGCTCCTGAAGCCCTTCCGGAGCTGGCTGAAGGAGCTGGGCAGAAATCTGGCGTGGCTGGCGGCCCGCGCGCTGTGCGAGGTGGTCGACGACCGGTTCCAGCGGACCCCGGTTGACGGGAAGTACGTGCCGGACGCCCTGGACGCAACGGGCCTGCTGCCGAAAGAGCCCTGTGCGTGTCCGGCATAAACCCTCTGGTGGTTGGAATCGGGCGGGGCGGGATGCCGGCGGCTTGCCCGCCCGGCCCGGGAAGGGGGAGGGATGGAAATGTCCCGGAGCGGCGGAGTGACATTTCTGGATGCTGCTTCCGCCCGGGCAGCGTTTGCCCTGGGGCCGGTGGAGTACCGGTGCCTGCAGTGTGGGCAGGTGCATATGTCG
>Ga0080004_1111962_pt1 | contig 17774 bp, 16 predicted proteins | sample WasSprMetagenome_FD_69207 | JGI IMG/M metagenome (GOLD analysis project Ga0080004, IMG submission 69207) | Sulfidic aquatic microbial communities from Washburn Spring, Yellowstone National Park, USA - WS (SPADES assembly) (version 2) | ecosystem: Environmental > Aquatic > Thermal springs > Hot...
CGCCATGCTTAACCTTAACCATTTCATCTGCGCTGTAGAGGATTTCGCCGATGGCAATAGCCTTCCCATATTTCTCGTCCACAACTAAAACAATGTCGCCTTTCACAAATTCTCCTTCAAAACGTAAAATTCCAGGAGCCATCACATCTGCACCGTTACATACGTGGGGAACAGCCCCCATGTCCACAACGACTTTGGGCAAAAAGCCAAAAACTTCTTTGAAGAGTAAGGTTGGGTAAATTTTTTCTCCGCTTTTGAAAAATGCCGGCTCGCTGTTTAAGAGGTAGACCTCGCCAAAATTCACTTCAACAACCTCTACTTTTGGCATGCCAGCGAAGCATTTCTCTAAAGGTGTTTTCAACCATTTTGAGGTGTTTTCTAAAAGCTTTTTCGCCTCTTTATCCTTTAAGAAATGCCTCTTGTACCGTTTAGACATTGTTCTCCGCTTCTCGCTTAGATAGGTTTAAATGGTATAAGTTTAAGTATAAAAAGGGTAAATGTCTAATTGAGGTCTGCCTAATGAGCGAAATGACAACAGAAATCCTCGAGCAAAACCTTGGGAAAATAGTGCTTGTAAGGTTGAAGGGTGGAAAAAGCCTAAGGGGTAGGCTGAAGGGCTTCGACCAACACCTAAACCTTGTTCTTGAGGAAACCGAAGACACAACAGACGCTGAAAACACAAAGAAACTTGGCTTAATAATAGTCCGCGGAGACAACGTTGTCCTAATATCGCCGCCACCCAGGTGAAAATTTTGGGGAAAGGAACGCCATCCTTTGGAAAACGCGCTGGAAAAACGCTTCACATACGTTGTAGACGTTGTGGAAGGAGAGCCTACAACGTTTCTAAAAAGCGATGTGCCGCATGCGGCTATGGAGCTTCAACCACCATTAGGCGATATTCTTGGCAGACTAAAAACCTTAACAGAGAGAGAATCCGCTAAAACTCGTTATTATTATAGTAGCCCTTATCAATTCTGACGAATATGAGCGGTCCTTTGCTTCTTGTCAGTTCTCTGGCTTTGCGCAATGTGTTGTTTACAATGTTCAGTATTTGTTCTTGGTCGCTTGTATATTTCCGTTTGTTTTCGCCCAGTTCCATTTTTAGGAGATTTTCAGCTAATATTGATGTGCCGCATATTTCCCCGTTCTTAATAAGCGTTGATATGACGACTTCTTGCATCTCTCTGCGGTTTGTTAGCCTCCTCCATATGGGCTCCGCATTGTTGAGGATTTTTGTCACTTTGTTCCATCTTTGGGCTTCCTCGTTGCCTATTAGGAGTTTTACCCTTTCACTCCACTTTTTAAGCCATATCCCAGTCCACAAGTCCACGAACTCTTCAAACTCTTTAGGCTCCTTCTGATAGAATTCCTCCAGTTTGTCTGCAAGCTCAAATTCGTTTGCCTCCTTGCCCACCAGGTTCCAGTAAACCTTCAAGTAGTTTGTGAAATCTTGGCATGCTATCTGCAGAACCTTTCTGTCAGCGCCAAAAATATCCAGCATCGGGTTTTTGCTTTTAAGCTTTTCAGACAGCAACGTCTCAATGAAATTCATCGTTTTCGAAGCCCTCTCCGCTCTAATACTAAGTTTAAGGTTTTAATTAAGCTTTATTTATGGTTGCTTCTATAACATTCTTAAGTAATTTTCAACCATATTGCATGTTCCGTAATATTCTTCACTCAAGAAAACTTGGGAGTTCATTTATGTCGTTAATGATTAGGTCGGGCTTCTCCTTTTCCAACTCTTCCCTCGTGAATATTCCGGACAGAACTGCGATTGTCTTGGCTCCGGCGTTCTTTCCAGCTCTAACGTCCGCGACGGAGTCACCCACAATGGCACATTCACCTACTTCAACGCCTAATCGTTTAGCACATTCAACTAGCGCTCTGGGGGATGGTTTCGGAAACCGTGTGTTCAGCGCTGTCACAACACATTGGAAATATTTGGCTAAGCCAACTTTCTCCAGCCACTTTTCAATGTTTTTGCATGGAACATAGCGCATTGTCAGCAGCGCCAACTTAGCCTTTCCTGAAAGCTTTTCAAGTGTTTTTTGCGCGTTTGGCAGCAGTTTTGCCTTATCCTTAGCAAGTCTGTAATAGGCTTCAAGGTAGGCTTTTAGGAACTTTTCAACGTTTATTTTTGGCAGTAAATCCTCTATCGGCAAGTTCTGCTCCAGTCTTCTTGGAATTTCTAAAGCCAAATCTGGGTCAAAATTTTTTATGCCAAAGGTTTCTAGGGCTTTTGCTAATGCCTCAAGGTAGGCTTCTCTCGAGTCTGTAAGCGTGCCGTCCAAGTCTATGATTATCCCTTTAACCTTTAGCTTCATCCTTCCGCCTCTTTTCGCTTGGTTGCGGAGCTTTTGTTTCGATAAGTTTTTATCTATGGTTTATTGTCTAAAAGGATACCCACTAAAAGATATAAAAGGTTAAAGGTTTGGAGTATTAGCCTATGGTTAGGAAGGCGCGGATACGCCTAACAAGCACAGACTACAAAAAGCTTGAGGAAGTATGCCAAGAACTCAAGGCTATAGCTGAAAAGACAGGGGTGAAAATGGTTGGCCCCATCCCATTGCCCACCAAGAGGCTTAAGGTTCCAGTTTTGAAGTCTCCATGCGGCGAGGGCACATCGACATGGGACAAGTGGGAACTGCGAATCCACAAACGTTTGGTGGACATTGACGCTGAAGAACGTGCCATGAGGCGGATTATGCGCATCCGTGTCCCAGAAGAAGTGCATGTAACAATAGAACTTCTTTAGTTTTTGTTCCTGCGCTTTTTATAAAAGTATGAAGGACACCACTGTTAGAGCTAGGCTTGTTGCGAAGGCTAAAGCCCAAACCTCCTTGTTCCAGAGGAAGATTTTGTAACCGTCGAGCACTCCGAAGGGAATTAGGTTAATGAAGGCTATCCAAGCGTTTATTGCGAAACTTAATAGAAAAAGGTACGAAAATTTGCCAGCAAAGGCGAAATGCGCCGCCAGAAATACTATGGACAATAAAATGTTTGTTAATGGACCGGCTATGGAGATTTTCCCAAAGTTTCTCCTACTTGTTAATCCCGAAACAACCACAGCTCCGGGAGATACTATTTTAAAGAGGGGCGAAACAATAGATATGGCTGTTAATACTAAGCCAAAAAGCATTATCCTGAACTCTGCCCATAAACCGGTTTTTTGAGCTGCGAATTTGTGGGCTAATTCATGGGTTAGGAAGGAAGCCGTTACTATAAACCCAAATGCAAACAGCATGGGGACTCCTCCAATATTCTGGATTGCTCTGGAAGAAACTCCAAGGGATAGTCCTATGCCAAAAACAACCAGCGCTGCCACTGCCAAATGCATAACTTCTTTAGGGCTGAAGTAAATTTTCCTTCTAGCTGTTTCTACTGGAATGTATGTGATCGTGTATTCGATTGGTTTCCATGCTTGAGATACCCGTGTTTGATCTTCCTCCGTTGGTGCTCGTGCCATTTCGATTTTTGGGCATTCATGGTTTTCTGGTAGGCGGTGCTCCGCGCAGAAATAGCCCCCGCAGTATGGGCATCTAAAGGGAAGGAATATTTCTTCACCGCATTTTTGGCATCTCATCTCAAGGACGCCTTTTAACCGCTTAAATGGCTTTTTACTCTTTATATGTTTCTGTTTGCGTTAGGCTTAAACGTTAATAGGAGTATGCGTCCAGTTAATTTGAAAGGGTGGAGAAAGCTTGAAGGCTTTCAGCTTTGTTCACGCCGCAGACTTACATTTGGGCTATTCACAGTACGGCTTAGAAGTGAGACGCGAAGATTTTGACAAGGCGTTTACGGAGCTTGTTGACAAAACCCTCCAGTTAAAACCATCATTCCTCATAATAGCTGGAGACCTTTTCCACAACGCTAGACCATCCAACATCACGTTGGAGAATGCAATAAAAAACTTCAGCCGACTGCGGGAAGCTGGCATTCCAGTACTGGTTGTTGATGGTTCCCACGACTCGGCGCCAAACGTTGTCACGAGCACCATTCTTAACCCGTTGGATAGTGCTGGGCTTATCTACTATCTGCCAAGGCATGAGGGAGCTTGCTGGCGGAAACCTGAAAGCTGCTACGTATATGGGGTGCCAAACTATCGGACTAGGCGGAAAACAGAGGAGATGCTTCCAGCCTTTATGGAGCAGAACAAGCCAACACCAGACCCATCGCTCTTCAACATTTTTGTCTTTCACATGGCGCTGGATATTCCGGAGGTTAATCCGCCCTACATAGAGGCTGAAGCCCCCATTGAGCTTATACCAGAAGGCTTCAACTACTATGCTGCTGGGCACGTTCACAAGCCATACATGGGGAAGTTCAAAAATGGGTTGCTGGTTTATCCCGGAAGCACTGAAACGATAAACTATGATGAGGCTGGAAACGAGAAGGGCTTTTACTACGTGGAAGTGAACGAGAAGGGAGAGGCAGCCCCACAATTTATGAAATTGGAGTCTCCCCGCAAGTTTGTTGTTTTAGAGCAAGATTTCACTGGTGTTACTGCCTCGAAGATTACTGAGCTTGCTGTCCAGCTTGTGAAGGGCGCCGACGAAGAAGGCGCTGTCCTCATTCCAGTTTTGCGGGGTGTCTTACCCGTTGAGGCTAGCCGTGCCGAGGTTGATGTCGCACAAATTAGGGGCGCTGCTGAAAAGGCTCTGCTTGTTCATCCAGTTATTTTGCTGCGGGAAAGCGAAGTTCCAGAGGCTGTTGTTCGATCCATATTCGAAAGCGAAATTAAGGATTTGAAAACGAAGAGCTTCGAATATTTCCTCCAAATCTTCTCTGAACGCTACAGCCCAGAAGAGGCTGAAAAAATAGCTAAGGCTGCCGTCAACCTAATTGAGCCCCTAACCAAAAAGCAGGACGAAAAGGTTAGGCAGATTTTGGAGGAGCTTCTCTAATGAAAATCGAAGTTGTCCAGTTGGAGAATATCCGCTCCCACGTGAAGTCTACAGTCCCCTTTGCAAGGGGTTTCAACTGCCTTGTGGGAGGCTTAGGCTGTGGGAAATCCAGCATACTTTACGCCATAGACTTCGCCCTCTTCGGAGACCCCCTTGGAAGAAGCTACGACTACCTCTTACGGGAGGGCGCCGAAACCGGAAAAGTTGTTGTCCAGTTCACCCACAACGGCAAGAGCTACACTATTTCGAGGGGATTGAAGAGGCGTGGGAAGGGCATAAGCCAAGACTTCGACGAGCTAAAACTCTTTGAAGGCGAAACCCTAATTGCAAGCGTGAAAAGCGACGCCGTCGCAGAACAGTTAAAGGCTATTACTGGCTTGGAGAAGGAGCTTTTCCGCGAAATAGTCTGGGTTCGCCAAGAACACCTAAAAGAGCTTTTGGACGCCCCACCGAGGGAACGGCAAAAACGCCTAGACGAACTTTTCGGCTTGTCCGAATATGAAACAGCATGGAGCAACATGGCTAACTACCAGAAAGAGTACGAAGGCGAAAAAAGAGTATACGAAAGAGACCCGGATGTTGTTGGAATAAAAAAGCTCAATGAGGATTACAACAGCCTAGCCAGAGAATTCGCCCAGCTGGAAGTTGACATACAAGAAACCACTAGAAGGCTGAGTGAAGCCAAAAAGGCTTTGGAGGATGCAGACCTCAAACTAAAAAGGCTAGAGGAGCTAAAAACATCCGTGGAGAACCTCAAGCGGAAGGAAGCCCAAATACAAGCAAGCCTAACAAGCCTTGAGGATTCTTTGGCTTCGCTGGCTGAGAAGGTTGAGGGGAAAAAGGCAATAATTGAGAATTTGAAGCAGCGGCTAAACGCCATGGAGTCGCAAGCAAACACCTACAAGGAAACGCTTAAAGAGGTGGGGGTTCCATCAGACCAGCCTGTTGAAACCCTAAGGCAGCACCTTTCAGCCTTTGACGATCAAATCGCGAGCCTAAAAGCCGAACAGGAGGCTGTCCTCCGAAATCTCCAAGCAGACCAGCGGAGACTTTCATCGCTTTCCACGGAAAATCGTTGTCCACTATGCCTTCAGCCCCTAACCGCCGATTATAAGAGCAATCTGGTGGAGCGCATACAGAAAGAAAACAGTGAGAGACAAAAAACCATTAGCCAGCTTCAAAAAGACATCGAGGAACTGCAGCAGATAAGGGAAAAAGCCAACTCAGCCATATCCAACCTTCAAGCTTTGTTGCCGAGAATTGAAGACTTGAAAACCCGCTTAAACGAGGAATCTAAAGCCTTAGCCGAACTTTCAAGGGAATTTGAGGAAAAGCAGAAAATGGAAAACACTCTGCGAGCTCAGCTTGAAGGCATAAGGGCGGAAATTGGCAGGTTTGACATATCCCAGCTTGAAACAGCTAGAAAGCTTAGAGAGCAAGCCTTCCAGCAGTATTATAGGCTTGAAGCTGACCTGCGAACCAAGGAAAGCCGCAAGAAGGATATGATGCAGCGGTTGGATGAGATTAAAGAGCGCATAGACCAAGCCCAGAAAAAGTTTGAGGAGATGGAAAAGCTTGACAAGCTTTTAGGCGTTATAGGCAGCATACGCGACGCCTATAGAAGCATACAGCCAAAACTGCGAGGCGAATTTGTAAAAGTCTTGAAAAACTTTGTCCAGCAAATCCTAGACAGCCTAGTGGGCGAGGAAGGAGTACCCATAAACATTACGATAGACGAGACTTACACACCATACGTGATAAGCGAGACGGGTGTCGAAAGAGAGGTCTCCAACCTTTCTGGAGGGGAGCGCACCCTAATAGCCTTTGCATATCGCCTTGGGCTTGGACAGTTAATTATGCAGTCTCGAACTGGTCACGGCTTAAGCCTCCTACTGCTTGATGAGCCAACTGAAAGCCTTGGAAGGGAAGACGGCTCAATAGACCGCTTAGCAGAAGCCATCTCAAGATTTAAGGCTGTGGAACAAATAATTGCTGTAACCCACAGCGAGGCTTTCGCCGAAAAGGCTGAGCATGTCATAAGGGTGGAGAAGAAGGTTGGGGAAGGCAAAGTTGCAGTGGAGAGGCAACCTAGGATGAGGCTTAAAGATCTGGAACAACGACTTGCCCTAGCCCAGCAGGTTCAAGAGAAGGGATTAAGTGTACAAGAAACAAGACAACGCGTAAAGAGCTTTTAGGAAAAGAGTTTAAATGGCGACTGGTTCAGTACGCCTAAGCCCCGACATCTACGAGACACTGCTGAGAATAGCGTCAAACGGAGACATAAAAAGGCCAATTATAGAATCTTCGTGTGTAGCCAGAAAATCTTTAAATTAAGTGGCATGCTACAAAATGATCCTTATTCTCTTCGATGAGATTTGGCTCTTTTTTTCCGCATATTGGTTGTGCATATTGGCATCTGGGATGAAAGCGGCATCCACTTGGAGGGGCGGTTGCAGTTGGAATTTCCCCCTGCAGAATCACTCTTTTTTTTATAAAGTTAGGTTCGGGAACTGGAATAGATGATAAGAGGGCTTGTGTGTATGGGTGTAGGGGACGAGTAAATAGCTCTTTAGAATCTGCCGACTCTACTATTTTACCTAGATACATAACAGCTATTCTATTGCTAATAAACTTTACAACGCTTAGATTGTGTGAGATGAACAAATAAGAGAGACTTAGCTTCCATCGTAATTCTTTCAGCAAATTGAGTATCTGAGCTTGCACGGAAACATCCAACGAGGATGTTGGCTCATCTAATACTATAAACTTGGGATTTAGAGCTAAAGCTCTTGCGATGCATACTCGCTGTCTCTGGCCACCGCTGAGCTCGTGTGGAAATCTAAAAAAGAGTTCTTTTCCGAGGCCAACGGAATCTAATAATTCTATCACCTTTTCCTGAAGTTTATTTTTAGAGAAGCCATGAACCACTAATGGCTCAGCAACAAGATCTATTATTTTCTTCCGTGGATTAAGAGATGCAAACGGATCTTGAAACACTATTTGCATATACCTTCTATACTTTCTCATGTCTTTTTCATTTAATTTCATGATATTCTGACCGTCGAAATATATCTCTCCGGTTGTGGGCTCAATAAGTCTCAAAATGCAGCGTCCAACAGTGGTCTTTCCACATCCAGACTCTCCTACGAGCCCTAAAGTTTCGCCTTCCCTGACGAAGAAGCTAATACCATCAACTGCTCGAATGTAGCCCTTGACCTTCCAAATTCCGGCTTTAATAGGAAAATATTTCTTTAGGTTCTTAACTTCTAAGAGGTTTTTGGCAGCTTGCAAATTCATGCCTAGTTGGACCCTCCATACAAGAAACAAGCGACAAAATGATCAGGTTCAACTTCAATCATCTGCGGGGGTTTTCTTGTGCATGTTATTTTAGCATGTTGGCATCTGGGATGAAATCTGCAACCTGTAGGTAAATCTATGAGGTTCCCCACGGTTCCAGGTATTACGGCTAGCTCTTGCACCTCTTCATGAAGCTTGGGAATGGCGCTTAGTAGACCTCTTGTATATGGATGGAGCGGGTTTTTGAAAAGTTTTTTTGTGGCAGAGTACTCTACAATAACTCCGGCGTACATGACTGCAACGTGGTCACACATTTCGGCGACTATTCCAAAATCATGAGTTACAATAATCATTGACAAACCCATTTGCTTTTTAATATCACTTAATAGTTCAAGTATTTGTGCTTGGATGGTGACATCTAAAGCTGTTGTCGCTTCATCTAATATGACCAAGTCAGGTTTAGAAGCTAAAGCTAACGCAATCATTGCTCTTTGTTTCATCCCTCCACTTAGTTCGTGAGGATATTGATTTATCACCTTCTCAGGGTGTGGCATCCCGACTTTTTTTAGCAAATCTACTGCTTCCTTAAGCGCTACTTTCTTAATTTTTTTCTTGAATAATGTAGAAGAACCTTCGATTGAATATTTGTGTAGAATAATTGTTTCAGAAATCTGATCGCCTATGGTGAAAACGGGATTCCAGTAAGTTGAAGGGTCTTGAAAAACCATGGATATTTTTTTCCCTCTTATTTTCCTCATTTCCTCTTCAGTTTTTTCAAGTAGGTTTTGTCCCTTAAAGATAATTTCACCTTCAACGATTTTACCTGGAGGTTGTATCAAACGTAGAATAGATAGAGCAAGTGTTGATTTCCCACAACCAGTTTCACCGACAAGTCCTAGGACTTCGGCGGGATATAAATTGAGGTTTACATTATCCAGTGCCTTGACTATCCCTTCGTAGGTGTAATAATAAACTTTTAAGTTTTTTATGCTTAAAAGGGGTTGCATCAGTATTCCTCCACTTCTTGATTCATTTAAGGCGAGGATTTAAAATGTCGCATAAACCATCTCCCAATAGCAGGAAACCTAGGACGGCAACCATCAGAAAGAGTCCTGGGAAAGTTATCATCCACCATTCGCCAGAAACTATATAGGAACGCCCTTCACTAACCATCAATCCCCATTCAGGGGTTGGTGGTTGAGCCCCTAACCCTATAAAGCTTAGAGTTGATGTTGCTAATATTGCATAGCCGAAGTCCATTGTCGCTTGCACAATAATTGGTGAGACGCAATTTGGAAGGATATGGTGAACAATTATCCTTATATTACCTGCGCCAATAGCTTTAGCGGATTCGACATAACGGCTTTCCTTGATGGTCAGTACTTGAGCTTGAACGATGCGGGTATACCAAGGCCACCAACTAACAACGAGTGCTATCATCGTGTTTGCCTGTCCTGGGCCTAAGGTTGCTGCAATAAGCACTGCAAGTATAAGCGACGGAAAAGATAAGAACAGATCAGCTGTCCTCATTATTACCTCGTTAACTAAGCCACCCAAAAATCCGGCAACAGCACCGAGGATTGTGCCTATCATCAGCGAGATTATGACCACTAAAATCCCAACACCCAAAGACAACCTCGAGCCCCACAAAACCCGGCTAAGTATATCCCGACCAAATTCGTCCGTGCCAAAAGGGTGGTTGACGGTCGGAGGTTGCAGTCTTATCGCTATATTTTGTTCAATTGGGTTGTACGGAGCGATCCATGGAGAAAACAATGCCACAAAAAACAAACCTAGAGTTATTACCATACCAACTACGGTGACGGGGTTTCTGCGAAGTAAGTATGCATAGTACCTAAACTTCTTGAAATACACTTCAAGGTTTTGCCCAATTTTATTATTGGCTGCTGGCATGTTAACCAGCACTCCTAATTCTAGGATCTATGACCGCATATAAAATGTCAACTACAAGATTACCTACAAGATAGAGGAATGTAAATAGCAACGTACAAGCTAATACTGGCGCATAATCGAAATTGATTATCGATTCAAAAGCGTAAAAACCAATTCCAGGCCATGCGAAAACGCACTCAACAACGATTGTTCCTCCCAGCAGGCTGCTGAAGGCCATGCCAGTCCATGCTACAGTCGGAATGATAGCGTTCCTTAATGCGTGCTTGTAAATAATTATTCTTTCTGGAAGACCTTTGGATCTTGCAAGGATAATGTAATCTTGTTGTAAAACTTCTAATAGTGATGCTCTGACTAATCGTTGTATATGCGCTATCAATCCGTAAGATAAGCATACAGAAGGAAGAATTATATGTTTGATACTATCTATCAAACATTCCCAATTCCCCGTTAGCAAGCTGTCTAGTATATACAAACCGGTTATACGCATTGGTGGCGTTATGAAGGAGCTGAGTCTTCCAGGAGGGGGAGCCCATCCTAAACGAAAGAAAAAAACATATAACAGCATTAAACCTAACCAGAATGGTGCAATGGATACCCCTGTATATGAGAAAAATCTGAGTGCGTAGTCTATCACTTTTCCTTTTCTGGTTGCGGAGATTATGCCCAACAAGAGTCCAACTAAAAGTGCAAGGACCATACTAACAACTGCCAGCTCCAGCGTTGCAGGGAAAAATTTAGCTATGTCTTCTACTACGGGATGGCCTGTGTGCCAAGAAAACCCAAAATCGCCGTGCATCACGCCAATGATGTAGTTAATGAATTGCATATAAAGCGGCTTATCCAACCCCATCATTTTTCTAACATTTTCGAGAGTTCTAGGGTCAGAACGTTGAGGACCTGCAAATAAAGATGTTGGATCGCCTGGAACTACTCGTGATATAAAAAAAGTCACCGTCAATATGCCAAATAACACTAAAACCATCGAAATAATACGTTTTAAAAGAAAAAATAGGAGTTTCATTATTCCCTTGCAACCCTCATTGGATGTCCAAGTACCAGTAGCGCGTCAACGTATCTATGTAAAATACAAATCCGGTTACATTTTGTTTCATGAAGTACGTGTAGGTAGTGTGCCATACTGGAATGTAGGGGACATCATTTGCAAGAATATTTTGGATCTCTCCTATTATTTGGTTACGTTTTGTGGAGTTCTTCTCAAAGTATGCCTCGGTAAGCAACTCGTCCATTTTAGTGTTATTATAGAAAGCCCAGTTTCCTCCAGGGCCAATGGTGCTAGAGTGGCACAGAAATTTCAAATGGTATATAGGGTCGCATACAAATGAGGGCCAGCTCATTGCAAATAACGGAACCTTCCCATTCCAAAGCAAATCCCAGAAAGTTGGCGCGGCAACCTCTCGAATATCCACTATAATGTTTAATTTTAGTAGAGCAGCTTGCCATATTGTCAACATGCTTTTTGACAATTCATCTCCAGAAGGAATATAGGCTTCCGTTTTAAATCCATTAGGATAACCAGCTTTTACCAAAAGTTCCTGTGCCTTTGTAAGATTATAGGAGTAACACCAATAGGATGGATCGTAGCCACTCATCCCCTTACCTAACATTGATTTGGCAGGTACAGCCCATCCATGTGCTGCACCAGTAATTATATCGTCTATTGGAGTTGCCCAGGCCATCGCTTGTCTTACTAGGACATTATCAAATGGTGGTATCTTACAATTTAGACCAAAGTACTCCACTTCAGCTATGGATGTGAAATTCTCCGCTTTTATTCCCGGAGTTTTCATAAGTAGATTAACATCTTTAAAAGGTATATGATATGGCGACTCTATCGGGCCATCAATCGATCCTGTTATTAAGCCCATTTCTAAAGAGGAGACCTCCGTTATAATATTGATAATGATCTTGTCAATTTTGGGCTTTCCTCTCCAATAGTCCTCATTAGCAGTTAGAACTATTCTTTCACCGGGACTCCATTCTTCTAGTTTATAGGGACCGGTGCCGATGGCATGAGATGCTATCCAAGTGTTAGCGTTAGGATCTGCGCCTCCATGTTCTTCCATCACTATCGGATCCAAAATCGAGCTGCTATATAACCAGAGGTAGTGCATAAATAAGGGGTCCTCCCTATTTAGGGTCACTTTAACTGTATACTGGTCTATTACTTCTACTTTCTCAATTGTTCCATATAAAACACCCCAACCATACTTTTTAAGCCTGTCAAGAGTATATTTTACTGCTGTTGCATTAAAGGGATCACCATTATGAAATTTAACTCCTTGTCTTAGATGGAAAACATATTCCAAGCCATCAGGTGAAATTTCCCACGAAGTAGCTAATGATGGGACAAATTTTCCAGTATTTGAGATTTTTTTCCCATCAGGTGTGATGGTAATCTCATAGTCAACTAGTTGATCGTAAACATTCGCAATTACTTCATCTGAATCTGTATCTACAGCCATGAGCGGATCCAGCGTATGTATGTCTCCCGCATAAGCGACAACTAAGGTTTTTAGACGGGGGCTTGGTGAAGGTGATGGCAGTGTTAAATAGTAAATTATTCCGGCTATAACAATAACAATTATCGATGCTAAAATAATGGTAACCCGCGAGATTGCCTTTATATTTCTCATAGTAATCTCTCCTAATTTTTGTGTTTCGTTTTAATCTTTATAAAAATTTCGATGGATGTATTTAGCTTTTATCTCTTTTGCCATTTATGGCTTGTTGTTGGTAGCATCTCTAGCCTTTAACCCCCTGTTGTTCCCTTATCGCCATGTCCATTTATGTCTATTTTTATTTTTTAATCCAGTTTAAGCGAACATCAAATGCTTTAATGCCTTTCTAAACGCCTTATGATACAATCGCTTTTCAAGATTAATTTTAAGTTTTAATAGTTCATATGCTTCCCTTATGAAATTTAAGGCTTCAAATTCTCTCTTCTCTTTTAACAGTTTTATGGCATAAGTCATATTTATTGATGGAAATTCCCGATAGGTGCCTGGCGTAGCCCTTTTTATCGGGATAGTGCTAAGTAGTTTAATGGCTTCTTCATTTTTCTTGTTTTTCAAAAATTCCATAGCATCTCTTATTTTAAGTAAGTCTTCCACTGCATTTAAGCCCGGAAAAAACATTGGAACCCAGTTTAATTCATATTCACTGCCTATCGAAGTCACAGAAAATAAATGCCGGTTTAAGATTTGATAAGCGTTCATTGCGAGTCTATTGAGTTTATGTAAAGATGCTAACCTGTCTACATCGCCATTACCATTTCCTTCAGTCCATGTTAACTTCGAGATTTCCTCTTCTTTTTTTTCCAGTATACGAAACTTTTCATATAGATTCTTAGCTAAATTAATTTCGCGAGAAAAATCAATTAATCTTCCACCTTTGGATTCAAATTCGGTTAAACCCGTAATATTCAATTCCTTGTCTCCATTTAACAAGCCATCAACGTATAATGTTGGTTTAAAAGGAAGACCTGGAGTCATGGCACATCGGAATGCAGCTCGAAATGCAAGCCGTAATACGTCATAGATAAGTCCCTTATTCATTTTGTCAGGTGAGTCTTGGTTGCTATGGTAGTATTTGTCATATTCATTTACAGAATATAAGCTTATAACATGAATTCCCTTCAAAAGAAAGGGATAGTGGTCACTTCCGGTCCATGGTAACTTAAAGTCAATTCCCGTTTTTAGATTAATATCGCTTAAGACGGTAAGGATAAATTGTTTAAGATCCGTTCCACTAACTGAGGCAACGATTTTCTCACCTATGCCAATGCCATCCATATTGATGATTAGCATCGTATTATTCATTTCATTTTCATGTCTCTTAACAAAAGCCCGCGATCCATTAATCCAGTACCATGGTTCGTATCCTAGACCTCCAGCTTCTTCAGCTCCAAACGAGATGAACTTTACAGTTTTCTGTGTATTCTGTGGAAATACTCTAGCGATTTCAAGCATAATCGCAACACTGACTAAATTGTCACTTGCGCCACCTAACCAGTGATCGTGATGAGCTGTGACTAAAATTTGTTCCGAGTGTTCGTCGCCCGGTATTGTCCCTACGATATTGTAATCGTAGCCTTTTTGTTTAGTGAGAGTAGCACTATTTATTTCCACTTCAACTTCGGTACCTTTTTCGAGGAGATCTTTAATGCGCAATCCATCCTCACGGGATATGGTTAGGGCTGGTATCGGCAGGGGCTGATAAGGACCAAAGCGGAAGTCCTCAGCTGGAGTTACAACGAGTCTCCGCAATAGACTCCCAGGATACGCGTCAAATGCGATAAAAGCAAGTGCTCCATGTTTAATGGATTCAATGTATTGAAATTTAATCCTATATAGGTTCTTTTTGCACCATTCCGCCAATACAACCTTTCCCTCTACATTTTTATATGCATACTCTTCGTCTGCCAATCCCGTCCCGACAAAAACCAATTTACCTGCTAATTTTCTAGCTGACGGCGAATACGGAAGAGCTTTTCCATTCACTAGGTCTTCAAGTGGAGATACAAGTTTAATCGTTGTGCCAAGATCGCGCCAAGTCATTACAGGAAATCTTTCTTTAACAGTACTTATTCCATATTGTTTAAGGATTTCAACAATAAGATTAGCCGTATTATGGCTTTCCCTTGTACCTGCTGCACTCTCCCCAAACGCAACTAACATTGATAGCTGTTTCATGACGTTTTCAACGGACAGATTGCCCATAGCAGCAGTTTCTAATTTCTCTAATTTCCTTAAGAAAAATTCATTGTTGCCATTACTCAATGATCCCATTTTTTTATTTTCTGGGTTTGCAAGTTTAAAACTTTTTCGGAAAGGGAAACACCAAGAGAAGTTGCGGCAGTAAAGTGTCCGCAGGACCTTCATTAAGACTTCATCATTGCGCCTAATTAAAGAGTTCTGCTCTTCTAAATATGATTGCATGCACACAGGCATGGTTCAGAAAGGGAACTTTCTCTTTTTCTCAGGAGGCTTGGGATAGGCAATCCTGTTCGGAATTAAGTCCATTCCGCAAAGCGCCTCAGCCATTCGTAAAGCAGCAACTGCCGGATCAATCACGGGCGTGTTGATCAATCCTTGTAATCTAGGCGCTAGACCCACTAGGCCCGTGCAACCGAGAACGACAACGTCAGCTCCGTCTTCTTCTACTGCCAACTTAGCTTGTTCCCCAATCATTTTTGTGGTTTTTTCAAGGTTCTTGGTTATGTCTAGTACTGCTACGCCTGCGCCTCTGACAGACACAAAGTGCGCTGTAACGCCCATTTTTCTAACTTGCTCTGGAGGCACATAGGAAACATATTTTCTAGGTCCAGGATCTACAATTGAGAATCCCTCCCCTATCATAAGTGCCATAAGAATCGCAGCTTCTCCTGCGCCAATCACAGGTATGTTCACGTTCTCCCGTGCAGCGTGTATGCCTGGGTTTAAAAAGCAGTTAATGACCACAGCGTCAAAGCCACGCTTTTCTGCTTCGATTACCTTTTTAACCACAAAGGGAGCTGCAAGCACTTCATCATAGTAGCTTTCTATGGAGGCTGGACCAAAGTCTATGCTTTCAACTTCTATTTCTAAGGATGAACCGAATTTCCGTAAGAAGAACTCTTTGTCCGCCTTATCAAATTCTGATTGAAGTATAGGGTTTATAACGAGAATTTTTGGGACTTTTTCCTTCTTCATCGTTTAAACACCCTTAATTGGAGTGTAATCAAATTTAAAGCCAAAATGTCGTGGTCCAAAGAGTTCTATGCCCTTCTTGGTGACCCACACGTAGGGAGCCTTAGCTCCTATAACAAAAGCTTTCATTCCTTCTCTCAGTTCAGTATTAGTTATGGCATAACCCCTTTCGTCTACAACATATATTGGATCGGGCGCTGTGGCAACAACCTCACCGTCCCTCCACGCAATTATGTTTTCATTTTTAATCCATATCTTAAGCTCATGGCCTTTCCACTCGCCTGTTCCTTCGTATGTGGCTTCGCCGTAAAGAAAGCCGCCTTTGTCTTCCCATGTGTACTTTTTCACTATTCCCCTAAATAGAAGCACTCCGTTTAGGCATTTCAAAAGTTCAGATATGGGATCTTTCCCAGTCGCGTTAGCTTCTTTCACTGTTCTACCGACTTCTATGCACTTGGAAATAGAGTCTTTAATTAGGACTTTCTTGGCGACACTTCCATTAACCGGAGTGTCCACAACGGCTACGCTACCACTAGTCAGCGATAATGTTCTAGCGATATATTCATACTCATCCAAATCCGCGAATCTCTCGACTATAATTATGTCGCCTGACGCGGTTACCATAACGCATGGATGTAACGGGACATCAAAAATGTTCGCCGTGGATTGAAGCAACTCTGGTGCTGCCCTCCCAACATAATCTCCATCAATAAGGAATATGCCCATCATTGAAGCCACATGCAATGGCACGGCAGTATTCAATCCACCAAGTTCAACGGCCACCGTCGCTGAAACCTTTTTCCCGAGGTATTTTTCAATTCTTTTGCAAGCTTCAGTCATGGGATCTTTATAAACTACTTTTTTAGGTTTTTTCTTTGTCGGCGCGATTGTGCCGCAGAAATATGGACAAACAATCAAATCATCGTCAGATATTTCCTTTAAACTTGCAACTTTAAGTTTTCTTCCGCACTTCAGATCCTCTAATAACAGCCTCAAACCTTCTTCAGGATCCCCACCACCGCCAGTACCCAAAACTGCAGCTCCACGAACCAAGCATTCTACTTCTTCTTCATTCAAGATTTTCATTCTCGTCCCTCCTTAACGTGCATGTGACATGAAACGAAATGTTCGCCTCCCAAATATAAGAGTAACTGTTCTTCCTGCAAACATCCATTGCGAGGCTACATCTTGGTTGGAACATGCAACCCTAGGGGTTTAGAGCGCTAGGAGCCTTCAGGCAAAACGGCTTCTCCTATTTTCCTATCTGGATTTGGTACAGTGTCGATTCTAGTAGCGCCTGCGTGTATGGATATAGGGCATTTTCGAAAAGCTCGTCTACATTACAACTTTCCGCAACTTTTCCTAGGTAAAACACTGCGGTTCTATCACATATTAGTGTGCCAAGCTTAGGTTGTGGGAGATAAACAAAGTAGGCGAGGGTTGTTTTTGCAACTCCCCAATGCGTTTGGAACGACCTTAAAAGCGGGCTTTTAAGGCTTGATGATGTTTCGCTTATAATTTTTGATGAGGCTCATAGGGCTAGGGGAAACTACGCCTACGTTGGCATAGCCGCATACTATTTCAGGCAGCGCCGAAAGCCTTTAGTTTTGGGTTTGACAGCCTCTCCAGGTGGCAACGAAGAGAAAATAGCTGAAGTATGCAAGAATTTGGGCATAACGGCCATAGAACACCGGACAGACGAGGATAAAGACGTTAAGCCCTATATTCAGCCAATAGAGGTTGAGTGGCGAAGGGTTAAGCCTCCAGAACAGTATTTGGCTGTAAGGGATAGGCTTAGGCAGATGCTTGTTGAACGGGTTAAGGGCTTGCAGGCCCTGGGCGTTTTAACAGACAAGCAGCCGGCCTTCATAACAAGACGCGACTTGGTGGAGCTTAACGATGAGCTTCAGCGGAGGCTTGGAAGCGGAGAAGGCGGATACCTATACCAGCT
>Ga0080004_1188450_pt1 | contig 17758 bp, 14 predicted proteins | sample WasSprMetagenome_FD_69207 | JGI IMG/M metagenome (GOLD analysis project Ga0080004, IMG submission 69207) | Sulfidic aquatic microbial communities from Washburn Spring, Yellowstone National Park, USA - WS (SPADES assembly) (version 2) | ecosystem: Environmental > Aquatic > Thermal springs > Hot...
AAACCCTTATGTGACCGAAGCCACCCATGGCAAGGTAGCAACCATCGTGGACGAACTTCGATATCGCCTCGCTGAGGTCCATGACCTTGCTCTTCATACTAAGAGACTTGTTTTTGCGAACCCACTCGCGATGTTCGTCGGGATCACACCAAGCTAAGAGCTCTCCCTTGCCCTCGTCCAGCACCTCCATATTGACTGACACCTCTTCTTTTTTCTTAGCGAAGGTATGAAGGTATATAAGACTTACACTCGTGCGACCAACAAGAGCGAGGCACGAGCAAAGTACCTGTCAACGACCTGGTCATAACTATTAACGGGTCTTCGGGGCTAAACGGGTCAGTCCCTGAGCCCTGGTTTAAGTAAGTCAAAGAAGTGCCTTCCAGCTAGCCCTTTACCACCCGATGTACTTTCTAGCATAGTTTAAGTTGAGGTTTCACTTTATACTTCTTCGACGTGAGGTTGACGAACAAGACCTTTCCCACATATAGAAGAGCCATCCTCTGTACCATCGTTACAAACGTTACAGATACTGCTTGCGAGAAAACATTATAAGTTTATAAGTTTCGGTTGGGGCTTTCTAGGACGCACATGACCTCTCATGAAAGTGGCTCATAAATTCTGAGCCAGAAGAGGGGCATCATCCTTTAAACATTAATTTAATTCACTTAGTACTTAAAGGGGTAAGGCCAACTAAGTGGTAGTTATTGGGGGACTAATCCAGCTTTCGACCTTTCAACAGAATACCCTAGGAGATGGCTTGAGGGCCCATGAGCATCAAAGCTCTTTGAATCTCTGGCCAAGCGTCTTAGTAAAGCTTCTTGACAGAGCTACTTGCTAACGGCCTACTAGACCGTTACTTAACCCTCATTCAGTCCAAGAGAAAGCCTCTTAAATTCCAACCTCCACCACCCTTCTTTAGGGTCGAGACCTTGTATGGCTACGTAGGAAAGGTCGTGCGAATAGATCTGACAGGCGACAAGATAAAAATTGAGGACTTAGAGGAGGGCTTTGCTAGACGGTACGTCGGCGGAAAGGGCTTTGGAGCAAAGATCTTGTACGAAGAGCTCAAGCCGAGAATAGACCCCTACGATCCGTCAAACATCATGGTATTCGCCACGGGCCCAGTCAACGGCCTCCTGCTCTCAGGGGCCTCGAGGTTATGTGCCGTATTTAAATCGCCCTTGACGGGGGGCTGGGGAGAATCTCAGTGCGGCGGGCACCTAGCTCCTCAATTGAAGTACGCTGGCTACGACATGTTGATAATAACGGGGAGGTCGGAGAAGCCAGTTTACGTCACCATCGATGACGAAGAAATAAAGATTCGCGATGCCTCACACTTGTGGGGGAAGGACACCTTCGAGACCGAGGACGTCATTAAGAAGGACCATGGAAGGGATTTCCAGGTGATGTCGATAGGGCAGGCCGGGGAGAACCTCGTGAGGTATGCTTGCATAACCCACGATAGGGGCAGGCAGTTCGGGCGGGCGGGTGCGGGGGCGGTCATGGGCTCGAAGAAACTCAAGGCAATAGCTGTCAGGGGGACGAGGAGAGTCGAGGTAGCGAAACCTGAAGAGCTCGACAAGTTCAGAGATATGTTGAACGAGAGAATCAGAGAGCGCCTGAAGTCGTACACGCAGTATGGGACCCCGGCCATAATGGCCTTGACGAACTTGACTGGCACCCTTCCAACAAGGTACTGGACGGAGGGGGAGTTTGAGGGGTTTGAAAAGATCAACGCTGAGGCGTTGAAGAGCAAGTTCGTTGAGCGTAGCAAATCGTGCTTCGCTTGTGCAGTTGCATGTGGCAAGATCTCAGTCGTGAGGAGCGCAACTTACGGAGAGCTCAGAGTTGAAGGGCCGGAGTACGAGACGTTGTTTGCCTTCGGATCGCTGTGCGGAAATGACGATCTGGAGTCCATAATAAAGGCTAACGAGATATGTGACAGGCTTGGGATGGACACGATATCGGCTGGGAACGCCATAGCGTTCGCCATGTATTGCTACGAGAAAGGCATCATAACGCGGAGAGACGTCGAAGGAATAGAGCTCCGATTTGGAAACAGCCAAGCAATAATAACCATGTTGAATAAAATCGCGTATAGGGAGGGTTTTGGCAATGTATTGGCCGAGGGAGTGAAAAGAGCTGCTGAGATGATAGGGAGGGGCGCTGAGAAGGTCGCCATACACGTTAAGGGATTAGAGCCCCCGGGATATGATCCAAGGGGTCTAAAAGGGGTAGCACTAGCTTATGCAGTGTCATGTCGAGGGGCGTGCCATCTCCGGCACATGGCTGCTAGACCAAACTTAACTGGCCAAAGGCCCTTTGGAGAGGGGGCCATAAACCGGCTATCATATGAGGGGCAGGCGGAAATGGTCAAAGAACTTGAAGATTTTCACATAATAGTGGACTGCATGGTGTTGTGCAAGTTCCTGTGCCTGCCGATCATAGGGCCAATATTATGGGACGAGCTAGTAAAGCTCTACTCAATTGTTACGGGGATCGAAGTTAAAAAAGAGGACCTAGTTGAGATAGCTAGCAACGTACAAAACACGATTAGGAGGTTCAATTTAAGGGAGGGCTTGACCAGGAAAGATGATACGTTACCGCAGAGGTTCTTTGACGAAGGGCTGAGGACTGGGGCCTCTAAAGGAGAAAAAGTCGAAAAAGAAGGGTTTGAGAGGATGCTCAACGAGTATTACAAATTGAGAAGGTGGTATAGCGAACAAGAAAACAACATTAATAAACTAACATGATATCAAGTACAACAAAATCTTCATTTATCGTTATGTATAATTCTTTTCCTCAATAACTAATTGCAATTAAGGTGCTGATTTTCACCGTTCTTGCTAAAACTATGCACATTTTCATCGCGGATAGTATAAACCATCACAAAACATGCCTCAGGCATGACCTCAAAGAGCTTGTGATACCAAAGTCAGATTAAAAAGCAATCCGTGGAGCGGGTAAATTTTAAAGAAGATTACATAGTAAAAACATAAGCACTTATGTAAAAACATGCGTGCCATGTTCATTTATACTCTCTTTCAAGTTTAGTGGTGTTTCTTTGAAGATCTCTAGACCCTTCATCATGAGCTCTTCCGTTATGATTAGTGGCAGTAGGAATTTAACCACGTTGCCATAATGTCCAGCCCTGAGAGCGATGACGCCTCCCTTGAACAGCTCCAATAATAACTTAACTGACTGAGTCGGCGAAGGGTTCTTTGTCCTCCTCGTCTTTCACGAACTCTATACCTATCATGAGGCCCCTTCCACGAACTTCGCCTATGTACTTGCTCTCCCTGCCGAGATCTCTTAGATATCTCAGGCTCTCAACACTCACTTTCTCAACATGATTCAACAAGTCGTATTTTTCAGCGAGGTCAATAGCGGTAAAGCCCGCTCGCATGGTTACAACGTGGCCTCTAAAAGTCCCTATGTGCGCACTCGGCTTCTACACCTCGAAATCCTCTCTATAGATTATCGCTGCAAGCGATAAACCCAAGCCGCCAACGGATTTGGCGACGGTCATAATGTCCGGAGCTACATTGTAGTGTTCGCAAGCGAACCACCTTCAAGTCCTTCCCATTCCGTACTGAATTTCATCAAGGATTAAAGGTACATCGCACTTTTCGCATATCTTTCCTAAAGACCTTTTAGAAATTCGTTAAATTGAACAATGATGCCTCCTTTCGCCTTGAATTGGCTCGACAATTATGGTTGCTGGTGATGATATTCCCGAGTGAGGATTCTTGAGTGATGAGCGTGAGGCTTGAGGGCTGACAGCGACTTCGAGTAAAAAGCTTTTAAAAATTTATCTTAGGACGAGCTTTTCACAGGTGTGTAGGAAGTGGTCGCGGTAGTAGGCGTTGGCTTTTTCCGGCTTTAGCGCAAGACTTCCCGCCAGAGTACTGGAGGGAGAAGGAGGAGAAGGGCGAGTTCGCGGAGGAGTTCTTCAGGGCCATAGCGAAGGCGGGCTTCTTCGGGACTGTTAAACCTTGACAAAGCCAGACGTCGAGTCAACAGGTCCTTTGTTAAATAATGCGCCATGAGCTTGGTCCCATCAAGTCGTAGTTAGGCTTACTCCTCCCCCATAACTTTCCTCTTTAAGACCGTGGAGCACTGAGTATTATGGTTTTATGGCTTGAATATAAAGGGGTTTCCCTCAATAATTGAGCGGTGTGAAATTCGTATGCCTGTGCAACCACATGAAGAGTAAGACCCCTCTAACGGCGTAGTACATATCTTCAACATAAGGTGGGAGTCAATAGGTTGATGTTACGATGGGCTCCTCATAAGGTCCCTTAATCTCAATTCTCTCAATTTTAGTTCTTTCCTTTTTATCTTTCCATCCATAGTTTTTGGTATTTCGTCTACGAACTCTATCTCTCGTGGATACGCATGTTTGCCCAATCTTTCCTTAGCAAATAGTTGAATGCTTTCTTTCAATTTTTCACTAGGTTCATAGCCTGGCTTAAGCTTGATGAAAGCTTTAACAACCTCTCCTCTAGTTTTGTCTGGCACCCCTATCACAGCACTCTCCATGACCGCTTCATGTCGATTCAATACCGCTTCTACCTCCTCCGGTCCAATCCTATACCCTGAAGACTTTATCACATCATCACTCCTACATACGTACCAGAAGTACCCATCTTCATCCATTAGACCAAGATCGCTCACTTTGACCCACTTACCCCTCAGCTTCACGGCGATATAGCCGATAGTATTTGGAGGGAGCACGTTATCACTTTCGTCTATGACGGCTACCTCTAATCCGAGCATCGGCTTCCCCAAACTGCCCGGCTTAACCTTCCAATCCTTAAACCCCGCGAAATTAGCTATAATCACGCCGACCTCGGTCGACCCATAAAGGCTACAAGGATCCACTCCAAACTTCTTCCTCACCTCATAGAAAGTCTCCAAGTCCATATGTTGCCCGGTGTAGGTCATCTTCTGAACCCTTATATCATACTTCTCAAAGCCCTTCACCGACATGATCATTTTACATGCGGTGGGCGATAATGTGATGTTATTGACCTTAAACTCTTCGAGCGCCTCTAGAACCCTTTCAGGGTCAAACCTGCCCGAGCGCGTAGCTGTTGGGACGCCAAACATTAGGGGTGCGCACATTCCGCCCCATATCCCGTGCCCCCACGCTACAGGGGACGTGCAGAAGAAGCTGTCCCCATCTTTTACGCCATAGGCGAACCTCGCAACAGGGGCTAGTGAGACCAAGCTCTTATGGCGATAAACTACCGGCTTTGGGGGGTCCCGTTGTTCCACTCGTGTACTGGATGACAGCTACATCGTCAACGCTCGTCGAGTACTCGAACTTGTCTCTTTCACGCTTTAGCATATCTAGAAGGTCCTCTTTAACGATTACCTGTTTTAGATGGGGCGAGGCAATGAGGTCTCTGAACCTCCGTTCTATAATGGCGAGCTTTGCTCCAGAATCCATTAATCGATAGTTTATGGCCTCGGAGCCCAACAGGGGCGAGCAGACGACAAGTGCTGCGCCTGCTTTTAGGCCTCCGAAGAAACTAACGTAGAACTCCAAGCAAGGCTCAAGCAATATCGCAATTCTATCCCCTTTCTGAATTCCAAGCCCGTTAAGCATATTGGCAAACTGCGAGGATAAACTAGAAAGTTCTTTGAAGGTATACGATTCTGTCTCGCCAGTCTCAAACTTTACGCGAACAGCAACTCCGCCATCTGAGTGTCGATCCACACACTCATGTGCGATGTTAAATCTCTCAGGATTACCATCAAAAACTAGCCATTTTTCATCGGGCTTGTAATTTCTTATGGCCTCCTCGTAAGTTTCGTAATTTAGCGCCTTCCATTTCATATTCGTCCTCAGGCAAGAAGATTTCAACGCTGACGCTTAAATTTTACGCTCTTTGACGTCAAGAATAATGTCATTGACCTTTTCGATATCATACCTAGATGTGCATAGTTTACGCACTTCCAGAGAAAAAGATGTATAGGAAATTCATTTTCCTTTGAAAACTGGCTTCCTCTTCTCTAGAAAAGCCAGAACTGCCTCTTTGTGATCCTCCGTCTGATATAAGAAATCTGCGCATTTTCTTTCATTGAGTAGAGCCTCCTCTAAAGAGGAGACTGTTAGGTTCTTCCACATCAGCTTTTCGGTTTCCCTTACCGCTAATGGAGCATTTTCAAGCAATTCACGGGCTATCTCCATGCATCTGTCCATCAATCTTTCCTCGGGCACTATCTCGTCGACTAATCCGAGCTCTTTTGCCGTATACGCGTCTAAAGTCTTGCCCAGTAGCATGATCTGTCGTGCCTTCCTAAAGCCTATTGTCCTAGGTAAGATGAACGTGCTGCCTAATTCAGGAGGTATTCCTCTCTTCACGAAGGGCGGAGAAAATATCGCTTTTTCTGATGCTATCACGAAATCACAAAGCTGGGTCAAGTTGAAGCCAAAGCCAACAGCGGGTCCATTAACTGCCGCTATGGTGGGCTTTCCCAGTGAGCTAAAGGCTAAGACAAAATCCACAAGAAAGTTTCGCTCTCTTTTGATCTTTCCGTCAATTGCAGCCTTCCAATCTCCAATATCGGCCCCCGATGTAAATGCCCTGCCAGCACCAGTAAAAATTATTACTCGAACCCCATCATCCCTAGCGAGGTCAGTCATGACCTCAAGCAGTTCTTCCCTCATTTTTAGGTTCAAGGCATTAAGGACTTGAGGACGATTGAACTTTACTATTGCTATACCGTTCTCCTTTCTAACCTCAAGAGTTTCAAAGGTCTTCTGATTCCCACACATACTCAGAGAGTTGTTGCAAGTTGCACTTAAAAAATTTACGCGACCTCTGCGTGTATGCAAAACGACGCACCTAGTAAACTTAAGCTACTCCCTTAAACTTGCTACAACGTAACATGAACGACTTCATGAAGGGGCCGAGCATAGCACTTCCTAAAAAAACCTTATACCCTCATTAAGGGGCCTGACGTTGCATTGTCGAAGGACGTCTCCATTTTTCTGCTTGAACCATCAATGTACGCTCTTACCAAGTCCCTTTCGTCGAAGAGGCTCGACCTCGCATTTAAGCCCCGGCCCTCAAGGATCATTACCACTCGCGGAGTCCCATAAATGACAGAGGAAAATACTTGTCGTACTTTAAGACCCTCTATGAAAATTGTCGTGGCAAGCATGACCTCTTACGGAAAACCTCATAGAAGGCATACAATCCCTATTCATGTCTACGGTCTTCCGCGCATCTTAAATAGCTTAACATGCAACTTCCTAAGCTTCGTGGCCACTTCTAAACAGCCGTCTTAGAGGTCTCACGAACCTCTAAGAGTGCTTTTGTAATCTTCCCCAAAGCTAGAGAGCTGGACATGGAAGGGTCAGGCCTAGAGTTTAGATTTTTACTGAACTTTGTTCTTCTTGAAGGCGCTTGGACTTTCGATTAGAGACCTGGCGCTAGAGATCATACTAAGGCTAAATGCTTAGAGGCGAATTTAGCAAGCCTTAAGCCGCCAATGCGCAAGCTTTATATACCCTTCAGATAACCAGTAAAGAGGAAGTTTCTATGTCCGAGCACCCTCTAAAACATTTCTTTGAACCAGAATCCGTTGCCCTTATTGGAGCATCGGGCGACGCGACGAAAAGAAGTGGAATACCTCTGCGTGAGATGTTAAGAGCGGGATGTAGCTGTGACATATACCCAGTCAACCCAAAATATGATGCGTTAGAGGGTGTTAAATGCTACCCAAGCATAAAAGACGTTGATAAACCAATAGATGTAGCTTTAATCTTGTTACCAGCAGAGGCAACGCTCCAAGCAATTAAAGAGTGCGCAGAAAAAGGGGTGAAATTCGCGATCATCATCTCAGCTGGGTGGGCAGAAATAGGAGGAGAAGGCCTTAAGCGCCAAGAGGAGCTAAAAAGAATAGTCAAGGAAACCGGCATACGTGTTTGTGGACCGAACTGCCTTGGTATGATAAACTTTAACAAGAAGATACCATTGACCTATTTAAGCCCAGGAACCTATCGCTCAGGTCCCGTCGGTGTCATTTTTCAAAGTGGAGCTCTTTCGGCGAGCTTTATATTCATGGCAGAGGAGAGGAACATAGGTCTCAGCAAATGGGTTTCCGTGGGAAACGAAGTAGACCTTACGACATTGGATTTTATGGATTACATGATTGAAGACCCTGAGACTAAGATTGTGCTGGCTTATATAGAAGGGATAGACGATGGTAGAAAGTTCAAAATAATCGCAGAAAAGGCGATTAAGAGGAAGGTACCTGTAGTTGTCTACAAGGTCGGACGGTCAAAGCTAGGCGAGGAGCAGGTAAGGACCCACACAGCACATCTCGCTGGGTCCTACGAGGTTTATAGGGCGTTTTTCAGACAACATGGAATAATAGAGGTTGATAGCATCGAAGAAATGTTAGACATAGCAGAGATCGTTGCAAACTACGGGATCCCTAGATTGGAAAATATTGGAGTTATATCCTTCTCCGGAGGAGCTGCCATCGAATTTGCGGATGCTTGTTCCGAAGCAAACCTTGTGCTCCCTCAATTTAGTTCAATAACTATTGAGAAGCTGTCGTCCATACTACCCCCTAGAGTCATTAAGAAAAACCCATTGGACTTGATGGGAGGTGCGGATCCAGACGTCTATGACAAGATAACACAATACGTAGCAGAGGACGAGAACGTTGATGTTGTCGTATTTATTGTCGGATGGTGGGGAGAGCGTGCTAAGGTAACTGGGGAAACGTTAAGCAAAGCTAGGAGAGAGATGAAGAAACCATTGATGGTCATTTGGATTGGAGGGGCCGCAGAAAGTGGGGTAAGGAGACTGCGAGAAAGCGGTGTACCTGTTTTTCGGCACGTCAGACAATGCGTGAGGGCAATTGCACGGCTTAATAACTACGCTAAATTCATCGAAGCTCGCACTAAAGGTATAGGTGTAAAATAGCTGAGGATTGTAGGAGATCATTCGCCCTCACCCTCTAAATATTAAATATCATGGGAGGAGTAGAGAGGGTGAAAGAATTTCTGATGAAAAGAGATAAGAAAATTTTAAATGTTAAACATGGGATTACCTTTTTATGTTAGGTGATAGCGATGGAAACTTGTTGTCCTTGGTGTAACAAAACTCTCAAGGTCGTCAAGAGAGAGATCAGCGATAAAGTCATCGTATACGAGTGTCGTAATTGCGGAAAGATCATAGGCGCCTATCAGAGAGACTTAGAAGATTTTCTCGTGAACTTCTTCCGGAGGTATACTTACACATTTAAACCGGAGCCTAGCATTAAGAAGCTCTAAAGTGGTGATGTATATGAGCTTGGATGTAGCCGAAGGCTTGATAACAGACGAAGCTCTGAGGAAGTGGACTGAAAGAATAGGGGTCAAGCTTCGGATAAGGAATATTCATAACAGGTACGCAACGCCCGATGCCATTAGGAAGTTCGCGCTAGGCATAGGCGATCCGAACCCTCTCTGGACGGACGAGGAGTATGCCAAGAGGACTAGATATGGCCAGCTCGTAGCACCTCCAAGCTGGCTATACTCCGTTTTCCCGACGTGGGTGCTACAAGGGCTACCCGGCGTCCACGCTTTCCACTCCGGGAACGATTGGAGGTTCTACAAGCCCGTTTTCGCCGGAGACGTCATAACCCCCGAATGCGTATTTACGGGGTTCACGGTGAGGCAAAGTGCCTTCGCGGGAAGAACTGTGTTCGAGTTCCAGAGGTCCAGGTTTTATAATCAAAGAAATGAGCTCATTGCTGAGGCGGATTCGTGGATAATAAGAGCTGAAAGGAGGGCTGCCAGGGAAAGAGGTAAGTACGCGGAGGAAAGGGGATACAGGTTGCCAGTTCCGTGGACCGATGAAGAGATCAAGAAGATCGTGGAGGAGGTGCTTTCGGAGGATATCAGGGGCTCGAACCCAAGGTACTGGGAGGACGTCAATGTTGGGGATACGATGAAGCTGACAAAGGGTCCCCTTAGCCTAAATGATATGATAGCCTTTACTGTTGGTGCAGACCCCGTTGGGACGAAGGCACTTCGTTGCGCCATGGAGGAGTGGGTTAAACACCCAGCATGGTACTATTGGGATCCCGAGTTCGGCATTATGCCCGTTTATGGCGTGCACTTCTCCAAGTACGCTGCCAATAAAGCTGGTCTTCCATACCCTTACGACGTGGGAGTTCAGCGAAATTGCTGGGCGATACAACTGCTCACTAATTGGATGGGCGATGATGGATGGATCAGGTCATGCTATCTAGAGTACAGGAGGTTCTTCTACTTAACAGAAGTTCTATGGTATTTCGGAAAAGTCGTCAAGAAGTACGTTTCAGACGATGGAGAGCATTGCGTGGATATAGAAATTCATTCTGTTAACCAAAGAGGGGAAGATACTGCGCAGGGCTATGCGACGGTGGCGTTGCCATCTAAAAGCCTTCCTGAGGACGAATGGCCCGTTCCACGACGGATAAGGAAGACTTGACGCAACAATCATGCGAAGTCTTAAAAAGTCCAGGAAATACCAGAGACAAGCGCATGAGAATATTATCGTATAGGGCACTTACGCAAAAAGATTTTAGTCTGAGTAGAGAATCGAACGTAAGGGGCTATGTGGATGAGCATGTCAACTAAGTTAAGAAGTGTGTTTTTAGAAGTCCGCAGGGCTGGTAGAAAACATCTGCTTGAGACCGAGGCCAAAGGTATCCTCGCAGAATATGGCATTCCAGTTACAAGATTTAAGTTGGCCAAGAGCGAGGCAGAAGCCATCAAAGCAGCCGAGGAAATAGGTTATCCAGTGGTCCTAAAAATCGTTTCACCAGATGTACTTCACAAATCCGATGTCGGTGGAGTAATAGTCGGCTTAAAAGACGCGAGAGATGTTGAGCGCGCTTACAGGCAAGTTCTAGAGAATGTGAAGAAGCATAAACCTGAGGCGAGGGTGGTAGGGATACTTGTCGAGGAGATGGTTCCAGCTTCAATTGAGGTCATAGTCGGCTCAGTTAGAGACCCACAGTTTGGCCCTACGATAATGTTCGGCATAGGCGGAATTTTTGTGGAAATTCTAAAAGACGTGACTTTACGGATAGCTCCAATAAGCGAGAGGGATGCGCGCGAGATGATCAGTGAGATCAGAGCCTACCCCCTCTTGAGGGGGTACAGGAACTTACCGCCAGCAAACGTAGATGCAATAGTGGACATTTTAGTGAAAACCTCTAATCTCGTCACGGAGTATGAAGAAATTAAGGAGCTTGACCTCAATCCCATAATGGTTAATGAGAAGGGAGCGAAAGTAGTAGATGCAAGAATCATCCTTGAATAAATGTTAACATCGAAGACTTAGGCGGCCATAACTAGTGCCATCAACAGAACGCGACCCTTAAGGCGGTCTTTCTTCTTTAACATCTCTCTTTCAAAGATAGAATAGACTTATTAAAATCTCAAATCTTTGTATGCTTTGCGGACTAGATCTGCAGGTCTTTAGTCTAGGTCTACGGCAAGGAGTGGAGCTTTTTGAGTCATAGGTTAGCTCACGAATTGCTCGGCTTGCGCGTCGGACGGTCTATAATTATTCGAACACTTCATCACGGTTGGCCAAGTCTCTAAGGAGGTTATAGGGCATGGTCATGATAGCCAACAATTCTTTAACATAGTTGGAGGAGCCGTCAGGTATCCGTGAGCTTAACGCTCCAAAGGCCAGGGCGCACTACTTCGAGAGGTGTGACGTAAGGAGACTAAGGGCATGTGCATAGCAGAGATCCCTATCAATCAAATAAAGTCTATTAGTCTGCTTTTGGAATATGTCTTAACAAAAGGGGTCTATAAACGCATTCGTCATTATTTATGACTATTTATACTCTCTATCGAATTAAGATGATATGAAGGTTGAAGTAGGATAATGGAGATATAGCATGAGCTATCACTTCCATTTAGGACACACAGAGCATGCATAAAGATCTATGCAGTTCGGGCGCGTCAATCGTGATATCTAACGGTTCATTTTCCGTCCAAAGTATTCTGGCACGCCAGACCACAGGCTTATGCTCCCTCGTCTGTTGAAGAACTTATGTCCTAGGATCAACGTTTTCTTAACTAACTGAAGCATGTAGTTTAGCAACAGATTAAATCTACGTTAATATATTGCATGCGTGGAGTGTAAGGCTTTCCTACGTACAAGTAAAATATAATAAGAAAGCGCAACATCATAATAAGAAAGCGCAACATCATAATAAGAAAGCGCAACATCATAATAAGAAAGCGCAACATCATAATAAGAAAGCGCAACATCATATGAAAGTATTTCGAGATTCTCTTCGATTATCTTTATTAAGAGAGTAGGTATTTGGCTTCTTATTCGTCTAACCCTATTTCGCCGAGCAAGCAGTCCTGTATGTACAATCTGAATCCATGGTTGTCGTAGCATAAAACTTCGATGGTCATAATATCATGACTTGAAGCTCATGCCCTCGGAATATTCATGATGCCAACGTTAAACCTTGAGCTAAGCACCTTTTGAGTACTCAGCATAGATCGTTTTCAAGAGCACTTCAGCCAAGTCGAGACAGGAAGCTAAGCCCTCGACGTTCTAGCAGAGAAAGTTCCGGAAATTGACGTACAATATATGCGCGTAGCAGAGAGGCGTGGCAACTTAAGCCACGCATAGAAGACCAGTCCGAGCATCTTCAGGCGGGGTTCCTCAAAAATGCAAAGACCCTTGATCAAAGACCTCATGCTCGGCGTTGAGAACTGTATCGAAAGCCTAACAGGTCTTAAGTTGCCGAGGGCCTAGAACCTAAGATGTCGATTACAAATATGTTGAGCTGTCACATCAGCTCACAACCGAAAATTTTTTAACTGTCATAAAGATATATTAATCTTGCCTCAGGCAAGAATCCTAAGGAGGTTTTAGGAATGGTCAAAACTAAAACGATGGTATACATTGTTATCGCCATAGTGATTGTCGCGCTGGTGGGCGCCTTAGCTTTGTACTATTTCACTCCAAGGCGTCCAGCATTAGGTGTTCAAGAGATTAAAATAGGAGTGATATTGCCTCTCTCGGGTCCGTACGCAGTACTTGGTGAGGAGGAGAAGAAAGGCTATGAAATGGCATTGGAGGAAATCAATGGTAAGGGAGGAGTTCTTGGAGTGCCTTTAAAGTTAATAATCGAGGATAACCAGGGTAAACCCGAAGTCTCAGTCTCTGCCGCTGAAAAACTTGTAACCATTGATAAAGTGGTAGCTATAGCGGGCGAGTACATGAGTAGCTGTACATACGCTTTACTCTCTGCTCTTAGGAAGTATTCGCCACCGCCCATCGCTGTACTTATAGGCGGCAGCACGGACAGCATCGAAAAGGACTTCGGGTCCGAAGAGTGGTTCTTCCATCTACATCCCTACGCGTACACCTACCAGTCCACGATCAGGGATTGGTTGCTCAACCTCCAACCTAGGCCTAAGACAATTTTCTTGGCTTACGAAAAAACGGCTTACGGCACGTCTCAGGCAGGATATGCAAAAGAATACCTTAGCAAAGCAGGTTTTACCATAGTCGGTGAAGAGCCCTTCACATCTGGTGCTGCCGATCAGACGCCGCTAGTCCTCAAGGCCAAGGCCTCAAACCCCGACGTCTTCCTTTGGATAGGGTACGCAGGAGACTCAATAGTCATAGTAAGAAATGCCAAGCAGGTAGGTTTCAAGCCAAAGCTATTGCTGGACACCGTCGGTGTAGGTTTCCCTGAGTTCCAAACCTCCCTAGGTAAGGATGCTGAGTATGTGTGTGGTATTGAAGTGTGGAGTCCAGCAGTCAATTACAAGACGGGACCACCATTCCCAATAACTCATACAAGCGAATGGGTTGCAAAGTACGAGAAAAAGTACGGTAAGGAACCAGATTATTGGTCACTGCTTGCCTATACAAACTTGTACGTCATCGCTGATGCTATAGAAAGAGCTGGCACTTTAGAGCGTGGCGCTCTCATTAAAGCGCTTGAAAAAACTGATTTGCAATCGCCCATAGGAAGAGTAAAGTGGGTTCCAGGTCAGTTTGTAAGCCGTCCTCATCAAGCTGAATTCGCAATGAAAATGGTCATCTTCCAGTGGCAAGGAGGCAAGAAAGTCGTGCTGTATCCGAAGGAGGTAGCGACAGGTACCGTAATTTACCCCATGCCCTAACGGGGAGGGGAACGTGGATCCCTCCATTATCACTTTTTTTCAAGTGATGATGTGCGGACTATTGGTGGGAGGCCTCTACGCCTTATTTTCGGTAGGACTTAACGTGATATTCGGAGTTATGAAAATAATAAACTTCGCTCATGGCGAATTCCTGATGCTAGGAGGTTATCTTACATACTTCCTCTTCATGTTGGCTAATATTGATCCGCTACTATCAATCCCCATTACCATGGCTTTGCTCTTCTTGGTCGGTTTTCTCATTGAAAAAAGCCTCATAAAACCATTGGCGGGAGGGCCGCCTTACTCCTACATCTTACTCACCTTAGGGATTTCGATAGCCCTACAAAACATCGCCTTGATCCTTTGGACTGGCAATTATCGATCAGTCCCTGTGTGGTACTCTGCCTTGCCTCTAAGTATAGGCCCGATTTCGGTGGGTCTTTCGTTAGTTGTAGCGTTTACAGTCGCCGTAATTTTAACAGCAATATTATACGTCCTCCTCAAGAGGACGACTTTCGGAAAGTCTGTGCGAGCTCTTTCTCAGAATCCAGAGCTAGCACAAGCGATGGGTATAAACGTGTCTAAAATGTATACGTTAACATTTTGCTTGGGAGCTATGGTAGCTGGAGTTGCAGGCTCGCTAGTGGCATTTACGATGTATATCTTTCCGAGTGTCGGCTTTGAAATAGCGATCAAAAGCTTCTGTATAGTAATTCTTGGTGGCTTAGGAAGCTTCGGGGGTGCCATCGTAGGTGCTTTATTGTTAGGATTGGCGGAATCGTTTACATCCGTGTACTTGCCTGGAGGAAGCGGCTGGGCTCCGGTTGTATTTTTTGCAGTACTACTAATTACATTAGTTGTCAAGCCCCAAGGACTTCTAGGTGCTAAAGCATGATATATGCACTTAGAGAGTTACGAAGTAAGTTTAAGAGTGGTATAAAAAATCCCCTCTTCATATTCGTGATTCTCTTAGCCCTCCTACCACTAGCCCTACAAGAGCCTTATCTTCTATACGTCGCGACTTTAGTGTTAATATATATCGTTATAGCAGTCAGCTGGAACATCTTAGCCGAATCAGGACAATTCTCTCTAGGCCATGCTGCCTTTTTTGGTATAGGCGCATACACCTCCACACTTCTCTATAAGTATTTTCTAGTAAACCCTCTTCTAGGAATGCCCTTTAGCGCTTTAACTTCATGCGCTCTTGCCCTTCTCATGGGCGTTATTTGCTTGCCCTTGCGCGAATTTTACTTGGCAATAGCCACCTTGGCATTAAGTGAGGTATTAAGAACAATCGTAATAATGTTGCCAGAGATCACGGGCGGGGCCGTGGGGTTAGGTATCCCTCCTCTTTTTGGAGGAAATAGAGTTCTAAATTATTACCTTATGTTGGCTATAGCGGTTATCGCGTTATCAACGCTTTATGCTGTGAGGAGGTCCAAATTGTACTTGGCACTCGTAACTTTACGTTGCGATGAGGTTGTGGCCAGCTCAATAGGCATCAATCCGGTAAAGTATAGGTTGTACGCCTTTTTGTTGAGTGCTCTATTTCCTGGTCTCTGCGGAGGCTTTTTCTCATTCTATGTAGGATTTATAGATCCCTTTTCGGTCTTTAACATAGAGATTTCAATAGCTCCTCAAATCATGTCCGTGCTAGGTGGCATTTACACTTTCTGGGGCCCCATCATAGGCGCATTAATAATCGAGCCAGTAAAGGAGTTTCTCCGAATCTCGATGCCTACAGGATATTTAGTCGTATATGGAATTATTATGATATTATGCATACGTTTCTTGCCACGAGGAATCATGGAGGCCTTGAAGGCCTATACGGGCATGAGTGAAGCAGTTCCTGTGGGGGGTAGAAAGTGCTCGAGGTAAAGGATGTTTATAAGAGGTTTGGCGGATTAGAGGCGCTTAAGGGTGTTAGTTTTTGTGTAAATAAGGGTGAACTCATAGGACTCATCGGCCCCAATGGAGCGGGCAAGACTACGCTATTTAATGTCATATCAGGCCTCCTTAAACCTGAAAAGGGGATCATAAAATTTAAGGGTATTGATATTGTGGGGCTTAGACCTTATGAAATTGCAAGGCTGGGCATCGGAAGGACATTTCAGCTTTCAAGGCCTTTAATGGACATGACCCTTTTAGATAATGTTGCAGTCGCGTGCATTTATGGTGGAAGAAAGAGAGTTGGCCTAAAAGAGGCAAGGAGCATAGCCTTGGAAAAATTGAGACTTGTTGGGTTAGCTGATAAGGCCCACTTGACCCCTAAAAGCTTGACTCTTTTAGAGCGCAAAATTCTTGAAATAAGTAGAGCCTTGGCCTTGGATCCCGAATTGCTTTTGCTAGACGAGCCATTATCGGGACTTAGTCCTCGCGAAATAGACATGCACGTAAGCCTTATTAAAAAGATAAGAGAAGATTTAGGCGTAACGGTGATCTGGATTGAGCATGTTATGAGGGCAATAATGGGGGCAGTCGATAGGGTCATAGTCTTACACCAAGGAGCTAAAATAGCTGAGGGGAGCCCCAGAGAGGTGGCAAAGGATTCTAATGTTATAAAGGCGTACTTAGGTGAAGAATATGCTAAAGGTTAGTGATCTGGTAGTGGCATACGGTGAATTCATTGCACTTCATGGTGTAAACCTTCAAGTTAACGAGGGAGAGATAGTCGCCGTACTTGGTTCAAATGGAGCAGGTAAAACGACTTTGCTTAAGACGATAGCTGGGCTGTTAAAGCCAAGGCACGGTACTATCTTGCATGGTGAAGAAGACATTACGCGCTACTCAGCTCATCAAATCGTTAACGAATTTGGGATAGTCTACACGCCAGAGGGCGCTCCCGTGTTTCCATACCTAACCGTAAGGGAAAATCTCGAACTTGCAAAGAACGTCAAAAGGGGACGTGAAAAATTTGATGAACAACTAGAAATAGTATATAACTTATTTCCAATACTTAAAGAAAGGGAGAAACAACGCGCAGGAACATTAAGTGGGGGCGAAAGGCAAATGCTGAACATAGCGAGGAGTCTGATGTTATTGCCACGAATACTCATGCTAGATGAACCTTCCTTTGGCCTTGCCCCCATAGTTGTCACGAGGATATTTGATGCCATTAAAAGGATAAACGAGGAGCTAAGGATCACCGTCCTACTAGTAGAACAAAACGTGAAGAAAAGCTTAGAGATAGCAGATAGAGGTTATGTATTAGAGGCCGGACGAGTTGTATTACAAGGTACCGGAAGCGATTTATTAACCAGCGAGCTAGTCAGGGAAGCCTATCTAGGTATTTAAGTGCTACGTGTGGATGAAAAGATTATGTCTGATTAGGTTTTAGAAGTATGGGCTTCAAGATGTTCCTTACAGTGTTTCCTCATACAACGTCGCCGAAAGCTGGGCATAGCCCTTCTTTAAACAATTGCCTGGCACATCAAATAAACTACGTATACGTTACCGGTCTTGTTTTTATTTAAGTCAAGTTTCAGCGCAAACTTCATAACTCGTCGGCTAACGCTCAATTAGCTGAGTAAGAGATGAGCGATCGCGACCTCGCCTTTAAGGTGCTGGAGCTGGTCAAGCAACACGACT
>Ga0080004_1131164_pt1 | contig 17752 bp, 15 predicted proteins | sample WasSprMetagenome_FD_69207 | JGI IMG/M metagenome (GOLD analysis project Ga0080004, IMG submission 69207) | Sulfidic aquatic microbial communities from Washburn Spring, Yellowstone National Park, USA - WS (SPADES assembly) (version 2) | ecosystem: Environmental > Aquatic > Thermal springs > Hot...
CCCAAAGGCGACGTGATCGACCTCCCGGCGGGGGCAACCCCCCTGGACTTCGCCTACCGCGTGCACACCGAGGTGGGGCACTCCTGCGTGGGGGCGAAGGTCAACGGGCACATCGTCCCCCTCGATCACCCCCTGCAAAACGGCGACATCGTGGAGATCCTCACCTCCCGCCACACGCGCGGCCCGAGCCCCGACTGGCTCAAGATGGTGAAGACGTCGGGGGCGCGCTCCAAGATCAGGGCCTGGTTCAAGAAGCAGCGCCGGGAGGAAAACATCGCCGCCGGGCGGGACAGCCTGGATCGGGAACTGCGCGCCCTCGGTGTGGAAAGCCGGGACATACGCCCGGGGTGGCTGGACGAACTGGCCCAGGAACTGAACTTCCCTTCCGGCGAGGACCTGCTGGCGGCGGTGGGGTACGGGGCGGTCAGTGCGCAGCGGCTGGCTTCCCGGCTGGCGCAACGCCTCGGGCGGCCGCTCCCCGGTACCGCGGCGCCCGCCCCTGCCGCCCCTGTCCGGCACTCCGCCCAGGGAGTGCTGGTCCGCGGCGTGGGGGACGTGCTGGTCCGCTTCTCGCGGTGCTGTACGCCCATTCCCGGCGACCCCATCATCGGGTACGTCACCCGGGGCCGGGGTGTCTCTATACACCGCCTGGACTGCCCCAACCTGCGGGACCTGGCCCGGGACGCGGGCAGGCTGGTGGAGGTGTCCTGGGACGAGACTGCCGACGGGTGGTATCCGGTCGAGATGCAGGTGCGGGGCCTGGACCGCCCGGGCATGCTCTCGGACGTGACGGCGGTGCTTGCCGACGCTGGAGTGAACATCCTCTCCGCCCGCGCCTGGGCGGACAGGGGCGGGCTGGCGCTCATCAACCTGGTGCTGCAGGTGCACAATCTGCGGGAACTGGACGAACTGTCCAGGCGCATCCGCAAGGTGAAAGACGTCGTTTCGGTGGAGAGGGTGGTGCGCGAGTCCCGCGCCTCCTGAGGCCAGGCCCATGGCCGGCGCGTGCCTCAGGGCGTGCTGCGGCCACGCTGAGCAGGAGGTGTCACCTGTTTGCGAGCGGTGGTGCAGAGGGTGAAGTGGGCGCGGGTATCCGTCGGGGGCCGGGAGGTGGCGCGCACCGGGCGGGGTTTCCTGGTGTTGCTGGGGGTCGGCCGGGGCGACGACGCAGGGGCCGCCCGTTACCTGGCCGAAAAGGTGGCCACGCTGCGGGTATTCGAGGACGGAGCGGGCAAGATGAACCTCGCTCTCGGGGACGTGGGGGGCGAGGTGCTGGCCGTCTCCCAGTTCACCCTCTATGCTGACTGCCGTAAAGGGAGACGGCCGAGTTTCAGCGCCGCGGCTCCTCCCGAAGAAGCTCTTCCTCTGTTCGAAGAGTTCACGGAGGAGTTGCGCCGGAGGGGGGTGCCGGTCCAGACGGGGGTCTTCGGGGAACATATGCTGGTGGAACTGGCCAACGACGGGCCGGTCACCGTGCTCCTGGACAGCGACCGCACCTTCTGATCCGGAGTATCTGTGAGAGGGGCTGCGTGCGCCGGGCCGGGGGCGGGCGCGCGTGCCCGGGATGGGGGGAGGAACTTGCTGCTAGAGACGCTGGCTGTGGGCTGGTTTGCCGCCAACTGTTACATAGTGGCGTGCCCCGTCACCCGGGAAGGCATGATCATCGACCCCGGGGACGAGCCGGAGCGAATCCTCGAGGCAGTGGAGCGGATGAAAGTTTCCGTCCGTTGCATCGTGAACACCCACGGGCACGTCGACCACATCGGGGCGGACCGTGAGATCAAGGACGCCACGGGGGCCCCCCTGTGCATCCACCGGCTGGACGCCCCGCTGCTGGCCGACCCCAGCCGGAACCTGTCGGGCTGGGCCGGGGAGCCTCTGCCCCCCGTGGCGCCGGGGCGGCTCCTGGAGGACAGGGATACCATCGAGGTGGGGCAACTCCGTTTCCGGGTAGTGCACACTCCCGGTCACACGCCGGGCGGTATCTGCCTGCTGGGTGAGGGGGTGGTTTTTTCCGGAGATACCCTGTTTGCCGGGTCCGTGGGACGGACCGACTTCCCCGGAGGGTCGCACGCGACCCTCGTCCGGTCCATCAGAGAGAAGCTGCTGGTTCTTCCCGACGAAACGGTAGTGTATCCGGGTCATGGTCCCGCCACCACTATCGGGGAAGAGAAGGCGGGCAACCCCTTCCTTCAGTGAAGCTACCGGCGGGTGCGTGCGGGGGCACCCACGGGGTGGGGGCCCGCCTGACCGATAGAGGAGGAGAAGAAGGCATGAAGGTCTACATATCGGCCGACCTGGAAGGCATCAGCGGGGTCGTGCACTGGGACGAGACGGGCAGGGAGGGAGGGGAGGACTACCAGCGCGCCCGCCGGCTCATGACCCGCGAGGTGAACGCCGCCGTGGAGGGCGCCCTGGAGGCGGGGGCGACCGAGGTGGTGGTCAATGACTCCCACGGCACCATGCGCAACCTGCTGGTGGAAGAGCTCCATCCCGCCGTACGCCTGATCAGCGGCAGCCCTAAGCCCTTCTCCATGGTGCAGGGTCTGGACGGCAGTTTCCGGTGCGCGTTCTTCATCGGATACCACTCCCGGGCGGGAAGCCGGGGGGTGCTCAGCCACACGTACACGGGCACCGTGGCCGAGTACCGCGTGAACGGGCGGGTCATGGGGGAGACGGGCATGAATGCCGCCGTGGCCGGCGAGTACGGCGTGCCCGTGGTGCTGGTCTCCGGTGACTCCGCGGTGGTCGAGGAGGCGCGGGCCCTGCTCGGTCCCGTGGAGACGGTGGTGGTGAAGGAGTACGTGGCGCGCCACGCTGCCGCCAGCCTGGTACCCCAGAAGGTGCACGGCCTGCTGCGGGAGGCGGCCCGCCGGGCTGTGACCCGCGCGAGCGAGATCCGGCCCTTCCGCGTGGAGCCGCCGGTGGAAATCCACATCCGCTTCACCCACAGCGGGCTGGCCGACGCCGCCGAACTCATGCCCGGGGCCATGCGCATCGATGACGTCACCGTGGGATACCGGGCGCCGGACTTTCTCACCGCCTATCGGGCCGGCCGCGCTCTCATGGCCCTCGCTGCGCGCTGACCGCCGCAGACGCGCAGATGGGCCTGCACCGCCTCCGGGGCTGGGCGGCGCGTCGCACCCGCGTTGACAGGGGGTGGTGGTCAATTTAGAATGGGGGCATGATGAGGGGGTGGCTGGGGCGGCCAGGGTAGCTGTTCACCGGCCCCGGGGTACCCAGGACGTGCTGCCCGGGGCCGTTTACGTGTGGGAATACGTGGAGGGCGCCATCCGCGAGGTGTGCCGGCGCTACCACTACCTGGAGGTGCGCACACCCATCTTCGAGCACACCGAGCTCTTTGAGCGCACCACGGGTGAGACCACCGACATCGTGGAGAAGCAGATGTACACCTTCCGCGACCGGGGCGGGCGCAGCCTCACCCTGCGTCCCGAGGGGACGGCGCCGGTGGTGCGGGCCTACCTGGAGGCACCTGAGCGCCCCCTCCTGCCCTGGAAGGTGTTCTACCTGGGTCCCATGTTCCGCCACGAGCGACCTCAGGCCGGGCGCTTTCGCCAGTTCGTCCAGTTCGGAGTGGAGGCCCTGGGCTCGGACGACCCTGCCCTGGACGGCGAGGTAATAGCCCTGGCCTGCGACCTCTTCGGGAAGCTGGGGCTGCAGGGGCTGTCCGTCCACCTGAACAGCATCGGGTGTCCCCGTTGCCGCCCCTCCTACCGGCAGGAGCTGCTGGCGTACCTGCGGGGCCAGGAGGGCCTGTGTGCGGACTGCACCCGGCGCGTGGAGGTGAACCCCCTGCGGGTGCTGGACTGCAAGGAGCCGTCTTGCCGGGCCCTGGTCCGGGAAGCCCCCCGGCCGGTGGACTTCCTGTGCGAGGAATGCGGCCGGCACTTTGCGGCCGTGCGGGCGTTCCTGGAACGGATGGGCATCCCCTACGTGCTCGACCCCACCCTGGTGCGGGGGCTGGACTATTACACCCGCACCGTGTTCGAGATCATGCACGGCGCGCTGGGGGCCCAGAATACGGTGTGCGCCGGAGGTCGCTACGACGGCCTGGTCGAGCAGCTGGGGGGCGATCCTACCCCCGGGGTGGGCTTTGCCACGGGGCTGGAGCGGCTCATCGCCACCCTGGAGCTGGAGGGCAGGGTGCCCCCGCCTCCCCGCGAGCTCCAGGTGCTGGTGGTGTATGCGGGCGAGGCCGCCCGGCAGGCTGCCCTGGACATCCTGTATCGCCTGCGCGCGTCCGGCTGGCAGGCCGACATCGACTACCTGGGACGCAGCCTGAGGGCGCAGATGAAGCATGCCGCCCGTCTGGGCGCTCCCCTGGTGGTCATGGTGGGGGAGGAAGAGATGGCCGCCGGAGAGGTCACGGTGCGGGACATGCTTTCGGGTGAGCAGTTGCGCGTCCGGGCCGGCGACGTGGACGCTACCCTGAGGCGTTTGGCGCCGGCGGGATGACGGGGTCCGGCGGCGGTGGGCGTACCTCCGCGGTTCCGGATCGTAGGCCGCATGGGGCGTGCTCCCTGACGGCGACCGCGGACCCATGGGCGTGAGACGTCGGTTCGGGGAAGACCGGAGAGAGGTGGCAGGATTGCTGCGGACTCACTATTGTGGCGAACTCCGACCACACCATGCGGGCCAGGAGGTTTCGCTGGCGGGCTGGGTGAGGAGCGTCCGGGACCACGGGGGCCTGCTGTTCCTGGATCTCCGCGACCGCTCCGGGGTGGTGCAGGTGGTCTTCCACCCCGGGGAGGGGAGCGATGACGTCTTTCGCCGGGCCCAGCAGTTGCGGGCGGAGTACGTGGTGCTGGTGCGAGGGAGAGTCCAGATGCGACCCCCCGGCCGGGCCAACCCCGCTCTTCCCACGGGCGAAGTGGAGGTCATCCCCTCCCACCTCGAGGTGCTCGCCCCCTCCCTGGTTCCGCCCTTCGAGGTGGACGGGCGCACCGAGCCGGACGAATCGCTGCGGCTGCGCTACCGGTACCTGGACCTGAGGCGGCCCGTCATGCTCGAGCGCCTGGGTTTCCGCCACCGGGCGGTCAAGGCCATCCGCGACTTCCTGGACTCCCGGGGTTTCTGGGAGGTGGAGACGCCCGCCCTCACCAGGTCGACCCCCGAGGGGGCGCGGGACTACCTGGTACCGAGCCGCCTCCAGCCGGGGCACTTCTACGCCCTCCCCCAGTCGCCGCAACTGTTCAAGCAGTTGCTCATGGTGGCCGGCGTCGATCGCTATTTCCAGATCGCCCGCTGTTTCCGGGACGAAGACCTGCGCGCCGACCGCCAGCCCGAATTCACGCAGATCGACCTGGAGATGGCCTTTGTGGACGAGGAAGACGTGCTGGGCGTGACGGAAGAGTTGATGGAGTACCTCTTCCGCACCTGCCTGGGGGTGCAGCTTACCCTACCGTTCCCCCGCCTGACCTGGGACGAGGCTATGGATCGGTTCGGCACGGACAAGCCCGATTTACGCCTTCCCTGGGAGATCACCGACCTGTCCGAGCTGGCCGCCCGCACCGAATTCCGCATATTCCGCGAGGCCCTCGCTCAGGGCGGCACGGTACGGGGGCTGCGGCTGCCCGGGATCACCCTGACCCGGCGGGAGATCGACGGCCTCACCGAGGAAGTTGGCTCCCTCGGCGCCAAGGGTCTGGCATGGCTGGCCTGGGACGGCGAGGAGCAGGTACGGGGCTCCGTGGCCCGCTTCGTGGGCGATGACGCCCCGGCGTGGCGCGAGCGCCTGGGCGCGCGTCCCGGGGACACGGTCCTGATCTCGGCCGGACCGGTGCCGGTGGTCCGCAGGGTCCTGGGTTTCCTGCGCACCCGCCTGGCCGAGGAGAAAGCTCCCGAGCGCGAGAAAGCGTGGCGTTTCCTGTGGGTGGTGCGGTTTCCCCTGCTGAAGTGGAACGAGGAAGAGGGTCGCTGGCAGGCGGAGCATCACCCCTTCACTGCGCCGGTGGAAGAAGACCTGCCCTGGCTGGAAACCGACCCGGGGAAGGTCCGGGCGCGCTGCTACGACCTGGTGCTGAACGGGGAGGAGCTGGGATCGGGGTCCATCCGCATCCACCGGCGTGAGCTGCAGGAACGGGTATTCCGGGTGATCGGCATCTCGCCCGACGAGGCCCGCGAGCGCTTCGGCTTCCTGCTGGAGGCCTTCTCCTACGGGGCGCCTCCGCACGGGGGCATTGCCCTCGGGCTCGACCGCCTGCTCATGCTCATGACCGGCGCCCCCAGCATGAGGGATGTCATAGCCTTCCCCAAGACGGCGCGCGCTGCCTGCCTGCTGACCGGTGCGCCGGCACCGGTGAGCGAGGCCCAGCTGGATGAACTGCACCTCCGCCTGCAAACACTACCCGCGGCGGACCGGACCTGAGCCGGCAGCCGGTCTGGAGACCCGGGGGATGCCGCCTGCCTGTCCTCCAGCAAGTGGAAAATGGCTGCTGGCCCCTTGCCAACGGAGCCCGGGTGTGCTAAACTGCATTTGACAAAATAATAGGTCAAACGGTCGGCCTGCTGTGTGCGCGGTCTCGCTGCGAAGTTTTGGGCCAACACCAAAACAAAGGGAGCCTGGTCTCTGGCTGTGGCTTGCATGCCCCCCGGTGGCGTAGGGCCGGTCCGGGGACGCAAAAAGCAGACAGGAGGGCACCCACCTGCGGAGAGCGGGTTCAAAACAGCGCGAGATGCGGCATGGCGGGCCCTTTCGTTTGGCTGTGCCCTCTCATGCCGGCAGGGGGCTACCTGTGGTAGAATAGGGCGTAGTTTGTCCGAGGAGGCGATCCGGTTGGCCAAGCCTGTGGAGTTGACGGAGCAAAACTTCGCGAGCGAGGTGGGCAACTCCGACCTGCCCGTGCTGGTTGACTTCTGGGCCCCGTGGTGCGGTCCGTGCCGGATGGTGGCCCCGGTGGTGGAAGAAGTGGCGGCAGAATACGATGGCCGGCTCAAGGTGGGCAAGGTGAATGTGGACGAAAATCCCAACCTGGCTGGCCAGCACGGGGTCATGGCCATCCCCACCCTGATCCTTTTCAAGAACGGCCAGCCGGTTGACCGCATAGTGGGCTACGTGCCCAGGGCGGAACTCAAGAAGAAGCTGGACCCCCACCTCTGACGTTTCTCCGGGGCGGGACGCGTGTCCGGGCCTCCTGGCTCTTAGCTGCCCCGATCGCCGTGGATCCGGGTCACCGGTGACCCAGGGAGTTGAGGAGGAACACGACCGCCAGCCCGGTGATCACGGTGGCGAAAATGTTCCTGGTCCTGAGGGCCACGGCGAAAGTGGGCAGGGCGGCCAGGAGGCCGTGGTTATCCCGGGACAACCACAGTACGGAGGTGGTTCCCTCCGACTTGAGCAGGAGGCCGGGGGCCACAAGGGCGGCCATGACCGCCACCGGCACGCAGGCGAGCCAGCGCGCGAACCAGGAGGGGAGCTGGAGCCGGCTCAGGATCACGAGGGGGGCCATGCGGGGGACGTACGTGACCAGGGCCATGCCCAGGAAGAGGAGCAAAACCGACGCCCTCATTTCCGGATGAACACCCCCACGGTAGCGGCCACCACGGTGGCCACGATGACGTTGGCGTTTCCGGGCACATTGGCGAGGAACACCGACAGGGCAGCGGCCAGAGCTGCGACCAGCAGCGTCCCCCGGTCTCTGACCTGCAGCACCAGCAAGGCGATGAACATGGCGGGCAGCGCATAGTCCATGCCCAGGTCGGCGATGCCGGAGACCAGGTTGCCCAGTACCGCTCCCGCCAGGGAGCTGGTCACCCAGGCCAGGTATCCCGTGATCTGGAGGCCGACCAGGAAGGGAACGGTAGCCTGGCGCCCGGCCAGGGTGGTGCTGGTGACCACGAAGGATTCGTCCGTGATCCAGAAGGCCAGCACGGCCTGGAGCGGACGCGGGATGCGACGGAAAGACACCGAGAGCGCGGCGCTCATGAGCAGGTGCCGCAGATTGACGAGGAAAGTCGTCACGATAATGGGCCAGGGGCCTGTCCCTGCGGCCAGCATCCCGACGGCGATGAACTGGGCGGAGCCGGCGAAGACGATGAGGGACATGGCCACCGCTTCCGCCGTGCTGAGGTGGGCCTGGCTTGCCAGTATCCCGTACGCCATGCCAATGGGCAGGTAGCCCAGCACGATGGGGAGGGCGGCCCTCAGCCCCTCGGCTAGCGTCGGCTCTCGAGGACTGGTGAGCGTTGGCTCCCGAGAACAAGCGTCTTCCAAAGGCTGCCTGTCTCCCCTGCTGCCTGACGTGCCATTACTCTTTCGCATGTTCGGGTGAGCCGGCGCCGCCAGCTTCTGCCCGTTCCGGCCCGTGCCGGCATTCGCGCAGGTGGCGCCGCCGGGCTGGTATCCAGTTTAACGGGTGAAGCGGAGGTGTCAAGCGCGGCGACTGGTTGCGCGGGCACTGGCGGGCGAAATGGAGCAGTCAGGGAGGTCGGGGCCTTCATTGACGGCGCGGGGGGCCTCTGCTACACTCTCTGCAAATGTGCAGCGGGTGGATGAGACGATGGGGGCGCCAGCCATAATCGTCGAGGATCTCAAGAAGACGTTCCTGGTTCGCCAGAAGGAGCCGGGGGTCTGGGGGAGCGTCAAGGCTCTCTTTCATCCCGCACAGGCCCAGGTGCATGCCGTCCGTGGTGTTTCCTTTTCCGTTGAGCGCGGGGAGGTCCTCGGGTTCATCGGCCCCAACGGTGCGGGGAAGTCCACCACGATCAAGATGCTGACCGGCATCCTTCATCCCTCGGCCGGCGATGCGCGGGTGCTGGGACTGTGCCCGTGGCGCGACCGCCAGCGCCTGGCGTTCAGGATCGGATGCGTCTTCGGGCAGAAGTCGCAACTGTGGTATCACCTTCCTCCCGCCGACACCTTCGATCTGCTGGCCAGGATCTACGAGGTACCCTCCGCCCAGTACCGCCGCCGGCGCGATTGGCTGGTCGAGCTGTTTGAGATCGGGGAGTTCCTGCGGACTCCGGTGCGCAAGCTCTCCCTCGGACAGCGCATGCGGTGCGAGATTGCTGCAGCGCTCCTGCACTGCCCGCAGGTTCTGTTCCTGGACGAACCCACGATCGGGCTGGACGTGATCGCGAGGCAGCAGATCCGCGACCTGATCAGTGTCCTCAACCGTGAGGAAGGCACGACCGTCTTTCTGACCTCGCACGACGTGGGTGACATCGAGCGCCTGTGCAAGCGGGTGATCATCGTCAATCACGGCGAGGTGGTTATGGACGACCGGCTGAGCACCCTGCGGCACCGTTACCTGCGCCACAAGATCATTGACCTGAAGCTGGCGGAGGAGGCCCCACCGCCCCGCGTGCCGGGCGTAGAGGTGCTCAAGTCAAGCAGCTATGGGCTCAAAATGCGCGTGGATACGGCGGCCGTGGCCATCGAGGCGGTAGTGGCCGAGATCATGGCCCGATATCGGGTGGCCGATATCACCATCACCGACCCGCCCATGGAAGAGATAATCGCCGCCATCTACCGGGAGAGCGGCTGCGCGGAGGGTGGCGGTGGCGGCGAGGTGGCCGGTCATGCGTAAGTACCTAGAGGTCCTGAGGATCACGGTGCGGAGCCACACCGTGTACGTGTACGACATCGCCTTCAACAGCCTGTTCATGGCGGTGGTCATGTTCGCGTTCCTGCAACTGTGGCGGGCCACCTACGGGGGGACGGGCCAGCGGATGCTTGGGGGCTTCGCCTTTTCGGACATGGTGTGGTACCTGGTCATGACGGAGACCATCGTCATGTCGATGCCGGCGCTCGCCTCTCGCATCGACCAGGAGATCAAGACGGGGGACATAGCTTACAGTCTGGCCCGTCCGTACAGCTACCTGGGGTTCCAGTATGCGGCGTTCCTGGGGGAGGCGGCGGTGCGCATGCCCGTCAACTACCTCGTGGGCGCCTCCGTGGCCTGGCTGGGCACCCGCACTTTCCCGGTCCCGGGATGGCACCTGCTCGGGCAGGCCCTGGCGATATGGCTGGGGGTGACCCTGTTCTTCCTGAACCGGCTGGTCATGGGCCTCATCGCGTTCTGGACGGAGGAGACCAGCGGATTTCAGTTGATATACGACCGGGCCATGTGGATTCTGGGAGGATTGCTCCTGCCGGTGGAACTCTTTCCGGGCCCGCTGCGGGGCGTGGCCGAAGTGCTGCCGTTCCGGTACGCCATCAACGGTCCGGCCCGGCTTTTCGTACGGTTCGACGTCCGCTACTTCCTGGAACTGCTTGAGTACCAGGGCGTCTGGCTGGCCGTCTTAGGGCTGGCGGCCCACCTGCTGTACCGTGCCGGCATGCGGAGGGTGACGCTGAATGGCGGATAAGGTCAGCTCCAGGGGGAGGCCGCTTGCGGGTGTCCTTTCGCTGATCTGGGCGTACGCCCGGCTCAATGCCTCCATGATGATGGAGTACCGGGCCAGCTTCGTCTCCCAGGTCATCGGCATGTTCGTAAACGATGGCCTGTGGCTGGTCTTCTGGGCCCTCTATTTCGCCCGCTTTCCGGTGGTGCGGGGCTGGCAGCAGCACGACGTGTTCATGCTCTGGGCGGTGGTGACGCTGGCGTACGGGCTGGCCATGGGGCTCTTTGGCAACGCCCTCCGGCTGGCGTATCTCATCATGCAGGGGCAGCTGGACTACTACCTGGTCATGCCCAAGGACGTGCTGGTCCACGCCCTCCTGGGGCGGATGTACTTCACGGCCTGGGGCGACGTCCTCTTCGGCTTTCTGGTATTCGGGATCTTCGGCCACCCCACGCCCGCGCGGCTGGCCGTTTTCTTCACGGCCTCGGTCCTGTCCGGCCTGATCATGTTGAGCTTCGCTGTGCTGGCCCACTCCCTGGCCTTCTTCCTGGGCAGTTCCCAGGCCCTCTCCAACCAGGTGATGAACGCCCTCATCCACTTCAGCACCTACCCGACCAGCCTCTTCCAGGGCGTCACCAAAATCATCCTGTACACGGTCATACCGGCTGCCTTCGTGAGCGGCCTCCCCGTATCGCTGCTGCGCCAGTTTTCATGGAAGATGCTGGGTATCCTGGCAGGTGCCGCTCTGGTGACGGCCGTCCTGGCCTACTGGGTATTCCGGGCGGGGCTATCGCGTTACACATCGGGGAACCTGGTGAACCTGCAAGGCTAACCGCCCACACGGGCCGGACTTCCCCCGGTGGACGGGGCAGCCTCGGCTGTGCCGCGCCGGCGGGGCTCAGGAGCGCCGGGGGGGCCTCAGGTGCGCCCCCGGCGGTCTCAGGTCACCGGGTGGGTCTCAGGTGGGCTGCTCGTCGGGCCGCCTGACGCGTACCGGGCGCGCCCGCCTGGTACGGCGGCGCTTGCGGGGGACCCTCACCTCCAGGATGCCGTCGCAGTAGCTGGCCACGGCCCCGGCCGGGTCCAGGTCGGGGCCGAGGGGGATGCGCCGGTAGTAGGTGCCGCTGGGGCGTTCGCGCACCAGGGGCTTGCGTTCGGGCTTATCGGGCGAGCGGATGGTTGCTTCCAGGATCAGTTCGCCACCGTCCCAGGTGAGGTCGAGGGTGTCGAGGTCTATGCCGGGCACGTCGGTGATCACCACGTAGTCTCCGTCCTCCTGGTACACGTCGGCGAGGGGGGTCCAGGTGCCAGCCGGATGCGTCCGGGGGGCGGCCGGGATGCCGGCCGGAGCGGGCATGCTGGCGGGCGTGGTCGGGCCGACGGGGGCGGAGATGGCGGTCGCACCCGTAGCGGCTGGCGGAAACAGGGAAGCGCCTGGATAGGGCGGCGGGGGTGGATAGGCACCGGTCGGACCGGGAGGTGGGAAAGCGGGTTGCCCGTGATAAGCTTGAGATGGGTAGGCAGGAACCGGAGGTGCCGTGGGGGGAACGGGAAGCGGCACTGGTGAGGAGGGACCGGGTGCGGGTGCGGCGAATGCTGGTCGTACGGGGAACTGACGGGCGGAAGATTCGTGGTCCCCTGCTCTCCTGCGCCTGCTCCTCTCGCCTTCCCGGTCGGTCATCGCGTTCCCTCCCGAGGTGTGGCTGCCTTTGCTGTGGGAAGCGGCCGGCGGCAACTTCCCGCGTTATTGTCCCTGCGTCAAACGCCCCCTTATGCGCAACCGGGGTCGAAGGAGGAACTGACCTTGCGGATCATCGATTTGCGCAGCGACACGGTGACGGTTCCCACCCCTGCCATGCGGGAGGCCATGGCCCGGGCCGAGGTCGGGGATGACGTGTACGGGGAAGACCCCACCGTGGTGCGCCTCGAGGAGATGGCGGCCGCCCGCATGGGCAAGGAGGCCGGTCTCTTCTGTGCCTCCGGCACCATGGCCAACCAGGTGGCAGTGATGACCCACACTCGCCGCGGCGACGAGGTGATCCTGGAGGAGGAGGCGCACATTTACTACTACGAGGCGGGTGCGCTGGCGGTGCTCTCCGGGGTGCAGCCCCGGCTGGTGAAAGGACATCGGGGCATGATCGATCCCGACGACCTGGCCCGGGCTATCCGGCCGCCCAACATCCATTACCCGCCGCCCCGGCTCCTCTGCCTGGAGAACACCCACAACCGTGCGGGCGGCACGGTGATGACCCCTGCCCTCACGCGGGCCCTGGCCGAGGTGGCCCACGAGCGGGGCCTGGCCGTGCACCTGGACGGGGCCCGTATCTTCAACGCCGCCGTGTACCTGGGTTGCGATCCCCGCGAACTGACGGCTCCGGTTGACTCGGTCATGTTCTGCCTTTCCAAGGGGTTGGGGGCGCCGATCGGGTCGGTGCTGTGCGGGTCGCGGGAGTTCATCGAGAGGGCACGGCGCAACCGCAAGATCCTGGGAGGCGGCATGCGGCAGGCGGGGGTCATCGCGGCCGCCGGGGTGGTGGCCCTGGAGACCATGGTGGACCGGCTGGCCGAAGATCATGCCCACGCGCGCCTGCTGGCCGACTTGCTCAGCGAAGAGCCCCTGTTCCGGGTGGACAGAGAAACGGTGCAGACCAACATCGTGCTGTGCTGGCTCACCCGGGGCGATGCCTTCGAGTTCGTGAGGCGGCTGGCCGCCCGGGGGGTGAAGGTGAACGCCACCGGGCCGGACCGCATCCGCCTGGTGACCCACAAGGACGTTTCGCGGGCGGACGTGGAGGAGGCGGCCGCCATCATGAAGGAAGAAGCCCGTCGCTTCGTCTGACCGCTTCCTCGGGGCACCGCCCGCGAGCGGCGGGGCCGACCGGGGCAGCGCGGCGGGCACAGCCGAGGGGATGGGGATGGACCTGTTCGAGCAGGCCCGCGAGGAGAGGGCAAGGCGTGAGGCACCTCTGGCAGCGCGCATGAGGCCCCGAACGCTGGACGAGATGGTCGGGCAGGAGCACATCCTGGGACCCGGTACCCTGCTACGCCGGGCGATCGAGTCGGACCGCCTCCTCTCCAGCATTATCCTTTGGGGGCCGCCGGGTACCGGGAAAACCACCCTCGCCATGATCGTGGCCCGCACCACCCGGTCCCACTTCGAGACCCTCAGTGCGGTGCTGGCGGGAGTGGCCGACGTGCGCCGGGTGGTGGCCGAGGCCAAAGAGAGGCGAGCCCTGTACGGCCAGCGCACCATCCTCCTCGTGGACGAGGTGCACCGCTGGAACAAGGCCCAGCAGGACGCCCTCCTTCCCCACGTGGAGGACGGCACGGTGGTTTTCATCGGGGCCACCACCGAAAACCCCTACTTCGAGGTGGTGCCGCCGCTGCTGTCCCGGTCGCGGGTGTTCCGCCTGCGCCCTTTGACAGCCGCCGAGATCGTGCTCATCCTGCGTCGGGCCCTGAGTGACCCGGAGCGCGGCTACGGGGGCAGGCCCGTGGAAGTTACCCAGGAAGCCCTGGAGCACCTGGCCCGGGTGGCCGACGGCGACGCCCGGGCCGCCCTCAACGCCCTCGAACTGGCAGTGGAATCCACGCCTCCCGGCGAGGACGGGGTAATCCGCATTGACCTGGCTGTGGCACAGGAATCCATCCAGCAGCGGGCCCTGCGGTATTACAAGGGTGCCGACGAGCATTACGACACCATCAGCGCCTTCATCAAATCCGTGCGGGGTTCCGACCCCGACGCTGCCCTCTACTGGCTGGCGAAGATGGTGCACGCGGGGGAAGACCCCAGGTTCATCATGAGGCGGCTCCTCGTCCTGGCCGCCGAGGACGTCGGCCTGGCCGACCCCATGGGCATCGTGGTGGCAGCGGCGTGTGCCCGTGCCCTGGAGTGGGTGGGGATGCCCGAGGCCCAGTACCATTTGGCTCAGGCCACCATTTACCTGGCCACCGCCCCCAAGAGCAACTCGGTGGGCGGGTACTTCGAGGCGCTGGCCAGGGTGCAGGAGCAGGGCGAACTCGAGGTGCCCGACCACCTCAAGGACGCGTCGCGGGACGGGGCCGCGCTGGGGCACGGCAAGGGATATCTTTATCCCCACGATTTCCCCGGCCACTTCGTGCCCCAGCAGTACCTTCCTGCCGGCCTGGAGGGTGCTACCTTCTACAGACCCGGCGACCAGGGCTTCGAGCGGGAGATAGCCCGCCGCCTGGCCGAGTGGGCGGCGGCCAGGACCCGTCAGGGCACCACCCCCAGCAGCCAGAACACGGTGCCGGGATCGGCGCCCAGGTCCCAGGGGACGTGATAGCGGTCGGCGGAGTGGCTGTCCACGAGAGGAGTTCCCCGGTCGTCCCTGGCCACGAAGACCATGAGGTGCTCTATGGCACCCTTTTCTTCGACCGCAATGAGGTCGCCCGGGCGGAGCAGGTCCAGCGACGGGCCCACCTCCGCAGCGGTGCCGCGGTGCAGGCACTTGACCCTGCCCGTCTGCAGCATGTGGCGCACGAAGGCGTCTGCGCGCACCCACGCCAGCGTGGGGTTCCCGTTGCGGTATGACCACCCCGGGTCGGTGGGGAGCCCTCCGGCCTGGCTGTCGGCCAGGACCTGGGATACGAAGTTGGTGCAATCTCCTCCCAGGAAGGTGAAGTCGCGGTAGCGCTGGTTGTAGCGACCCGTGCTTCCCGGGACCGCCACGCCGCAGTAGCGGTCCGCGTAGGCTACGGCGGCCTCCCGGTTGTAGGCCTCCTTCTGGGCACCACTGTCGGGGCCGGGGCCTGCGGTCGTGCCGGGTTGCCCCACGCCTGCGGCAACAGGTTGCCCCCAGTCTGCAGCAAGGACCTGGTCTCCTTCTCCCGCCATCGTCGCCGCAGGACGGCCGCTGCCGAAGGGGTCCCAGTACCAGTCCCGCCGGATGAGCCACCGTTCCCCCCGGCGGACCATTTCCAGCCAGTGGATGGTCCTCACCCCCATCCGCTGCGGGGCTGGACCGTGCGCGTATGCGTAGGTGAGGATGAGGTTGTAGCACACCGATGCCCAGCCCCGGTTCCCGCTCACCCCGGCATCGACGACGCGGACGTGGCCCTCTGCCCCCGTGAGGCGTGCGCCTCGCGACGTCGCCCACCCGTGTACGCGGCTGATCCTGCGCTTCTCCTGCTCGAGAGCCCACTCGCCCGTGGTGGAGGTGCAGTCGTAGAAGCTCGAGCAGGTCTGTACGTCGGCGTCGAGGAGCCAGTGGGTGCGGGTGTCGAAGAGCTCGGCCAGCTCATCCAGGAGAGCGGTCCTCTCCGCGACGGCGGGCATGGCCCGGCCGTACAGCAGGAGCACGAGCACGCCGAGCACGGTGGCCACGCAGGTGACGACCACCCTGGAACTGGCCATGGGAGCATCACCCCGGTCGGTGGGGGCCGCCCCATGTATATGCAGCCGCGCCGGGTTGATACCGAACAGCCCTAGCTTTCGAGGCGGCAGCGGGCCTCGTAGTAGCAGGCTCCCTCTCCGTCCTCGGAAACGGTGGCTGGCACGAGGACGTTGACGCCTATCATGCCGGGCACCCTGCCCCCCTGCTCGATGACCACCACCCCGGGTTTCATCTCCGGGTCTGGCGTGAGTTGCACGCGCATCCGTCCCAGGGCGGTGACGAGCAGCGCTTGGGTCTTTCCGCCGGGGAGGTGGGAGGGGTGGACCCTGGCCCTCGGGACCGGACTGTCGCTGCTGGCGTCGCCGTGGGACGGGGCGGGGACGCGGTCGGGCGGCCCGGCCTGGGCGTGGGAGTTGATCCGGCCGGGAGACTTGGGGGTTATGAGGTGCAGCGGGTAGTGCCCGGCCTCGTCCTCCTCGCCCCACTGGCGCCTGAGGTCCAGGTAGCGCTGGAAGTCCTGGGGGCCGGGGAAGTGGAAGCGGCCGTCGGGGGTGAGGAAGACTCCTCCCGGGAAGGGCAGGTCCGGGTAGGCGTGCTCGCCGGTCACGGTGGCTCCCCCCTGCTGCCGGAGGGTTTCCAGGGTGATGCCGTGGCGCCGCAGAGGGGCCAGCGCTCGCCGCAGCCGGCCTTCCGGGCCCCCATCAGCCAGGTACTGCCCCTCGCAGCCCAGCCGACGGGCGATATCCGCGTAGATCTCGGGTTCGGGGCGGCATGCGGGTGGGGGTGACACCAGGGCCGGCATGTGTCCCACCCAGGGGGTGCCGAAGGACCCGCGTATGTTCTCGTACTCGAGGAAGGAGGCCGCCGGCAGCACCAGGTCGCATAGTTGGGCAGTCTCGCTCATGCGCAGTTCCACCGCCACCCGGAATCCCACCCGGGACAGGGCTCGGGCGATGGCCTCCGAATCGGGCGCCTGTTTGACGATGTTGCTGGCCTGGAACCAGGCCACCCGGTAGGGAACCCCGGCCACGAGGTCGACCGCGATGGCCGGCTTCCGCACCAGCCGATTGCCGGTACGGACGCCCGGGAGAGGGGGAGGGTCTGCCCAGTCGAGCTGGAAGGGCGTCAGGCTGGCGGTGAAAAAGGAGACCCCGCCGCCCGGGATACCGTACTGCCCGGTGAGGGCGCCCAGGGCGGCCACAAAAGACACGGCGGTGGGGCCCCAGCGGTAGTGCTGCATCCCCATTCCCAGCCAGATCGATGCCGGCTTCAGAGCCAGCAGCCGGGCGAGGCTCTGGATCTGCTCGGTTTCTACCCCGCAGGTTTCTGCGAGTTCGGCCAGGGTCGCGCAGGCCGCGAGGCGCAGGAACTCCTCCGTCCCGGTTGCGTGGTCGGCCAGGAACCGGTGGTCAACCAGGTCCAGGTCGCACAGGGCCCGGGCCACGCCCAGCGCCAGGTGTGCGTCCGTGCCGGGGCGGATGCACAGGAAGAGGTCGGCCCGGCGCGCGGTCGCCGAAGGGTAAACGTCCACCACTGCCACCTGTGCTCCCCGGCGGTGCGCCTCCTGTACGAACCGCCAGAAGTGCACGTTGGTCGCGGCCGGATTCCTCCCCCAGAGAACTATGGCCCGGCTGTTCAGCACGTCCGCGGGCGGGTGAGACAGGCACGCACCCGTCGTGCGCACGAGCCCCTTTTCGCCCGCTATGTCGCAGAGGCTGCCCGTGGTGACGGTGGCCCCCAGCAGGCGAAACAGCCGCTGTCCGGAGAAGCGCAGGATGCCGCAGTTGCCGTTCCCCATGTCGAAGAGGATGCCGTCCGGTCCGGCCGCGACGGCCTCTTCGAGCTTGCGCGCGCACAGGTCGAGAGCTTCATCCCAGGAGATTTCCCGCCAGCGGCTGCCGTCGCGCAGGAGGGGGCTGCGGAGGCGGGCGTCTGAGCGCAGGAAGGCCGGGTAGCTGGCCAGCTTCCCGCAGATGGTTCCTCTGGAGAAGGGGTGGTCCGGGTCGCCGCGCAGGGTGACCCGGCCGTCCGGCCCCACCCGGGCCAGGGCGCCACAGGCGTCCCAGCAGTCTAACGGGCACGTCGTCTTC
>Ga0080004_1150342_pt1 | contig 17747 bp, 23 predicted proteins | sample WasSprMetagenome_FD_69207 | JGI IMG/M metagenome (GOLD analysis project Ga0080004, IMG submission 69207) | Sulfidic aquatic microbial communities from Washburn Spring, Yellowstone National Park, USA - WS (SPADES assembly) (version 2) | ecosystem: Environmental > Aquatic > Thermal springs > Hot...
AAGAAAACTATTGTTTTCTCTTTTTCATCTATCAGGTAGATTATTCGGTATTTGCCCACTCTCCATCTCCAAAGTCCTTCAAGCTTTCCCCGAAGTTTTGTGCCGATGTACGGGAATTCTGAAAGTTTTTTATCGCTTCAAAAATTCTTTCTTTTTCATTTTGGGCAAGCGATTGAACTCTTTAATGAATGCCTTTGTAAAAGCGAGTTTATATGACAATTTAATCCTTCATTAATGTTTTTCTGATCTCTTCCGGGCTCTTTGCGGTCACATATTCTCCTTTCTGGTATTCTTTTAGGCTTCTCCTTATACGCTTTAAACCCTCTTTATTCATGAGCTCCTCTAATGTTGCCAAGATTTCCTCTATCTTGGCAAAGTGTTCATAAAGCTCCTTTAGCAATGGCCGCGGAACTGAAATACTTTCGGTCACAATACCACCATCTATCTATGTAAAGCCACGTGAAAGGTAATAAAGTATTCTGAAAGTTTCAAAATTTGTGTTTAGGCCAACGTGTTGGGTCTTGTGTAGGCCAACAGACTGGCCAGTGCGTAGTACAATTCGGCTTTTCATTTTCTTTACCGTATTCTACTCCTACTGAAAAGACGTGTTGGAGGGCTGGTGTCCGAGTTTGCCTTGGGAAGTATCCGCCAACTATATTCGGAGTGGCCATCGCAATCCAGACGATTTTGAGCCGGACAGCCTTCGCACGATAGTGCTTTCTGAGGCTGAGGGTATTAAAGCCGTCATAGGCAAGCCTAAGGGTGGTAAGGGCGCCACTGAAGTGGTTAGTTTTCTTTTTGATGTTTCGAAGGGCTGGACTTTGGAAAAGGCTAAGGAATGGTTTGAGCGCCATCATAGGCCTAGCAGCGGAAAGGAGCATTTCTACGCTGTTTTGCCCTTCAAAGTGCTTGAGAAGATTGTGGATAAGCCACTGCGGATTCGTGGTATAGCCCTAACCGCTGGCATGAGCCGGAACATGAACATTTACTTGCCCGAGGAGCTTGAGGCTTTTGCAAGTCGGCTTGTTTCTGCTCCCGTTTATGTGGAGCATGTGGCTGCTTCTAATGCTGTTGGCAAAGTTGTGGACGCCCGCTGGGACGGCAATAGCCTATGGTATGAGGCTGAAATTTACGATGATGAAATTGCCGAGAAAATCCGCAAGGGCTTGATTAGGCATGTGAGCATTGGCGCCGATTACGAGAGGCTTGATTTTGTTGATGGCAAAATCCCAAGAGGCTTGCACAACGCAGAACTAAGCCTTGTGGCTGTTCCAGGCGTTCCAGAAGCCAACATCCAAATTTTGGAAAGGCTCCAAGAGCAGGGCTTTGACCCCATAGCCTCCGGCGAGTACATTCTAGGATTTTACCAAGACGTGGAGGCTTTCCTGCCAGAGCATTTCACCACTGTTTGGCTTGACCGGGAGAATGGCGTACTAGCCATTATGGGGCGTCCAAGAGCCCAGCCGGACACCAGCCTTGTCCAGAGCATATTCTTCGCTAAGGGGAAGATGTGGGATGAGCAGAAAATCCGAGACTGGCTTAGCCTGCATCCAGCCTACATGGCGCCAGTTCCAACAGCCAAAACACTGAAGGAGGATGGAATTGGGAAAATGACCCCATGCCGAAAGCCTACATCTAGGGGCTTGGTTGAGCGTGTCTGGAGCCGCAAATACATCAATGCTCTTCCGGACGACTGCTTTGCTTATGTTGAGCCCGGCGAAAGGGACGAGTCTGGGCGGACAGTGCCGAGGAACAAGAGACACTTGCCCTTTAAGGATGCTGAGGGACGCATTGACCTGCCCCACCTGCGGAATGCCCTAGCTAGGCTTAACCAGACACAACTGCCAGAAGAAGCCAAGGAAAAGGCTAGGCGTGTTCTATGCGCTGCCGCTAGGCAGGTTGGCTTAAAAAGTGAGGTTTGCGGCACAGAGGAAGCGAAAGCGGCGGACAGCGGCATTGGCAGCGTTTTAGACGCTTCTGGTGTAGCGCCGGAACCAACCCTAGACGATGTTATTGCAAGCACAGAGGCGGTTCTTGGCGAGGTTGAGGATGCCATAGAAGCCCTAACAGCCAGAATTGAAAGGCTCGAAGCCTATGTGAAGGCTTCCAAAAATGTTGGCAGTAGCGGCGGTGATAGAGGCAGCATCAGTGCTAGTTCTGGGGCTGAGGGCTTGTTGGTTAAGAACGCTAAGCCTATGATTCCAGTTGAGGATGTTGCGAAGATGATAAGGGATGTTTTGCCAAGCCCGATGGTGGAGAGAAGCTGGGGGCTTGGTCCCCAAAGGATGTGCCAGGAACTTCGAGGAGTGCTTCACAAACTGAGCAAGCTTGAAGGAGTGTTGAAGCAAAATGGCATTAGACGTTGACCATGCTTTCGCAGTTGCTTTTGCATGTTTGGGAGTAAGCCAGGATGAACTGGCTGAAACCGTAAAGCTTTTGCGTGAAGGAGGATGGATGGCTTATGGCTGACAACACTGGAAAGCCTTGGATGGGCATAGGCGAGACAGACGACCCTAAGGCTGTTATTGAGACTTTTGAGGCTGCAGCAGCCGTAACAAAGGGCGACCCCGTCTACTTAAGTGCTGACGACAAGGTTAGCCCAGCCACTTCGGCTCAGGACTGCATTGGCATAGCCCTAAGAAGCGTTTCAGCCGGAGACCCTTGCCCGGTGCTTGTTCGCGGAAGGGTGAAAGTGAAGGCTGGCGGAGCCATAACGCGGGGTAAAGCCGTTTATGGTGCAGATTCCAGCAAGCGCATATTGCAGTTGACGGACCAAGCCGTTAACGAGGGTGGAACTGCCACCTACACTATCTACTATAATCGCAAGCTTGGGTTTGCTTTGGAGTCTGCTTCGGCGGCTGAAGACCTCATCTTCATCTACGTTGAAAAATAGGGAGGGACAAGCCATGAAACCGAGGCTTTTTGAGAGTTTGATGGATACGGACGGCGAGTTCCGCCAGCTCATGGAGAACTTAAGCCGTAGGGCTAGTACGCATCCGTTTTTGAGGCGCTATTGCGAAGTAGCCTTAAAGGAAAGGCTTTTCAGCGACACTGTTGGCGCTTTGGGGCATATGCATGACACGCTGGTTGAGGCAGCCTACCCAGAAATGATCGGCAGAGAAATTGTAATGGTTCGTCCCACAACAGAAGCCATGGAAAGGTTCCCATTGGACGAGAGGGCTGTGGCTTACCGTTATGCTGAAGGCGCCTACACGAGGCTTAGCGGCAAAAAGGTCAGCACAGTGGACGTTTACACAAACATTGTGGCTGAGGCTTCTGAGGTCTGGACGAGGGAGTTCCTAGAAGACGCCACATGGAATGTTATGGAAACCATGACTGAGAAGGTTGGCAGAGCCTTGGGCGAGGCTGAAACCAACAAGATTCTAGCCATGTATGGCGCTATTGCCAATGCGGATTTGGCTGGGGGCGCCCCAATAGACAATGGTGGGCAATCCCTAAACTGGAGTGGCGTTGTCAAGCTCCACAATGCTGTTAGGGGCGAGAACTGGCGTCCAACAGTGCTAGCCCTAAACGAGGTTCAACTGCACCAACTCCTCAACGACGACAAGTTCATTCATGCCCAGTACCTGCCTTCAGAGCATGTGGACTTGGAGAGGGGCGTTGTCGGCAGCGTTTTAGGAATGAAGGTTTTGGCAAGCACCCTCGTGCCAAACGGCGTGGCTTACGCCATCGACACCCGAGTGGCTGCGGTAATGCTTCTCCGCAGAGACATAACAGTGGAAGACTGGGAAGACCCAAGAACAGGCGAGTTCGGAGTTAGAGCAACAACCCGCTTCGGCTTAGGCGTATTGCGCAGCAAGGCAGTAGCCAAAATGGTCAACATAAGCACTTCGCTGTAGCCCTAACACCATGAAAAGGCTACCCTAGAATGGTGGCGGGTGCAATTTTAATGGAAACACTTAAAGCAAAATGCCCCAAATGCGGCAAAACCTACCAGTTGCGAAGCAAACAAGACTCCGTAATCTGCGACTGTTGGCAGATCTGCCCAACTTGCGGGGAGGAGATGACGCCATACACGCCTGACACTGCGCCAAAAACCTATGGACTGGAAGGTTTGAGGGAATTGCAAGTCGTAATGGTTTGCACCCGCCACCATCCCCATTTTTATGGCACACAAAAACCGGTGGAGGTTCAAGCTGATGCGTAAGCTTGGCGAAAGGCTCCACCTGGCAAAGATTGTTCTTTCAGAACTTAAAAAACGCCCATTGGGCAGGACGGAGCTTGAGAAGAGGACAATCCGCCAGTTTGGCACGCATAGTGCCTTCGAGGGGATATTCCGCTACCTTGTTCAGGGCGGCTACATAGCGAAAAGCGAGGGACGCCACCGAGCTCCATACATGATAACAGAGAAGGGGTTGAAGCTTCTGGAGGGGTTATAAGGCTTATGAACAGCGTTTTAAGGCGGCTTGTTGAAGCTTTCACTTTGAAGAGGCGGAGCGGTTACGCCTCAGCAGAGCCCCAAACAATCTACGAGACCCCAAGTATTCCATTGGCTGACGTTATGAGGCTTTACGAGAGGGACCCAGCATGCAAGGCAAGCGTAGACCTTTTGGCGGCTTCAGCCGTTGGCATGGGCTTCTACACAACTGTAAATGAGAAATATGAGAAGGCTGAGGAAGCCAAACGTCTCATAGACCAGTTTAATGAGGAGGCTAATTTGGACATGCTTTTATGCGACATGGCAAGGGTCCTAATCGCATGCGGAAACGATTTCTGGCTTAAGATAACCCCTGAAAGGCTTACAAGCCTCCAGAGGCTTCCAGTGGATGCCGTGGAAAAAATCGAGTACAGCCTAATCCGCGATGGCGGGCTCAAACTTCCCTACAATGTTGAGGGCTACAAGCTTCGCTTGGCTTATGGCGGTGAAACCCTAAACCCGGAGGCGGTTATCCACTGGCGAATAAACTGTTTGGGCTCTTCTGGTTTTGGAACAGGCGTCTTGCAAGTTTTGCTGCACACGCTTGTTTTCTATTCTGATAGACGACCAGCCTACGCCTGGATGAAAGCAAAAATCGAGCGCATAATGCCAAAAATCTTCGAAAAGTATGCCGGACCAGACGTCTTGGCTCTTTTGGAGAGGGCTGACGCTGGCACCATCCAAAAGTTTGAGAAAGCCATCAAAAGCCGCCCAGAAGAGGGCGTCTGGCTATTTTACAGCGGAAAGGGCGACATTAAGCCGCTTACAATAGACCCAAGAGCCAGATTCGAATACTACATTGACTACATCGTAAACCAGTTTTATCTTGGCTGTGAAACGCCACTGCCAAGGCTTTTCAGCACTCCAGGCTTTACGGAAGCCAGTGCAAAAGCCGCCTTGGAACTGCAGGACATGCTCATAAAACCCATTCAGCGTTACATTAAGCGTCAAGTGGAGCACGCCGTTTTCAAGCCTGTCCTTCTTCAAGCTGGACTTAACCCTATTGAGGCTGGGGTTCGCCTAAACTGGGGTTCCCCGAAAACTCCTCAGGTTAGTGTTTCCGACATGCTTCGGGCTGCCGAGTTGGGGCTTATTCGCCCAGAAGAGTTTCGCAAAAACGCTTTGAAGTGGGGTTGGGAGTTGTGGGAGCACTCCGAAACCACTCCAGAAAGGCGGAAGGAGGCATAAGCCCAATGCTGTTTTTTGCGTGTCTTGTACGCGTCTTCTCCTTTCTCCCCTCGAAAAGTGTGCGCGCATGCCTCCTCCCCTTCTGGGGTGGCGGAAAAGCCTTGGAAAAAGCGTTAAACATTAGGGAGGTGAATGGATGAACCTTCTAAATATCGGCTTGGGTGTGGGCGCAGCCTTAGCCTACGCCTTTCTGGGTTTTGCATCCCAAGACAAGCCCTTCAACTGGCGGAAGTTCCTCAGAACAGTGGCTATAGCCGCCTTTTCGGCGCTTGGCTTAGATTTGGCTGGGATGACCTTCGACGTTTACACAGCCCTAGTTGGACCCACAGCCATAACGGTTTGGCTTCAGAAGCTGGTTGACACTGCCAAACATTGAGCGAATAGATCAGAGTGTGTATGGCTATGAGTCAGCAGCAAGACGTTCCTTACTGGCGTTATGAAGAAGCCTATAGGGCTATTCACAGTGCTTTAAGCGGGCTTACGGCTCCGCCGAGTGGCAAGAAAATAACTAAACTGGCGTTTACATGGAACGCGGATGGCACCGTTCACACCATTAAAGCATACATGAATGATGATTTGCTTTTCACCCTCACCTTTTCTTGGAACGTCGACGGCACTTTGCGGGAGGTGGCTCGAACATAGGCTACGCGTGAGCCTATGCGAGAAACCATATTGGAAGGAGGTAGATGTAGTTGAGTCAAAATGTCGGCACGTTGGTGAAGTATCGTGTGATTAAACGGCGGGTTGGCGAGCAAAAGCCCTACGCCGTAGACGAGTCGGAGCACAACTGCTTCCTCATCGAGGGCATGAATGAAATGTGGAACCTGATATTGGGTTTGACGGCTACGCCCTTCAACAGCACTAACGCCTATATTGGTGTGGGCGATGGCACAACGGCTGAAAGTGAATCGCAGACTGGATTGCAAGGCTCAAACAAGTTTTATAAGGGTATGGCAAGCGGTTATCCGAAGGGTCCGGCGGATGCTGGCGACAAGAAGGCTGTTTTCCGCAGCGTTTTCGGCAGTGATGAGGCGAACTTTGCCTGGAACGAGGTTACAGTGGCTAATGGCAACAGCGACAACGCGAAAAACATGCTAAGGATAGTCGCTTCAAAAGGCACAAAAAGCAGCGGCGAAGAGTGGACGGCTGAAGTAGAAGTGCAGTTCCAGAATCCAGCGTAACTGAAACGATTGATGATGCTTGGTTTGGAAGTGAAAAACTATGGCTGTAGGCGATGTTAAAAATGGGCTTTCTAACGTAGCGGCAGGAGACTACCTGGACATTCGACCACCTGTCGGCGAGGAATGGGTTATCCATAACATTTACCACGCAAGCGACATCCAGCTTGAACTTTACGATGGCACCAACAGCTTAATCTTCGACACAGATGCCGGTGCAGGCGTTTACGCTAAATACGCTTTCCATGTTACGAACTCAATCCGCATCAGGGTTAAAAACACGAGCGCATCAGCCCAATTGATAGGTTATGATGGTGTGCAAACCAAATGACAAGGCTTAATCCAGCTTTTACAAGCCTAAAAACTCTTAGCATAACATATCAGTCTGCAAAAGAAACACTTCTTTCTACGCCTGAAACTCTGCCAACATCTGAACCAGCCACACCTCAAATAGGCTATACTGTGGCTGAATCTGATTTTCCAACTTTCAGTTTTCAACTCTACCAAAGGATATTTGTCGGTGTTGTTGTCGGTGCTGGAAAGGTTACAACAGCCGCAACCATATCTTATCGAATGAAAAAGAACGGTTCAAGCGTTTATAACTCAACATTAAGCGTGTCCGCAAACTACTATTACACTATTATGGCATTTTTCCTTGATGTTAAAGCTGGGGACGTTTTAGAATTAGCCCTGTGGTCAAGCCAGTCGGACAGCAGCTGGGACTATAAGGCTTTTCAGGTGCAAGTCACCCGCATAATACCGTTCAATAAGCCTCGCCTACTAATGCCATGCAATTTTAAAGCCATGATATCGCAGCCAGCCTTATCCCTTGGAAATCCGAGTTTTTCTTTGCAAAACTTGCTCACTCAGCATCTTGACCAAACACTTTTCTCCATTTCAGCCGCCAAAGACATAGAGGTGATATACGCCAAAGACACTTATGGAATTTTCCGAATAAACTACGGCGACAACAGCTACTCAAACAGCGCAGCAACCAGAACAAGCTCGTCTTATAGGCCATATTACTACCGCAACGTCATTCCAACAAGCATTGTAATGCGAGCCCTCCGAACAGAGGGACAGCCCTAATGCCCGACATAACCGAATACGGCAACGTAATGCTCAACGGCTACGTGGACGAATTTGGGAGAAGGCGGATAAATGGGCTGCTGGAAGACGGAGTAAAAATATTAGCCTTATTCAGCGCGCCTATAATTAAGGTCTGGTCCAACTCGCTGGAGACCGTCAGCGTTTTTAGGCGTCCCAACCGCGCCATAAAGTTGGTTCAAGCTTTGCAGACACTGCACATGTGGGCTGTTACCATTCCAACAGTGATAATTAAACAATGGCTTGCAAGCGTCAATCTGTTTCATGCCCTTTACAGACCTGAAAGAAAAATTTTTTACGGACAAGCCTTAAAGGCATCGCATTTTTTCACGAAACCCTTGGTGGTTATAAGGATTCCCGCCTTCCTCAGCATAATCCATACTTCTAGGCGGCCTCAGCGTTTATTGAGGCTTCTTCAACAATCTGGCCTCATCCACACGTTCTATGTGTCGAAGCCAGGCGTTAAGAAAACAAGGCTTTTCCTAGTGATAGGCGAATTGGCTTTTCAGCTTTCAGGAGACTGAAACCTCATCTTGCACCGATACATAACATCCTCGTCTATTATATAGAATGTGTGCTCCTGTTTTTCAGCCATGTGCAATATTGGTTTTGCAAGGATTTCAGCAATTTTCGCCAGTTCCTTCAAATCCTTAACCGTTATGGTTGTCGGAGGCAGAGTTTTCGGAATCTCCAAAGTTTCAATGACCAAGTCCCTATAGGGCGCTATAACCTTCTCTAACGCTTTTCCAATTTTCGGCTTTGTCTTGGCATGGAAAAAGGTTGAGAAGGTGAGACCAGCCAAAGCCGCCGCTATCAATACATATGAGGCGTATCGCTGGCCGACAACCTCCTTATGGGTTAATTTTTCAGTCTCTACCAGTGAACCAGTCGAAGACTGGTGTAAAGGCTCAATCACTATGATTTCCCCCTTCTCGGTTTTCTGAAAGGAAACCGTTAGGGTTGGCGTGAATACGTGGAATATTTTCCCGGCGGTGGTGTTGGCTCTGATGGTGAAGGTTGGACTAATCTCCAAGGAGTATGCGGTGGTACTCGTCCCCCCAACTTCAGCGTCAATCTCCGCCTTCAACTGGTCTAACAACGCCTTATCTATTGTTGGAAGGGAAATTTGGATTCGCGTCCGGCTGGTGATGTTTAGCTCCGTTTTGTCTATTTTATGGGTCCACGCTGGAGCCTTTAAGATCCGCGTGATAGTGTAGTTTATTTGAACACCGGTTAACGGCTGGTCAACATTGAAACTGAAGGTTAGGGTTAGGTTTATATGGCAAACAAGCCGCGTGTAGAGGGTTTGATATTCTGGACCTATCACGCTTTTATTTTCATACACGAGGTTTGGTGTCTTAATCAAAGCCAAATAATTGTAGTCCGCCGTGCCTTCATAGGTGCAAAGCGTTTTTGTTTTAGCCTCCTCTAAGGGGGTTTGGTGCACAACATAGCATGTCATAAGCGCAACGATGGTTAGAATTGCAAATATTGTTATAAGGGCTGTTGTCTTTTTGATTTTCCTCAAACTTTCACGCAGCCAATATTTTAACACTTTAAATTTTGTTCTCTTCAAAAATATTTTGTTCCAAGGTTTCCGTATTAAAGAGCTTGTTATAGAAAACTTTCATTTAAATCTAGATTTTAAATCTAGCCTAAAAGTACTTATCTGCTTATAAGAGACGCCGCTTCCTTTATTTTGAGAGAGGGGTTGAAATTTTGCCAACAAAGCTTGAGAAGCTTCTGGAAGTTTTAGGCGATGGAGCTTGGCATCCCGTAGAGGAGGTTGCCAAAGCCTTAAAAATGCCATCGGAGCGATTCCAGCAAGTGATGAAATTCCTTTTGGACGCAGATATAATTCAGCGCAATCCAGCCACAAACGAGGTTAAGCTAAACCAGAATTGGAAGACCCTCATGATTGACAAGGGAGATGAGGATATGGAAAATTATGAGAAGCCAATCCGAGGTAAGGTGATTGGCACAATAATAGTTCCCCCTCAAAAGTGTGTGGTTGTACAGTGCACCCAAATAACAAACCTTACAAACACAAGTCTGGAACTTGAAATTTGTGTGGATAGGAAAATTGAAGAAATAAACATAAACATGGTTTAGACGAAAAAGAGTTCATCTGCCCTTTGCAAAATTTTGAGGAGCTCCTTCCCCTTATCAGTTGTTCTAAATATGATTAGCCCACCCGGGTTTGAGGTTGTGCGCTCCAATAAATTGGCTTTTAACATTTCCTTCAAATAGTTATTGAATCTTTCAAAGTTTAGGTTGCACTTATACATGAGCCTAGTTTTACTGGCTCCGTTTAAGGCTTCGCTTAAAATTTCGCAAATAATTTCCTTCTTGCTCCTTCTCTTCCGCTCCCCCATACCCATACTCTTCAATTCGAATTTGGAATCAGAACAGATTTGGGTAACATATTAAATGGCGGCAAGCCCTAATAAAATTAGCGGTTGACGATCAAATCACCACAGAAAAGCCTAAAAACAAACTTTTCAATTAAGAAGGTCTTTCTGTACCAAAGTTTAGTTTTAAATTTGAGTTGCGCTGTAAAGGAAAATCGGTGACTCTTGTGCTGAATAGGAAAATTGTCCTTTTAGGCGTTTTGGTTATGCTGTTTGCAGTGGCTGTGCATCGTGAGTTCTTGGCGGTTTTTGGCTGGGGCAACGGCGGCTACAGCATGGACCCAACAACCCAAACTACGGGACGCATGACTGGATTGCTCATCACGCCTTGGATTGGCTCCCACAAGCCGAAAAACAGTTCATCCTAGAAAACCTTGCCACATACCTATATGGAACGGAGCTTCCAGACAACAAGAATGCCCCAGATGGAATAGGCGACACCACCAAGCATCACGTCTACTTTTTCGCCAACGGCTCCCTACAAGATGACATTGGGGCAGTGCGCGCCCGAGAGGAATATAACAACGCCTTAAGCCTTTACAAGTCTGGGCAAACAGTTGATGCTGTCAAGCGGCTTGGAATGATGACCCACTACATTGCAGACTTAGCCGTCTTTGGGCATGTTATGGGCTCTGGAACAGACTGGGGCGCCGAAACTCACCACAGCGACTATGAGGATTATGTGGAGCAGAGAACGGACAACTATGATGACGATTTTAACATTTTCCTCCAATTTGACGGAAGCCTAGACGTAATAACCGCCTACGACGCTGCGCTTAACCTTGCCTATGACACAACTTTTGACGTTGACGGCGACCTAACATGCGTCTGGATGGACCAAAACTACAACTGGAGCGATCCGACCTTCAGAAACCGCTGTGGTGAATCCATAAACTTGGCAGTCAACCTCATAACAGACGTCTTGCACACCTTCGCTTTGGAGGTCCAAGAACACCACATAGCTGTGCCCTTCCACTACCAAGAGAAGGAATATTATTGTGGACCGGCATGCCTCGAAATGGTCTTCGACTACTATGGCGAGGACATAAACCAGACAAAAATAGCCGACGTGGCTGGGACCGTTGGCGCACCATACTATTCGACTTTTACTGATGAGCTTAGAAGGGCTGCCCACTTCAGCAACATAAGCACATCCATAGGAGACGAGCTTCCAGACATCAACATTACTGGCTATACACTGCGAAGTTTGGGTTATGCAGCCTTCGAATCCAATGGCATGACCATAGAAGACCTTAAACACTATGTGGATATGGATAAACCCCTCATCCTCCTAATGTGGTACAGCGAATACCACCGCAGTGGACACTACCGCGTGTTAACGGGGTATAATGCGACCCACTTCTTCCTCCACGACCCATGGAACACCGAATGGGGCGGAAAATACGGCGGCCCAGACATAGCCTTCAACTACACATTTTTCCTAGATTTATGGTCCTACAGTGGCAACTGGGCGCTTTATGTTGAGCCTTGGCGCCTACAAGTCTCAGCCCCAACCAAAATCACACCAGGAACCGCCTTCAAAGTGAACGTGACAATCACTTATCCGGAGCCTCCGCCGGGAGCCATTAACACTTATCCTGCATCCGCTTGTAATGCAACAATATTTTTGCCTGAAAACGTGCAACTAATCCATGGCGAAACCGCCAAGAAGACTGTTGGAAGAGGCTTTTTGAATGCCGGAGAATCAGCAAACGTTAGCTGGACGCTTATAGCCAACTCCTATGTTACGGGCAAAATAACCATAGAAGTTGAGGGGCTCGTTTCAGGACATGTAGCCCCGCATCCTCCAAACTATCCAGAATATGACTACAAGGACAGAATTGGAGCCAAAACAACCTTCACAATAGAAACGGAAGACAATACCCCGCCCCAGATAGGCATACCCACCCGCGAGCCTCAAGGCGATGTCCAAACCTTCCAAGAAGTGAAGATTTCTGTAAACGTCACAGACGCTGAAAGCGGTGTTGAAACAGTAATACTATCCTTCACAACAGATGGGGGCGCCACCTGGGAAAATAGGACGATGGACTTTAATGCTTCAACAAGCCTTTACGAGGCTTTCATACCCGGACAAGAGGCTGAAACAACGGTACAATTCAAAATCATTGCTTACGATGTTGCCGGGAACGTGGCGGTTTTGGAGGGGGAACCCTACTGCGTTTACGTGGTTGTTCCCGAGCTAAGGCTTATTCCCGCGTTGACATGTCTTGCCCTCGCGTCCACATTTTCATGCATCTTCAAAGTTAGAAGATTGAAAAGCCGGAAATAATGGTCCTTTTTGTTAAATGCTTAAATTTTAATGCTTTTATTCAAATATAGCTAAAATTTTTCCTTTTAAACGTGAAAATTGTTTAAATTTTGCCTTTTCACCTATAGCCTTTGGAGGCTGGGCTTGTTGGCAAGCGTCTCCGTTGATGATGTTAGGGATGTCCTAAACATAGGTGGCGCCGACATTCCAGACGAAAAGATTGTTAAGATGATTAAGAGGGCTGAGGTCGCCTTAGAGCTTGAGCTTGGAAGGGAATTGGACTACGCGGACTGCACTGAAGCCGAGAAGGAGGCTATTACGCTTTTGGCAGCCATATACGCCATCTGCTACTTGACCGGCGGCTCGGCTGTCGGCTTAAACTTCACTTTGGGCGACAAAAGCATAAGTGTACTGAATAATGCTCCGCCCCTAAATGTTTTGCAGGGCGAGTTGGAGCGGATTCTGGCTGTTTTAAAACAGCCCTACGTTGGGAGGGTTTAAGCCCTTTGGGGAGTGTTCCAGAAGCCTATTACGCGTTTGTTATGGATTATGCGCCCTACGTTTATGTTGTTCCGCCAGACACTCCAGACCCTGAATGGGGAAGAGCCGTCTTTGCAGCAGCCTTTGCCATAGACTTCCTTTATGAGGCTTATTTTGCCAGGCAGTTTAGCAGCCGAAAAACAGCCATATACGAAAAGATTGTTTCGCTGGCGGATTGGATTTTAACCCAGCAGTGCACAGACCAGCAAAAGGAGGCTTATGGCGGTTTCAAATCCGCCGAAAACAGCACATACTATTACGCCATAGACGCTTGCCGCGTTATTCCATCACTTCTTAAAGCCTACGAGTTAACAGGCAACATTGGCTATTTGGAGGGTGCAAGGCTTGCTGGAAACGCCTTCTTAAGAGCTATGCAGGACAAGCAGCCCTACGGCGGTTTTGCAAGAGCCGTTGATGTTGGCGGGAATTGGCTTTTGCAGTTGGATGTTGAATGTCTCTACGGGCTTATTGGCTTAAAAATGCTTGCTGAGAAATATGACGCTGCCAACGCGAGCCTATACCAAGGCATGATGGGGAAGGCTGTTGGCTTTCTCCGCGAGGGCTTTGAGGGCTTATGGCTTTACTACGACCCTTCTGATGGCAAGTGGCATCGTGTGGGCTTGGCGGAAAACGAGGTTTACGATGACTGTTTGGCTTACGCCCTTTTGGGCTTATACGCCTATGAGGGTTGGAGCCCCACGTGCCGAAAAGTTTACAGCTTCATTAACTCGATAGGGGCTTGTGGGCGTTATCCAGCCTACAACCCGGCCGTCTCATGGGCTGGCTACATAGACGTTGTTTCGCGTTCTCCAGCATGCGACTATTATGACTGTGTTACTGCCGGCATCTTGTCAAGCATCCGCAAATACCATGACAAGCCAAGCCTAGCCTACAGCGCCAAAATCATAGAGCGGCATACTGAAAACTTCATGTTCTGGGGCATAAAACACGCGGATTACAGCCCAGTCGAGAACAAGTGGGCTATGGCAACGGTCTGCTGGCTGGCAAAGCTCCTCCTCAACTACGAAGAGCCACTAACACGCTTCACACAAGTGCTTAGGGCTCATGGCAAATGGGTTACGCTCTACCCCGTTGTGGCTGCAGGCGAATCCACAGGCTACGGCGAAGGCATAGAAATCCAAGCCCTTATAAGCCCAGCCCGAGCCGACGAAGTTCTATTGGAGCCAGGCTTCGTCATAAACGACTATGTTACAGCCTACACTTTTACGCCCCTTCGCGTTCGGGATAAAATCCGAGTTGGCAGCACCGACTACGAGGTTTTGAGCGTTCAAGTTTTCGATTGGCGGGGTGACCCAGCCTATTACAGGGCTAGTTGTAGGAGGCTCAATGCATGAGCGATGCACAGAGCCCGGTTGAAGTTGTCGTCCTGTTGTTAGGCGAAAACATGCATGTGGTCAAGGAGGATGGCAGCCTAGCCAACATCCAAGTTAGCCGCGAATGGTTAAGCCAAGAGGCTTTGCAAAATGTTGATGGGCAGGTGACTGTTGGCTTAGCAGAGTGCCATGACACAAAACTTGATTTGAGCGGCAAACTTCGAAGACGCCTATGCACAATGCGGGTTAATGTTTGGAGTCGAGACCCGCTTATCCGCAGAAAAATGGTTGAAGAAGTAATGCGGGTTATCCGCGAAAACCGCAACAATCCCGGCGGCTCCTTGGCTTATTTGGATGTGGTTAGCTATCGCGATTTGGACCGTGTTGATGTTAAGCCCTTCATTTACCGCACTGAGTTCTTCTTGAAGTCATGGGTATTCGAGAATTTGGGAGTGTGATGGAGCGTGAGGGAGAATGCCTGAAACCTATGGGGCGCATGAATGCCGCGTCTACTATGTAGTGGAAAGCACGTATGGGCAGACGCCATCCAATCCAGCAATGATTGGAGTAAATGCGGAAAACGTTGAGCCTTCCTTAAGCCCAAGCCTAATTCAAGTGCGGGGTGTTGGCAGCAGAGACTTGGCGGCTCTAAAACGGGGACTGTTAAAGCCGACTTTGAAGGTTAGCCACATACTGCCCAGCGACGCGCCTATTGGCTTTATTCAGCATGTGCAAACCCTAAACAGCCTAAGCATACAAGTGCTCTACTATAAGGGTTTGTTTGCCTCAGCCACAGACATTATCAGCCTCCTCTACAAGGGCATGCGGATAGACAAGCTATCCGTGGAATGCAGCATAGACGAAGTTGTTAAGGCAACCGTTGAGCTCATTGGACAAGACGTCACGGTTGGCACCGACAAAATCACTGGAGCCACATACGCGGATTATGCCGGAGCAGTTCCCTACCACCAGAGCCTTGTCCAGCGAGGAGCAGCAGACGGCTCAAACTTGGCGGCTGTTGAGCGTGTAACCGACTGGAAATTCACCATTGAAAACAACCTTAAACCAGTACCGGTCATCCGCACAACCAGCGGACAACTGCTCAAATATTTGCCAGCCCGCCACAGAGAGTTAAGCGGAGAATTAACCTTCGAGTTTGAAGACAAAAGCGAGTTCGACGATGTCATAAACGATGCGGAGTTCAGCCTAAAATTCGGCTTGGGCGGCTCAAACTATGCCCTTTTCAAATACTGCAAATGGGAAAATGTTGCGGTGCCAACCCGCATAGAAGACCTTGTCAGCCTCAAAGCCCGCTTCATAGCAAGAGACGTGGTGATAGTCTAATGCGAACAGAAACCGTCATAATAGGCGAAGAATTTGGAAGGGAGTACGCTGGCAAATACGTTTTCCAAGAACTTACATGGGCTAAGCGCAGCCGCATCATCCAAAAACACACAAAATACCACCCACTAACGGGGCAGGTGCAGAGCAGCGACTACGTAGCCATCCAAGCCGAAACAATAATGGCTAGCCTTAAAGAACAGCCGCCCAACAAGCCCATAACATTGGAAAAGCTCCTCAGCGAAGAACCAGAAAAGGGCGTACCAATAGCCCTCGGCGAATTGTTCAGCCAAATCGTTAACCGCCTAAACAATGTCAGCCTTGAGGAAGCCGCTTTTTTATCAGGGCCATCAGACGCCAAAAGCCAAACCCAACGCTTACAGAGTTCCGCCTCTGCAAGGAGTTCGGCTGGACACCAAGGCAGCTCGCCCGTCAGCCAGCCAAAACCATCCAACAATTCATCGTCATCCTAAACGAGTTGGACAGGCAGGCTGAAGAGGAAAAAGCAAGAATGGAGAGGGAAACCCGTTGGCGGTTGAAATAAACATTGAAGTGGATGCCGAAGAGGTTTTGCAAGCCCTCCAACAGTTAGATGAGGCTGTGCTGAGGCATGTCCGCCAACAACTTGAACGTTGGGCTATGGAAGTCCGCGAGTACGCAAAAACTCTAGCCCCAACTAGGACGGGTTATTTGAGAAGCACAATTTACGCCAAGGTTCAAGAATGGACTGCCGAAATAGGTGCTGAAGCCTCCTACGCCATCTTCGTAGAGTTTGGCACCCGCTACATGCAGGCTCGCCCATACCTTTACCCCGCAGTTCAAGAGTTTCTGCCAACCCTTGAACAAATCATCCTCGAAGCCCTTGAAAGAGCAAAGGCGGAGGCGTGCTTGCCATGAGTTTCCGTGAAATAGCTATAACAGTTCGTGCCATAAACCGTGCAAGCAGCGAGTTTGCAAGAATCCAAACAGACGCCGAAGCCTTAGGCGTCCGCATTAGAAGCCTCGGCGCAGCCATGGCTGGTTTGGGTGCTGCTGGCTCTGCTGTTGTGCATTTAGCCCACCAGTTCGGCTTACTAAACAGTGAACAGACAAGAACCTTGGCAAGCTTCACATATCTTGTCACCACAATCGGCGCGTTTATGCGCACCAGTTGGGGCGCCGCTGTAGCCCAGAAAGTTTACGCTGCTGCCTGCTGGATTGCCAACGCCGCCCAAAACGCCCTAAACATCAGCTTCGCCACGTTTCTGGCTTTGACAGGCGTTGGAATAGCCGCAATAATTGGTGCTGCTGCGGCTGTATCCTATTTCGCCAGTCAAATGCGCAATGCCACAGAATCCGTTAAAGAATACAACGAGGCTGCAAGCGGGCTTTACGCTGGTTTTGCCGGAAGAAGCATTCGCCGTGCTGGTGAAGAGGAGCTTTATAGGCGGGGAGTGGAATAGCCCATGAGCGTTGACACTCCAAAGATAGCTGTAGCCTTCGGACAGTATGGCATCCCCCAAGCCGACGTTATCGAGTGCAGAGTGCATCTTGGCTGCACAAAAGAGGTTAGCAGCTTTGAACTGCTACTGCAGAACTGGGACGGCAAATACAGCCCAAACGGTTCCATTCCACTGGCTGTCGGGATGGACGGCTCCATCTCTATTGGCAGAGGCGCGAATGTTCCGCAGATAATAACATGCCGCATTGAAAGCCTAAAATATGAATCCACGCCTGCGGAGCATTACTTGCGTGTTAGCGGAAGATGTTGGGGTGAACGCCTTTTCCGCCGAGTTTTTACCGGCACTTTTGAAAACATGAAGGGCGAAGAAATAGTCAAACATTTGCTGGATTATTATGTTGGTTTAAGCCACACGCGGGAAGGCGCAGAGCTTGTTGAAAGCACAGACACCACCTATGTTAAATTGGAATTTGCGAACACGCCAGTCTTCGACATTATTA
>Ga0080004_1103630_pt1 | contig 17745 bp, 22 predicted proteins | sample WasSprMetagenome_FD_69207 | JGI IMG/M metagenome (GOLD analysis project Ga0080004, IMG submission 69207) | Sulfidic aquatic microbial communities from Washburn Spring, Yellowstone National Park, USA - WS (SPADES assembly) (version 2) | ecosystem: Environmental > Aquatic > Thermal springs > Hot...
ATTCCTATTGTTGCTATTTCACCAAGCCTTATCATTGGAACGCTTGTGCCGAATATGTTTCCATCTAGAGTTGCACTGGCTATCTGTGTTAGCTGAGGGTTTGGAAATGCCAAGAGGCTCCCCCAGTTGAATATTCTTTCGGCAAGCTTCCTCCTTGAAACTTTATATGTGTAGGCTTTAGCTCCGTTAACCTCAACATACTCGCCACCTTTCGAGGCCAGTATTTTGAAGGCTAATGCCCTAGCCTCCAGAGATGTAGACGGCTTCTTATGCAAGATTGTAATTGTGGTGTCCTCGTCTCCTTCTGGGCATTCTCTTTTCCTCGCTACTATTAGAACCTCACTGAGACTTGTTGACTCTGAGAAATTGTAGCCGTTTTCAGCATCATAACTTATAATGACATGCTCCAAGTGAAACTTTCTTAAAAGTAAATTTCGTGCGAGAAACCAGTTTACTCCCGTTAGAAGAGATTTCGGTAAAACAAAAGCTATTTTACCATCCTCTCTAACCAGCTTGTAAGCTAGATGAAGGAACAGAAGGCCTTCTCCAGCCTGACCTACATTATACAGCTCTTCAACGCCAAGTTTGGACAAAATAGTGTACTGATCATATAGTTCCCTATAACCGGGCAAAGATGAAAGCTTGTCCTCCCGAAGCGTTAAGGCTTTAAGTTCTCGCTGCGCCTTAGCCCTTCGCGCCTCATATTCTTCTAACACATTCTTCCTTACAGACTCATTCAATATGAAGCCGAAGAGCCCGCCTCCAGCTCTGCCTCCTCTACCGGTGGCCCTTGTGAAAGGCGGATTCATGATTACAAAGTCAAGCTCAGGAATCTCTTTCGGCACCTCGCCCCCAGTTATGGAAGCCGTCTCTGCCTCTTTCATGAACTTGAGACTTTCCTCTGCAAGGTACATGGCTACATCAGGCACCCTTCTTGTTTCAATAAATTCGAGGGAGCCAAGCATAACCCTCCCATCTTCCTCGCCCAATGGCACGGCGAAAGTGTTCATGCGGTCTACTTGCGTAGCAGGATCCTGGAGTGCAAGGTTCGTGGAGGCTATTTGGACGGCATACCTTAAGGCATCGATGCCCCAAATGTTCTCTTCAAGCATCAGTTTATGAAACCCTTTAAGGTCGACCCTATCCTTCCCGAATTTCGAGTATATGTATAGGTCTTTCAGCGCGTTATATGCAGCTGTCAGCAACGTCCCGCTTCCGCAAGCTAGGTCTCCGACTTTAACTGGCTCCTTAAACTCGCTGAAGACGCCTGTCCTTGTGAAAACCGCAAGGTAAGCTAAAAGGTATGCGGCTGGAACCGTGGTGAAATAGGTTGCAAAGTTTTTCCTTACAGCCCAGTCTCCCACGATTTTGTGATATATCTTGCCCGAGAAGTCCTTCTTTAGGAGGGTTCTTTTTGAAGCGCACTTCTCCGCAAGCTCCACAATTCCCTTTAGGGCTGAGCCTATGGCTTCTGGAAGGGCCTCGATAACCTGGATGGCTAAGCGGTAGATAGGCTCATAGTCGACTTTCAGAATTTCCTCAAAGCCCTTCCTCAGCCCAAGCCTATAGCCATACTGTCTGCACAAGCTGCTTATGCTATCAATGCCTATTTGAGCGCACACGGACTGATAAAATGTTGTGCTTAGAAGTATGGTGAGCGCGGCCTTAGCGTAGATGAGTTCATCTATCTTCTCGTAGTCGCCAACAGAAAGTCCGTAAAGCCTATAGAATACGTCGTAAAGTTTCTTGGCTATGCGCTTTTCCTGGTCCACGCTTTTAACGCTTCCAACGAAGTCGTTGATTTTTTGTTCAATCTCGTTAATCGCCAGCGTAACATCCCTTTCACCTATTATAAACTGAACAGCATCGTTCAGTATGGACGCTAAATCTGCAACCCTTGCCTCAGTCCACTTACTAACCCACTTCGGCTCAATCCTTTTATGGGTAAAATACGCCCATAGCGTATCTGAAATGTCTTCAGGAACTATCAACCTTACCTCAAATGTGGAATCTTCAAGCTTTTTCTCAAGCTCCGAGTCTGTAAGGCTTGATGGAAAGCTCTCCCTGTAATAAATCGCCACTCCTAAGTCTCCAAGCCCCTCCTCAATCCTAAGCCTAACGTCGTTTTCCGCATCAGCCCTTGAATAAGACCCTTCTAAAACAACTTTCACACCATTCAGGTAGACCACTACGTCTGGCCTATCCCTACGCGATATACACTCACTTATAGCTCTGAGCCCCAGCTCACTGCTTAAAATGCGGCCGAGAAGCACGTTAAGCCTAGTCTCGAAAGCCCTTCCAGAAAACCCAAAGCTCATGCCCGAGTTTTCTTCCTCCAGAATATGTGTATCCTACCAGAGTTCTTGTAACGAACATCCTTTTTCGTGATTGCTAGGCGCATCAGCGCGTCTTTGGCCGTCTTGTAGTTTATCCTAAGCTTTTTAGCAACTTCGCTAGGTGTGACTGGCTCGCTGGATAGCATGTCATAAATGGCCTGCTCGTATTTGCTTGGCAAACTAGCCCCCTACTTAAAGTACAGTTAATTTTATATGTATTTTATATTTTAAATTTATAAACACATCGATAAGGTGCCAATTATGGTGACATCTGCAGATATAGAGGGACTTTTCAAGGAAAAGTATCTAAATGGAAAACGCTTTGAATGTGCGGATGCGCTCTACCTCTGCGTGAAACTCGGCAAGGAGAATGCCTCTGAAACGCTGCTCCTAAGGTATCGTATGGTTGCGCCTTTAACCGCGGCTCTGGAAGACTTGAAACAGTTGGGCGTCAGCGACCCTGAAAGTTACAACATTTACACCGAGGACACACGTCAACTTGTAAGGGACGTTATACCAAAAATTTATGAGAGTATATGTCTTGACGAAATTTTAAAGAGGGTGGAAAGTAGCGCTAAAAATTTAACCCCACTTTCTCGAGCGATTCTCTATCTTGCATTAAAGCTTGGGGACGAAGCATTCAGACACCTATATGGATATGATATGCTTCCCAAGCTTTGCGAGCTCATCTTCCAATTAAAGACTGATAGCAAGTCCGTTAAAAGGGCTATCGAAGAGCTTGTTGCATGCTACATATTCCAACACACTGAAAGCTCCTATTTACTTCCAGACTTCTTTGACAAGTTAACTGGCAAACTTGAGGCTTACTTACCAAGAGTTGAGGTGAAGGTTACTTGGCCGGAGAGCATGTAGAAAAAGAAATCGCAAAGCAGCTTTCCAATTTCATAAATGCCTTAATAGCCCTAGCCCCCTCGAGAAATTATGTTACGCAACTTCTCTATCTCATAAAGATTAACAATAGCATAGACTACAGAATTCTCGAGGACGCGTATCCTGACATAGTTAAGGACGAATATGTGCGTGAGTCTTTTGCTAAGGCTTTTGGCGTGTCTTTCAAAGATAAAGTATCCCTTGAACCTGGAAAATACGGAGAATTCTTGGTTGATTTTATAGGCAGAGTTCTTCAGCTGTTTGAGGATGCAGAGTTTCGCTCAAAAGTCAGCTCGCTTTTGAAGGATGAATATCCGCAGGGCATCCCAAATCTCGCTCAGGAATGGTTGGAGGTTAGGCTCAAGGGCTTATCTTCGGAGCCAACATATGGTAAGTTGGCTCTCAAGGTTTTGAGGGAGATTATGAGGGTCGGAAGGGCTAAGACTGAGGAGCTCGAGAAGAACCTTAACATAGGGAGAGGCGACGTTATTGAGGCTACGAATTTGCTTAAGCTCTACGGGCTGATAAAGGAGGACCCGTACGGTTTCATCCCATCAGAAAGTCTAAGGAAGCATCCACAGCTGTTTGAGGGCCTTTAAATGAGTGGAGAGAAAAGCTTGAAGGACCACATCATAAACTTGATTAACGCTTTAACAAATCTTTCGCCCTCCAGAAACATCATATCGCAGCTTATTTTGTTGACCCCCGAAGACCAGGTAACGATGAGCCATTCCTTCCCAGAAATAAACATTCAAGACTTCAGGGAAGTTTTAAAGGCTATGGGAATGATGTTTGGAGATAAAATCGAAAATGTGAAAGATTCTTTTGCAGAAGCCGTTGCAAAGTTGATTCACAAGACTTTCGACTGGCTTGACAACGAATATATCTACTTTAGCTCTGAATACTTTGGTCAATATGGTTTCGTTACATCGCAAAAGAAGATGGATGATGTGAGGTCTTATCTTGCAAAGCTTACGGGACTTCATATAGATCTCATACCAAACCCCTATTTAGAGTGGGGAAAACTAGTCGTGAGAAAACTTTCATCCATTTACGGCAAGAATAAAATAACAAGGTTTGTAAAAGAATTGCTGAGGCAATCTTCCATTACGGATAGGGATTATAGAGGCAAAAGCCTCCAAGACTTAATCAACAAATTAGGAGCCACAATAGGAGCAACCCCTTCTGAACTTAAGGAGATATGTGAGCAAATTGTTTATCTAGATAATAAAAGTGAGTTTATAGGTTCTAGTAGATATTCAAGCGGCGCGTGGAGCGATCTATGGATTGAACATGGCAAGTACCATTTAGATCCTTTGCTCTATAACTATTATCATTATACTGCTGGTTACGATTCAGGCGCGGTATATACATTTGAAGTGAGACACAAGGGGTCTTTACAGAAAGCTTTGGAGGAGCTAACATGACAGAAATTCAGCAAGCTGAAAAGCGAGATGAAAAAAGTGTAGAAGAGAAACGCGAAGTAAAGAAGACGGAGGAGAGAAGAGAACATATCAAACAAGCTGAGGTCTATGAAACAAGCAAGGAATCGCTCAAAATCCAAAAGAAAGCTCCACTCCTAAACATCCCGCTAGAATTTGTGACGCCTTCAAGGACCCCAGGCATTTTAACCCCACATGTAAGCATCATTCCTTATGCTTTCGCAAAGTTAGATATCATTAACGCAAGAACAATTCAGTCATCCATTTTAACCCCTAAACTGAAGGTTCTTAAAAAGTCTCCTCGAAATATTAGAGTTCAAGTTTATGAACCGTTAAAAATCGTCGAGCTCACATGTCCAAGCTTGAACCTTAAACTCAAGCCTCCTGAGAATTGGTCTATTAGACCCTTATTAGAGCCATTAACTATAACAGATTTAGGCTTCCTTAATCCCCGCTTTAGATGCGGGCTTAAGCGTATAGAGAGGCTGGAAATTCTCCCTACGCCGTTTATAAAAAGCGGTGAAATCTGCATGCCCAAAATACAGGTAGCTCAAACATACTTCACTATGGAAGAGATAAAGCGTGTGGTTTACAATCTCTGGCTAACGCGATTCGATGAAGACTTTATTATTGAATGCATCAAAAGGGCTTATGGCAAAGTTCTAAGTCTGAATGAAGTCAGAAAAATCATTGCGGAAGGAGAAAAAGGATACGTCGAAATAATAGGGATGCTGCCCACTTATGTTAACACAAGCATCCATGCGATAATAGCGGAAAAGGGAGGTATTTACCTTCGAGGGACTCAAACAAAGCTTACGTTACCAGGAGAAGTGCAAAGATATAAAACGAAACCTGAAGAAGTCAGTGTTAAGTTGGCTCCAAAACTGTCACCTGAAGATGTAGGGCCTATCTATGAATTGATATTTGAAGAGAGAAGCGGGAAAGGAGTTGGCGGAGCTGTAACCTATTCGGGTGAAACGGTGTATGTAATACTTGAGAAGCCATTGTTAAAGGAGTATGAATGTAAGGACACATTTCATTACTTATGCATTAGAAGTTTAAGGGAGTACGTGGGCGAAGCTAAGACTAGGGCTATAAGCGGAGAATATGGAAAAGATGAAGTTGAAAGGTATCTCGGAGAAAAAGATATAACGGTTATTGAGAAGGAGAGACTGAAAGCGGAAGGATTGGTTAAGGAAACTGCGCAAGGGTTAATTTTAGAAATAAGAGAAGAAGCCCTAGCTGATCGTTTAAGAGAATTTGCTGAGGGGTTTAAATTTGTCATTTTTTATGTTGCACCTAAAGAGTCTCAAATATTGTATGAAAAACTGTGGAAATTGAGGTCTAAATTCCACGATAAAATATTCTGGGTAGCCCCTAAGCAGACAATAACATTAGAAGACGTACTGGTTAAGATAAGCAAACTTATTTGGGCCTTTGTGGACATGCCTGAGGTTGAAAGTTACGACGACATTTTCGGCTATGGAAAAAACGCCTATTACAAGAAGCTTGAAGAAATACGTGACATAGTCAAGCACGGGCCAGAAAAACCCTATCCCATAGTCAAAACTCATCGTCCAGAGCGTGAAAGTTTAGAGCACTACTTGCTAAAGTGCTTTATCGCTAAATCCTTTGTGGATAAACCTCCAGAAGAAATGGTTTTATCGAGAGAACCAAAGGAAAAGCGATACAAGAAAATCAGGTTTGAATATGAGTGGGGAAAGCCTCCAAAAATCATCTCCGATGCCTACGTGGAGGACGATAAAATTGCAATTGAAGTAGAAACCCTCTTTGAAGAGGGAGAACATGGCGGGGAACCTATAGCGAAAATCCGGGACGAAACAGTCGAGAAATATGTGAAAAATGAAATCCCAATAAATAAATTATGGATACTCATGGAAAACTTAACGGTGGCAAGACACCTAAGAGAATTGCTTGTGCTGAGGGATTTGTATAAGCGACGCCGTGAAAAAGGAGAAATGCATTTTTCGGTTGACTTTTTCACATTGGATTTAAAAAATGAAAGACTAATGCCAATAGAGGAGTTTGCGCTTTCTTTCTACGATATAAAAAAGAGCTTAAATCCAACAACAAATGGAGAATAAAGCTATGACTCTAATACTCGCCCTTAAATGGATTATTAATGACAAAGAGGGTGTTGTCGTCTCCTCTGATTCTAAGGCAACTGTTGGCCCTGTGAGCTATGAGGTTAGGAAGGTTTACCCAATCGTTCTGGAGGCGGAAGGAAAATATGTTCCTTTAGCTGTTGCTGGCGGTGCGGGTGAGGCTTCGCTTGTTAAGCAGGGTTATAGGGTTTGCGAGAGGATTCTGACGGATTTAGCTGTTAAAGAGTGGAATCAAAGGACGCCTAGCTTTGAGCAGTTTGAAGATGCCGTTGGACATGTTGAGTCGTCTTTAATCCAAAGGCTTAGGGAGCTTCGGGAGCACGGCGTTGAGCCGAGCTTCAACATGGTTCTTGCAAGTGTTGACCAGGCTGGGAAAGCGTCCATATACCTTTTCGACGATAGGGGCTTGGCAGAGCCGGTGCATGATAATCCAGGCTTCGCCGTTATAGGAACGGGCTTTGTGACGGGCGGAAACCTCCTTTTGAGGCTTCTAGGATACGCCACTGAGGAAAGCTACGCTATAGATATTGGCGCCCTATCAACATTCATAATAGATGTTGTAAGCGAAATAGATCCGGCTGTAGGCTCCTTTGTTGGAGAAAGCTGGTACATGAGGGTTGAAGGAAACGAAGTTTTGCTTGGACCATTAAAGGAGGAAGCAATAAAAGACTACAAGACAAGGGCTCAACGTAGAAAAGAGCTTTTAAGGCGACTGTGGCGGCTTCTTGACGTGGCCGGCGAGGAAAAGGTTGAAAACATTATTCGCAATCTTGAAGAGGAAACGTTGAAGGAAGAAGAAGAGCCTACAGAGAAGGCTGACGTGTAAGTTAAAAGCGTTTACAGCATGACAAATAAACTTTCAGAATTTGCCTAGATACTTAGACATTTTCTCAAAGATTGGGTAGTGTAATAGACTTTAGCGTAATTCTAAGTGTTAGGGTAGGCATTTCAGCTTCAGCCTGGAATCCGCTTCGCTTCATGTTTGCCAGAAATGCGTTAATCGACTTCTGAAGAGTTTCGTAGACTTCGCTTTCCTCTCTAGGTCTTATAAATGCTGTGACCGTCAATATTATGTTCTTCTCTCCGGTTAACGTCTGTTGATCCCCTATGTTTATTTTGACGCTTTCAAGGACGAAATCGTCGGCTGAAAGTAGAGAATTCAGCATTTTTTCAAGGGCTTCTGCCGAATCTTTAAGCGTGTCCTTTAGGACGTTCATAGTGAATCACGTATGGATTATTCTTTATCCATTCAGTATTTATGCGTTTTCCAAAATTATCCATACATAATCCAAAGCGTGAGGGCGATGGTCAAAGCCTACGTTAACATTAAGCTTCCAGAGGAGCTTGCAAGGGAAGTAGATGAGCTGGTTAAAGATAGGACATTAGGCTATAGGAGCAGGGGCGAATTTGTAACTGAGGCGACACGCACGCTTCTAATTAAGATTAAGGCGTTGAAGAAAGGGTAAAGAAATCCTTAAATAATTTTATCCCTACTTCCTTATATGACCATAAATGTCCGAGGAAATAGAGAAAATTATAAAAACAAGCATTAACATTCCAGCCAAGCTTTGGCGAGAAGTAAAGGTCTACGCGGCTAAGGAGGGCTTAAAGCTCACGCAAGTTGTTGAGGCTGCTCTTAGGAAGTACCTTGAGCTTTCAGAGGAGGAAAAGAAATGAGCTTGTTGAAGGCTTTCGGACAGAGGAGGATTCAGCCTTTTCTATTGAGGCTTGCCATGAACAAGCACGTCAAAAAGGTATGCGAGAAGCTTCTTCCGCTTGTAACAGTTGAGGATTGCATGAGTTGCCCGCTTCGAGAGCACTGTGAAATGGCATGCGTTGGATTCAGAAACCTATGTAGAAGGGCTGGAATCGACAGTGATTGAGAAGCTTCTATGGCTTTTAATCGCCATACTGCTTTGCTTGCTCTTGCTTCCGCTAATTGCCATCAGCTTAACATTTCTTGGATTATTTGCGTTGTTGGCGTTGCCTTTAGCCTATCCGCTTGCTGGAGCTGTCCTAATAGCCCTTGGAATACTGCTGATAATAATCGGAGCCATAGCCATTTTAACGTAAAATGCTTTCGATTTGCGCGAGCAGCTGAGATTTCCATATTGAATGTTTCACCAGACAATAAGAAGCATGGGGTAAACCTAAAAGTTAAGTTTAAAATTTCCACAACAAGCTTTTAGAGAAAAAGTTTGTTATCGAGGTTAACCTGCGCAGGAGGCATTTAAACGACTTTCAAAAGGCTGAACTTGCGTATCCACTTCTCGAAATAGAGAGACAGCTGGCCAAACAAAGGCTTAAGGAAGCTGGAAGGCTTGGTGTTGAGATTAGGGAAGGAAGGGTAGGTTCAAATGAACACACCCTTCCAAGTTTTGAAGGTCGAGCTCGCGACATTGTTGCTAGGACTGCTGGGCTTTCTCCAACAACCTTTCAGAGGGCCGTTAAGATAATCGAGAAGGGGACAGAGAAGCTTAAGGAGAAGGTTAGAAAGGGGAAAATGAGCATTGCTTACGCTTACAAAATGGTTTTGAAGAGGGAGGAAAACTGCAAGTCTCCAGACATGCCTTCCGGGCTTTTCAACGTTATCTACGCGGACCCGCCTTGGGAGTACTACCTCCCTTTAAGGGGCTCGCCGGACATGCACTACAAAACAATGAGCACAGAGGAAATCTGCAAGCTGAAAGTTCCAGCGGCTGAAGACGCCGTCCTATTCCTCTGGGCTACAAACCCGAAGCTTGAAGACGCGTTGAAGGTGATGAGGGCCTGGGGCTTCACGTATAAGACGAAAACCGTTTTCAGCACCAATGGCGACGAATGTCGCATCCAGTCTGGGGGCCATTCGACCAACCCCTCGAAAGAGGGTAAAGCTTGCGACAGTCGCCGGAGTTGAAAAGGCGAAACTAGTTTCGGCTGTTGCTAGGAACTTAGGTTCCAAACGCCATTAGAGGCAGTAACTCCACCTTCTTAACTTGTTCCGTCTATGGGCTCGTCCAATGCTGGAAGCGCGTGGAGTTAAAGAGGCGGACATATGTCCGGCTATGACTGAACTTCTGGGCGACTGGTGACCATTATGGCCGCAAAGGGTGGCGCCCATGACGACTGTCGGCAATGACAATTAGACTTGAATTTGAAAGATTTGAGTCCTTTCATGGTTTAAGATCGTCCATGAATGGCTTCTAAGATACCTTACCCTTGTTCCGTGGAACCTAGGTTCCGAGAGTTTAGAAAAGGAGAGAAAGGTTTTCAGTCTGTGTGTTTAAAATGAATGAGCATTTGGCAAGCTCGCGACATGCATGCTTACGCCAAACTGAAAACGTAAGGTTGAAAGTATGTCAGGTGACATACTTTTCTCCATAATTCAACACGTTTACCTATAAGTTTACTTAGCATTTTGTGTAAATTTCTCACCTATTCTTTAGTATTTTAGTTCTGCAAGAATTTGTTTGATTATTTTCTTGTTCTCGGTTATCACGTAGTTTGGTTTTCCGAAGATTTGGTATAAATGGTTTAGTGTGATGTTTATTCCCTTCTTCTCAGCCAAATAGTGGATTAATGCTGATTTGAGGTTTATTGGCTTTTTACTCTGAGCCTTTGGATTTTTTCTTATCTGGGCTAAAAGGTCATCTGCCTCTCTGCAGATTTGAAGGAAATCTTCAAACGTTGGATCTTTGCCAGGATTCCTTTTCGTCCGCTTCATCTCAAGCACGCTTCTTACGTTTATTAAGTTAAAGCTCTTTCCAGCTACATTCACATGCATTATGATGTTAACCCGGTTGCTCTTTGTTAGGCTATGAATAGCCTTAGCCAGCTTATGAATCCCTGCGTGTGTTGGATTATTAGGACTATTGCGAGGGCGAGGCAGGCGAATATTGATAGGTCTCTCGCCTTAACTGTTGGGAGGTTCCATAGGTATTTTCCAACATGGCTTAGGCTTTGCGAGTATGGCTCCTGGTTCAGATAGCCCTTTAGAAGCTGGTATGCGCCTATGACGAATGCTAAGGATATTAGGAAGACTATTGTGCTTGCGAAGTGTGGGTTTAAGCCCATGCGCATAAGCAGCCTAATGTATGGGTTTGCCTCCCACCATGGCGGAAACTGCGACAAGCCAAGCTGGGTGATGGTGTAGTCCATGAAGTTCATGATTAAAGCTACGAGAAAGACGGTTTTGTATAGGGTTTTGAAGCGTATGCCCATCGCCTCCTTTTTATGGACTGATGGTGTAGTTGACAGTCCACTTGTAGTATGTGCCAACCTCTTCGCTTAAGGTTTGCTCCACAGCCCAAATGGCAACTGTAATGGTTCCGCTAACATGTTCAGTTAATGATTTAGCCACATAGTTTATTCGCACGTCCACGTTATAATTGTCCTTCGTCAAGTTTGCGTATTTGCATGTTTCCTCTGGAAACCTGAGGGGCAGCGTTACAACCGCCTTTAAGCCGTCATAAATTACAATTTGAACAACCAACGAGGTGAAGTGTTGGATGAGGGTATCAGTATCCATGAGCTTGAAGTAGACGTTTGTCCCATTCTTCAATACTATGAGCTTATAGGCTTCTGTTACGTTTACCCAGCCATGCCTACCAGCGTGCATGTTTATGGAGCTTATAGGCTTCACATTCTGAATGAGAGGAACAATGGTGTAGTTAACTTGCCACGTGTAGTTGCCAGCTGTTTGAGGAGATAGAAAAAGCGAAACCAGTAGAAAAGTTATGGCGAATAGGGATTTTCTCGAATCCTTAAAAAACGTGGGCTCACAGGCTACACCTCGACGGCGTAAACCCATATTGGAAAGCTTGTAGGACCAGTTGATGTTTGCACTGCTCCTGTCCAAATACCATCCACTTCAAACCAGAAATACCAAGTTTCTGGACCCACCGCAGAGCTGATGGTGGGTGAGACGATCGCGTTCATATTTGGTCCTACACCATCCAAGCCAATGTTAGGCTCAGGACTAACGTAATGGTGAACTCCATTGTATACTAACCAAATGCTCTTGGAGTTATACTCGCCCAGGCCTGCCGTTGATTTCTTCCAATAAACCGTAAGCCTAATTGAGTAGAAGTGATTTTCTAAAGCGTCTAAGGCGCTATGAGGAATGAAAGTGTATATATTCAATGTTTTTCCTGACGGTATGCTTAACGTGGCTGCAGGATTCGTCTCTGAACCCCCGTGATAAACTGTTGGAACGCTTGTTGCACCTGAATGAGCCCCTAAATCAACTACAACCACGCTCGTGGTTAAAGGAGTGATCTGATAACCAACAGACCACGCGTAATACTGGGCTGCATAAGAGCCCAAAATTATAAGAGTGAACATTAAAACTACTATAAAAGCAGGCTTAAGGAAGATGCGAGAAAAAAAGGGAAATTTAGGGGGCTTCATGGCGCTAACCTTCCTACAATTCAACAGCGTAGACCCAGACATAGAAGGTGACGGTGCCTGTGCTGGACTCAACGTTGAATGTCCAGCCATCGATATCTATCTTCATATCCAGTGTTAAATCACTTTGACCTGCGCTGTTGTCTACGGTAATTTTAACCCATGAGCCACTTAGATCGATATTTGATTCTGTGCCTTCACTTGTTGTTAGCTCATCAGTGACAGGAGTAAAAGCAGAGTCAACATTATAATACTTGAACTTCAATGAGTAGAAATGTCCTTTTATAGTGTTGACATATTCATCTTTAACGAAGAAGTATATGTCCAGTTTTTTGCCTGCTGGAACCGTGATGTCTTTAGCATCATAAGTTATTGTCTTCAACTTAGTAGCTCCAGTGTGAGACCCAATATCGATACTCATGTCTTCTGATGTCAATGGTATGATAGAATATGTAGCCTTCCATGAATAGTATTGCACTGCGAATGGTAACATCATAACAACAGCCATCAGAAGCGCTATAGCCAAAAGCCCCTTCTTTCCATTCAACTTCTCAATTGGATTCATATGCACTTCTCCTTCTCCCTTCAGTGGACTACTGTTATGATGGCTTTTTATTTTTAAGCCTTATGGAAGAATCTTCTATGCGAATCTTTCGTAACGCTTAAAAGCTCACCGTTTAAAATTGTGTTTTCTGGTGGAAGCTTGGAGGAGCGTTTCTTCCTATATGTCATTGAGGATGGCCGTTGGCATAGGCTTGAGGATGTCGCCGAGGAGCTTGGCATATCCCTAAGCAGGGTCAGGGAGGCCGCCGACTACCTTGACAAGGTCTTCATCGAATATGATAGGGAGAAGGGCGAGGTTAGGATTAAGGATTGGGTTAAAGGTCTTCCTAGGGGTGAGTGGGTGGAGTCTGGAAAGAAGTCGTTTGGTTCGGTGATAGTTCCTAAGGGCGGAAACGTTAAGGTTCAAGACGTTGAAATCTCCAACAACCTGGACGTTGACGTGGAAGTCACGTTCATGGTTGCAGAGGAGAAGCTTAAGCACGTATCAATAGGAAAGTTGGAGAAGGCTAAACCTGAGTGAAACTTAGGCTTATATGATGCGCTAAATGGTGAGGTGATGAAAGGATATAAGAAAGCTGTCATAGGCACTGTTTTCTTTATAGCGATAATTGCCGTTTTGTTAATTCCAATGATTCCCGTTGACATAGCCTACAGCGAAACAGAGCCTTATAATCGAGAATGCCGATATGAAGTTGTCTCAGCAACTTTAACAGAAAGCTGGGATATTACAAGGGGCACTTACCACATATCAGATGTTACAGTTAAAAACATAGACTCGTATGGTGGAACGTTCAAGGTAACCCACTACCTTTATGATGTTAACGGTCTATACGGTGTTCAGGAAACAAGCGAATATTTAGCGCCTGGAGAAACTAAAACCTTCAGAGCTGAGTTTGATACTCAATGGGGGCAAGACGTCAGAGGCGAATATTCAGTTTCAGCTCCAACAGTCATAGACCAAAGGGTGGTCACCAAACATAAGACAGTTCACAAATCAATCATTGAAATTCTTGTTTATGGCTAAATAATGGCTTAAGAAGATTAGGGAAGCTAAAGAAGAGGAGACAAGGAGGCTGGTTGTGGAATATTATCTGCAATGTTACACTCATGGTCAAATCGCTAACCTTTTAGGGCTAACCAGAAGCAGAATCACTCAAATTGTTAAAAATGTCAAATCTGACATTGAAGCTAACCCGCCTTTTCCAAGCGATCTTTGGCTTAACGAAACAAAATACTGTCGGTTCTGAACCGCCATAGAGACAAGCTTGCCAGGAGAGAAGAGTTTTCGTTGGGCAGACCCGCGGGACAAATGAGTTAGGCAGAACCCACGGTAGGCCCCTTAGCCCCAATTGAAGCTAATGTGGAGAGGGGCAAAGCCGCCAGAAAGCTGAGCTTACCTATCCGCTTCTCGAAATAGAAAGGCAGCTAGCCAAACAAAGACAAGCAGACTACGATTCGTAAGAGATAATATATCGTTGTGTTCAAATGACCACAACGGGGAGAAAGGTCAAGCCCTCTTCCCACAAAGCAGATTTGGCACTATCGCAAGCCCAAAATTTGAAGCGTGAGCAAAGACACCATCTGGAACTACCTCAAAATAAGCCGATTTCTGCCAAAGGAGGCTAAAGAGAGTCTGATCGATCGGACTCAGTTTGGGGTTGCACATGCCATTCAACTTTTAAGGCTTAAGGATATGCCCGATAAGCAAGTTGAGCTTGCAAGGGAATTCGCTTCAAGTCCATGGCGTACAGCAAACTGTAGGTCGTTCGAAAATTTCGTTAAGGTGGTTCACTACAACGTTCAAAGAAGAATGCCTAAGAAGGAAACTGCGGCTTTGTTGCTTAAGATTGCGAAAATGCTGGAAGCCCGTGGAGTTGAAAGCCGAACATATGTTCGGTTATGGCTAAGCTTCTGCCATATTTTGAGCAACACATTAGGAGACTGCTTCATTATATTGCAGGTCTTCTCTTCTTTTGCTCCTCAACAGCTTTCCTCATCAAATCCATGATGGCCCTCGCTAATGTCGCCCTCATAGAAGGGCTTAACAACATACTCGCAGAACTCACGCAACAATTCTTCTGGAATGCCTATAATGGTTAAGTTAACATGCGCCCCCATCCTCGTTATTCGACTCATAGCCTTCGCCTCGCCATGTTTTCAATACCCTATCTTGTTTAATACTCTTGGCAAATAGAGAAATCCTAACTTAGCCTTTCTTATGCGCATCAATTGTTCTACGTGTGGACATAAACTTTAAAATCGTTTACACGCTTTTTTCAGTGGAGACGGTTTCGTGCGAAACCATACAGACAATCTCGATGAAATCCGCTGGCAAATCGTTAAGGCTATGCTGGAGAATTTTCCAAAGCTTAGGCAACGCGTAAAAGAATATCTCGAAGCTAGATGCTTATAGTTAAGCCCTTTTGGAAAACTTGGAAACGCACTGCTTACGTGCTATTCTGAAGGAAACTTTGAAGCGTATCAGCTGTTTTTAGGCTTCAGAAGCGTTTCCGTCGAGGAAATTCAAGGAAACTTTTTCCTTGTTTCCCAATTTTTCCTTAAAAGGAAACTTAATGTTTCTGCTTCTGCATCTCTCTTATTGGTGTTCACGTTTGGAACTGGCTGAGGCAAAGAGGCTGATAAGCGAGGCAGGTTATAGGCCATATGTCCGCAAGGTTAAGGGCAAGGCGTATATAACCCTTAAGCGTGGAAGCCGAGAAGTTAGCGTTGGACCTTTCTGCCCAGACGTTTGGGACAGCCTCCAGTCAGAGTGGAGCATAGCCATGTACGGCTCCAAGAACACTGCGGTCCCGATACAAGTCCAGACGCCTAAGCCTAAGCTGGACGCGTCTGACGCCTCCCTGGTCTTCGAGAGGCTTGAGGCTGGCCACGACCCGGCTTGGATAGTTAAGGAAACAGGGCTGCATCCAGACGTTGTCGAAGAAGCAACAATGCGTTATTTGCAGCTTAAAAAGCTGAACCCTAAGGCTATTGCGGAGCTTACGGAAACCGTTGAAAAGGCTCTAGAAGGAGTTATAATCCCACTGGCCGAAGGGATTGGTTTATCTGCAGAGTTTAGGCAGGGATTCTGCCGCAACTTCGACGGGAAAGCCTGCACACTGGAATGGGATGCGTCACTGCTGGAGAAGGTTAAGGCTTCGGAGAACGCTAAGCCGTTTCAAATAGTTGAGGTTTTTGAAGGCTTTTGGGGTAAGCGGTATATACGCATAAAGCCGACGCCTATGTGGTGTCTAGCATGTCCATTCTTCGAGAGGAAGTAACATTCTCAACAATATGCTAATGAGCTATGCGTAGGTTTTGCAAATGTTTCAGTTATCTGACATTCTATGTCTGACAGTTTTTGGAAGTTTGAAGGATCTTCCAGCTTCACTTTTCCATGCTGAAAGCTGGTTTCAATGTTGATGTCTGACATTATGGCATTGGTGTCATGTGGATGTCATGATGGCGCGCGCATAGTTGCATGACACACGCTCTAAGACAACTAAAATATGCTTTTGGGCTTATCATATGCCGATATCGCGGTGAGTCACGAGACAATGCATCATAGCATTCGCGGTGTGGTGCTAGTAAAGAAGCGGAGTATCAAGGACAATAGGTTATTTTTCTTTAACTTCGTGTTCATACATGCTAAAGGCATTTATAACCCAGCGTATGTTGGGTAGCTCTTCTGTTAGGTATTCTCTTAGCTCTAGAATTTTATAAGGGTAGAGTTTTTCTTTATTTTCCTCGAACCAGTTCGCAAGTTCCTCAAAGTACTCTGCCAGTTTCTCTTTCTCTACTATTGGCAGTATAATGAAAGCCTCTTCGGGGGCTTGGAAGAGCTTTATTGCCTCCATGCCATCCTTGAAACCTTTCAGCCACTTTATGAAGTTTGACCCCTCAGCCCTAATTTTCTCTATTGTACGGAGATATTCCGAGTGGAGTTCTTTCTCTCTTTTATACATGGTCATTGCGACACAAAATGTCCAAGGATCAAGCTGGAGGGGCATCCCATCGCCCAGATATTCTATGTTAAACCTTTGAAGCACCCTTTCAAAAACTTTGACAACGGGGTCTATTAGAAGGCGTTTCAGCTCATCTAAATTTTCGTCTGATAAACCTGTGGCATAAAGTGGCATTAAATTTATGAGCTCCTCTGTTTTCTGCGAGGGAAGTGGAAGACCTGCAGAGAAGCATAATGTCTTTCCATTATCCGTGATAAACCAGCAGTCTTTTCCGCTCTCCTTTTTGCGCCCAACTATGCCCGCGCGTCTAAGCTTTTCAAGATGGAACTCACAAGCCTTGTAATATTTAACGCCATCGCCGAAAACCTTCTTCGCAACCGCATATGTTGTCAGACCATGATGCGCCGCAAGCTCCTGTAGTATGGCCCTCCTTCTTTCATTTTCAAGTAAAACCTTCAGATTCTTCATATTACAATACAATGTTGTATGCTATACTGTATTTATAATACTTTCGTAAGAACGTCTTACGGTGATATTATTGGCGCAGAAACTTCAAGGAGTATTTGTGAAAAACAACGAGTTCAGGAGTAAGGCGCTTCAAATAGTAAAGCATGCAGGTAAACCAGTGAGTGTTAACTACGTGGCAAAAGAGCTTGGTGTAAATTGGCAAACGGCTCGTACAATTCTATTATTGCTTGTTTCGGAAGGGAAGGTGAAGCTTGTCGACACTATGAAATCATGGGTTTTCACGGCTAAGGATTTATGAGGCATCCCAAAAGGGGATTACTATAATGGGCGAGGAGAGAGCGAAAACAGAGATCTTGAGGCTTTTGCTCAATGGGCAAATTTTAGATTGCGGGGAGCTTTCCATCTCAAAGTCATCCTTGGGTCGAAAGAAGGTGGGTGAAAGATTTTTGGTTTATTTGCCCATCCATCGCAACTACCTCTGGAAACTGCTCCATGAAAGGAAGACCAAACTTCGCGTTTATTTAGAAATGCCCAAAGAACTATAGGATCTAAACCAGGGCTTTGCAGG
>Ga0080004_1163203_pt1 | contig 17745 bp, 18 predicted proteins | sample WasSprMetagenome_FD_69207 | JGI IMG/M metagenome (GOLD analysis project Ga0080004, IMG submission 69207) | Sulfidic aquatic microbial communities from Washburn Spring, Yellowstone National Park, USA - WS (SPADES assembly) (version 2) | ecosystem: Environmental > Aquatic > Thermal springs > Hot...
CGTCAGGATAAAGGAGACGCTCTACAGCTTTAAGGATGGAAAAATAAAGGTGAGCATTAAGCCATACGAGGAGTATTTAGAGTTCGATGTTTCAAAGGCCTGGTTTCTAAGTAGGGCTAAAGGAGAAATGGGTGAGCTAATCCTAAACGAAAAATACCTTACAATAACCTTCAGGTTTAAGGGGAGAAAGGATGAAACGGCTGGGAGGATTGCCTGGGATTGCAACGAGAGAAGCCTCGACGGATTCAGCCCAGGGACAGGCTGGGTTAAGATAGATTTAACAAGGCTATTCCATATTCACAGGGTCTATGAAATAAAGAGGAGGAGGCTTCAGCAGGAAGCTTCGAAGAAGTCATCCCTCAGAAGAGTTTTGGCGAAATATTCTAGGCGTGAGAAGGATAGGACTAAGGACTTTATCCATAAGCTGACGACCTCTATAGCAGGAAGGTTTAAGGGCTATATTCATGGATTTGAAGGCTTAAGAAAGAATAGAATGGTTAATGGCTTAAGAAGGCATAATAATAGGAATATTTCGAAGAGCGACTGGAAAACCATTATAGCCCTTATGGATTATAAAGCTAAAACAGTTATCCTCAACCCGAGAAATTCTACGAGGAGGTGCTCCAAATGTGGGATGGTTAATGCCCCGAAAGGAGCATTATACATGTGGAAAATGCGGGTTGAGGATAGATAGGCAGCTGAACGCTGCCATAAACCTGTACCTTCAAATGGAGGGTCTTCCTCCAAGTCCAAAGTTCTTTGAGGGGCTTATGAAGACTTGGAGTGGGTTCACCCAGACGGGGGAAGAGGCTGATGAGGGCTTCGATGAACTCGTGAGGAGCCCAAGGCTGATGAATCCTCAGAGCTACATATGCCTATAAAAGACTATGTAGCTTAGAACCCGGGTATGGCTTAGGGGCCGTCATCCCAGGGAGAGCAGGTCGACGAGGCGTTTCACCACCACGGTTAACGTGAGGACGGCTAGAACCGTGAGGCCGAGGGAGGGGGATTCAAGTATACTGGAAAAGGCTATAACCGTGAACCTTACATCCCTTGTAGCCCCGTAGGCTGAGAAACCCCTCCAGGCGAAGCCCTTATACTCCCTGCCGCCCCTCACGGCGGTGTAGCTTACGCTCAGGGATCCCGCTAAGGCGAGGACCCCTATGAGCCTCCATGGATCCCCCATAATCGCGGGGGACGCAGCCATCCCCGAGATTATGAAGGCTTCACCTACACGGTCAAGGATCGACCCCGCAAGGATCCAGAGCTTGGAGGCCCCGAACCTTTCAGCCTGCCTCCATCCAAGCCAGCTCGTCAGGAAGGCCGTGAAGGCGAGGAGCCCGGCTGCGACGAGCCCATCGAGGTAAGCTGCACATCCGGATGCGAGGGCTATCAAAACGGCTGTCAGGGATAGATGCTTCAAGCGCAGCCTAGAATGGGAGAGGAAACCGTCTAGACGGGAAGATAAAGGGATACAGATGTACCTCGCCACCACCCCGTCGAGGGGCTCGACCAGTCCCTCGGAGACCACGGGCAACGCTGATCCACATCCGCGACGCTCAGCCACTCCACCCCCACGTGAGTAACCCAGGGATTATTAACTGTTGGGGGCTCCCCGCGGTTCCGAGCGGCCTCCAGCATCGAATCCCAGCCGGGGATGAAGAGATTACGCGGAGCTGCCCCCCTACAGCCATCCTGAGACGCATCATACATTAATTATATATAATACATGTTGGCCTGTTTAGGGCTATGCGGTTTCTCTTGGAGGAGGCGTATACTCTCGCCGTGGCGTGTATGTATCCTCGCCGGGTGGAGGCCTCAGGGTAAAGCTTATATCGCCTGTGGGGCGGGATAGCCTCCGCCCTTGAAGTTTCTGATCAGCCATCTCACGTATCCAGCCTCAAGCTCCCTCGATGGGACAACGTAGTCCCTAACGTATTCTACGTGGAGTTTCACGCCTTCCTCTATGACCTCATCGGGGATCCCTGAGAGGCCCCTAATGGAGATCAGGCGTTTCAACGCCTCTAATGGGGTGAAGATGTATGGGAGGCCTATATACCTATGTCTTATCCGCCGGATCGCCTCTTTAAGCCGCTGGTATAGGTGGCGTCCCTCTAGATGGGCCATGCATATTACGCGTGAGAAGGGGCTGCATGCCCCGATTATATTCTTAGCTGCGTCGCGGATGGATGCCTCATCCACCTCGAGCTCCTCCTCTAAGAGGCTCCTCCACTCCCGGACCCTCACCTTACCGTTTATGGCTGTGTAGAGGGTTAGGGACGCCTTATAAACCGCGAGGGCGTTCACCTTTGAGGCGTCCTCTGAGTCCCTGTAGCAGGATACGTCAAGCCCTGGAAGGCGTTTCTTCATGATGGGCATCGCCCTCATCAACGGCTCATATAAATGCTTGAAGTATCCCATGGGCTCCGGGAGGCATCCCATCTCGGAGGCCTCGCTGAGAAGCTCGTCTAACGATGCTTCTCCGCGGACGAGCCTCTGGAGGAGATGGTTGAAGGCCTCAGGGAATGGGAGGAGGAGCCGGTCGAAGCTAGTCCTCTCCAAGTATTCCACAGCCCTCTTTACGGAGGATCTCAGGCTGGGGGTGGAGATTATCGTCAGCGTCAAATCCATTATGATTCCATGACGAGCCTCCTTGTAAATTTTACTCCGAACCCCGGGATGCTCCTCCAGGGGGATTCCCGGGCGTCCTCTACTCGGTTATCCTTTCCCCTCCCGGGGTGGTCGTGAAGGATACGGCCTCCTCGGCTAGGGCGTAGCCGTCTAGGGGTGGATCTCCCAGGTTTAAGGGGAGGTAGGCTGCCTCCTCGTTGTAGTATGGGGGGCCCATCCTCGAGAATAACGTGAATATCTTGCCGTTGTGGAGGGTTTCGAAGCCGAGGGGGCAGGGTTCATGCCCCCTGATGACCGTCTTAGCCTTCACGATCCCGAGTATACGATCGGTCACGTCCTCCCCGAAGAGCCTGCCGGCTCCCCTAGGGGATGGGGCCGTCCCCCGTATATGGTCTCTAGGGTCGCTCCAGAGGATCTCCTCCAGGTGGGGCTTCATCGGATGTAGAGCGTCGGCCTCAGCTATCTCCTCGAAGGTCTGAGCCTCGCTGGGGAGGCCTCCATGGACCATCAGATACTTCTCCTCCACTAGGACGGCGTGGAATAGGAGGGGGAATAAGCCCTTAACCATTTCATATAGCCGGGATCCCATGGAGGATCCGAACCTCCCCCTGAAGTAATAGGGGAGGTCATGGGGGAAAGGGGTTAGATCAGGGGGGCCCTCATGGTTTCCCCTGAGGAGGATGATCCGGCCCGGGTGGACGATCTTCAACTTTAACACGGCATACCATACTTCAGGGGAACATCCTCCCCGGTCCCCGTAGTCCCCTAGGAAGACCATCCAATCCCCATCGGAGTATCCTCCTAAGATGTATCTCAGGCTCTCCAGGTCCCCGTGCAGGTCGCCTACTACGATGGCCTTCCCCTCAGGGGGGAGGACCGCTAACCCCCCTGAAATCCTGTAGGGCCTGGGGACGCCCATCCTCTTATCCTCTAAGACGGAGCGGGCCTCAAGGAGGAGCCGCATGAACTCCCCGGGAGAGGCCTCCTCAGCCTCATCCACGATCTCCAAGACTTTAGAGGCCATGGGATACCCTGCATCTCACCGCTTTTCTTTCTCCGCTCTTACTCCGCCACCCTTTCAAGGGTTTTCCTGTTCCAGCTCGGCCTGCCTCTCCCTCCGTATCCGGTTCTTCTCCACCCTCCTGCTGACTAGGACCGTGCCCTCATATATGGCGAGGAATGGTACGAGGAGGATTACGTCGCTCACTATCGTGGGGTCGGGGGTGACGACCGCCGTTATTATTATGAATGCGGCGTAGACCATCTTCCTGTTCTTGGATAGATGCTCGGATGAGAGGATGCCCCTGTCCACTAGGAGGACGAGGAAGACGGGCGCGGTGTAGAGGAGGCCCACCCCTGCCATGAGGTAGATTACCATGTTTATGAAGTCCCTAAGGTTTATCAGGGGGAGGGCTGCCGCGCTCTCTATGAACCACATCAGGATCCTGAACGTTATGGGGAGGATCACCCTGTAGGCTAGGATGATGCCGAAGACGAATAATGAGACGAAGGATACTATGACGTAGGTGGCGTATCTCCGTTCATGGGGGTAGAGGGCTGGACTGAAGAACTTGTAGAGCTCGTAGGCGATTATCGGGGAGCTCAACACTACCCCTATGAGCATGGATATCATGAGGTAGGCGTAGGCGGTGTCGAGGAGCCCCCCTGCGATCAGGGAGGCACCCTTTGGGAGGAGGTCCCCAGCCATACGCTTCATGATCACCGAGGCTAAAGGAGTATACTCCAGGGAGGATGAGAAGGGGGTTAAGGCCGTGGCGAGGAGCTTCCTTATATCCAGGGGCCAGAAGGCTACGAAGAAGCCTGAGGCTATAACTGCGATCAATATCACGCGCAGCCTGGAAAGGAGCTCGGCGGTATGCTCTAGGAAGGTCATCATCTTCTCTCTGTCCGTACGGCTTGAAGCGCGCCTAGCCTTCAATATCAATCTCCTAGACCACCCGCCGACCATTCACCTAGCCGAATCAGGCAAAGATTATCGATCATAGCTTATTACTTTTTATTATTCAACTGGTTGATTAATAGGATAAAGGCTGGATATTAAGGATTAGGGGGTCCGCCGCCGTTTAGGAGCTGCTTACACGCCTACGGGATGGTTTAGTTTAGGACTTCTGTTCAGCCTTAGGTGTTGCCTTATAGAGCTTTAATATATCCTCGGCTATCTGCTCCGGGGTTTTCCCTTCGGTGTCTATGCCGAGCTTCTTAGCGGTCTCCATAAGGGCCTCCTCAGGGCTCTTCTCCTCCGCGGCTTGCGGGGCCGGCGCTTTAACGGCCTCCACCTCAGCCCTAGGCTTGGGCAGTGGCCCCTCGGCCGTTAAGGGCTTAGTTATGGTCTTTACGGGCTCCTCGGCGAACTCCTCTATGAGGCTGGTAGCCTTCCTGTACTCCCTGACGGCTTTACCCAGGGATTGGGCGAGCTCCGGAAGCTTCTTAGGCCCGAAGAGGACTAGGAGTATCACGATTATAAGGGCGATCTCCCATGGTCCCAGGAACGCCATCTACAACGCCTCCTCCAAGGCTTAACCGATGAGGGGTCGGGGATATAAAGCTTTTCTCCCTAGAGGATGGGAGCAGGACGCGAGGCGACACACATTATAAAATTTAGAACCAGTAAAAATTAAAAATTTATCGAGGAAAAACCCGATGACTTGATGCAATATATAATCAGATTAGGCAGTTTGATCGGATTAATTTAATGTCGTAGCGGCTGATCCGCCAGGGCTGCTCACTCCACTCTATTAAGCAGCCGGGACGGATAATATGCCCTATGGAGATAATAGAGGCTAGGCGGAACCCATCAGAGATGCCACCTAAACGTAATGTAACGTAACATAAAGCAGCACAATAGGTAACGTAAAGGTTAATGCGGATGTAGCGTAGGGTGATAACGGTGTTTGCGGCTGGGATGCGCTCTGATCTAAACGGGCTTTGAAGGGGGTCTCCTTTGAGGAGCCTTCTCGTCATCGGCCATTTGACCAGGGATAGGATCAGGTGGAGCCGCAGCTCATCCATTCTCGAAGCCCCCGGCGGCCCCTCCTTTTATATTCCCTTAGCGGCGTCTAGGCTGGGCTTAAAGACCACGGTATTATCGAAGATAGGAGGGGATTATCCCCTGAACTATCTTAGGATGCTGGAGGAGGGGCATGTGGACACCTCGCCTGTGAGGAGGGTAGGCCATCCCACCACCACCTTCGAGTTGACGTATGGGGATGCCGGGGATAGGTCTCTGAGGGTTCTGAGCGTATGCGAGGAAATCGGTGTGGAGGACTGCCAGGGTCTACGCGGGGATTGGATGGTCCATATAGGATCTGTGGTGGATGAGGTAGCCCATGAGGTTTACGGGTTCTACTCCCGGAGGAGCCGCTTCACATCCACGGATATTCAGGGGATAGTCCGCTTCATAGGCGGGGGCGGGGTCATCCAGCTCAGGAGCCCCCGGGACATCTCATTCTTAGAGGGGGTGAACCTGGTTAAGGCTACGGGCGAGGAGCTCCAGGTCCTCCTCGGCGTAGGGGATTTCATGGGGGCGATGCGATCCTTCTATAAGAGGTTTAGGGGGGAGGTGATCCTCACCGTGACCCTCGGTGGAAGGGGGTGTCTGCTCGTAACCTCTAGGGGCGCGTATAGGGCTCCAGCATATCCCGTGGAGAGGGTGAGGGATCCAACGGGTGCCGGGGACGTGCTCGTCGGAGGGGTCTTATCCTCGATCCTAAAGGGGGAGGACTTGGACTATGCCTTGGCGGTGGGGGTTGCCTCAGCGTCCTTCTGCGTCGAGAAGGCCTCGGTCCACGAGTTCTCTATTGGACCGGGCCTCACGGAGCGGATCCAATGGGTTTACTCCCGGATCGGGAGGGAGCCGTTCCCCCCTGTCCCCTAATAGGCTTTGGCGAAGTATACCATCTTTTCAGCTTCTCCCCCGCAGTAGATGCATGAGCCTACGGGATCCTCGGCTTCGAAGGGTATGGCCCTGATGGTCGCACCTGTCTCCATCTTAATGGCCTCCTCGCATTCCCCTCCTCCACACCAGTAGGCCTTTACGAAGCCTCCCTTCTCCCTGAGGATCTCCACGAACTCCCCGTAGTCCCTGGCCGTCGACGTATGGGATTCCAGGAGCTTCTTAGCCCTCTCGAATAGGTTCCCCTGTATCTCGGACATGACCCTATGCAGCTCCGCTGCGAGGATATCCCTTTTGACGTGGAGGCGTTTCCCCGTGTCCCTCCTGGCTATGGTCACCTCACCCTTCTCCAGGTCCCTCGGCCCTATCTCTATCCTGACGGGGACGCCCTTCATCTCCCAGTCGTTGAACTTCCATCCCGGCGTATACTGGGTCCTGTCATCTAATTCCACCCGGATCCCCTCCCCTTTCAGGAGGGCCTCCACTTCCCGGCTCGCGGCTAGGACCATCCCCCTCTGCTCCTCAGAGTAGGCTATCGGGACTATTACGGCCTGTATCGGGGCTATCCTAGGGGGTATTATCGCCCCCTTATCGTCTCCATGGACCATCAGGAGCGCCCCTATAAGCCTCCAGGAGACGCCCCAGGAGGTCGTCCACACGTAATGTTCCTTCTCATCCCTCCCTAGATATTTAATCTCGAAGGGCTTTGAGAAGTTCTGTCCCAGGTTATGGGATGTCCCCATCTGGAGGGCTTTCCCATCGGGCATCACCGCTTCAAGCGTCGTAGTATACAAGGCGCCTACGAACTTCTCCCTCTCGCTCTTATAACCGGATACGACGGGGATAGCCAGCTCCTCCTCTATGAACCTCTCGTATAAGCGGAGTATATCCAGGACCTCCTTGTCGGCCTCCTCCTTGGAGGCGTGGGCTGTATGCCCCTCCTGCCAGAGGAACTCGCTCGTCCTTATGAAGGGCTTCGTGGACTTTATCTCAGCCCTGAGGACTGAGTTCCACACGTTCAGCAGGAGCGGGAGGTCCCTCCAACTCTTTATCCACCTCGAGAAGGACTCGTAGATTATCGTCTCGGATGTGGGGCGGACCGCCAGCCTCTCGGATAAGGGTGAGTCGCCTGAATGGGTCACCCAGAAGACCTCGGGCACGAAACCTTTGAAGTGTTCAGCCTCCTTCCTCAGGAGGCCCTCAGGTATGAGGAGGGGGAAATACGCGTTTCTATGACCCTTCTCCCTCAACTTGGCGTCGAGGCTGACTCTTATCATCTCCCATATGGCGTAGCCGTAGGGCATGAGGACCATGAAGCCCTTAACGGAGGAGTAGTCGGCTATCCTAGCCTTCACGACCAGCTGGGTATACCATTCCGGGAAGTCCTCATCCTTCCCCACGGTTATACCTATATCCGCCGCCTTCCCATCCAATCCCGGGGATACACCTCCACCTGCGAACACCGCGACATATCCAGCTTTAAAGGAAGGCTGGAAAAGGGTTTTATAAATGTAATTGATCCTATAACTATTTAGAGGGATAAATGGCTGATCGGATGGGATTCCCGGGTTGGAAGAGTCGGAGCTGAAGTATTGTTGGATGCTCCATGAGATAGCAAAGGACTTAGGGGTTGCGAAGAATCTTCCGGCGATATTGAATCTCATCGTTAAGAGCGCCGTGGACTCCCTGAATATTAAGGCGAGCTCCATAAGGCTCCTAGACCCTGAAGGTAAGAGGTTGGAGCTTTTGGCGGCCTACGGTTTAAGCGAGGAGTATCTGAGGAAGGGCCCGGTGGAGCTTGAGAAGAGCCCGATCGATAAGGAGGCTATGGCGGGGAGGATAGTTGAGGTGGAGGACGTCGCGAGGGAGAGGGTTCTCCAATATCCCGCTGAGGCGGTGAGCGAGGGTATAAGATCCATCTTATGCGTACCCCTCCTGGTCAGGGATAGGATCATAGGATCCCTCAGGGCTTACACCTCGACGCCTCACAGGTTCAGCGAGGCGGAGAAGACCTTCCTCTCGGCTTTAGCGAACCTCGGGGCCATAGCCATCGAGAACGCGAAGCTTACGGAGAGCCTGAGGAGGAGGATACAGGGTCTCTCAAGGCTTGTGGAGGTCTCTAAGAGCATCTCCTCAAGCCTTAATGTGGAGGAGGTCTTCAAGAGGATCGTCAGGGCGGCCTCCGAAATGTTCAATGCGAAGGGGGCCTCCCTATCCATGCTGGATAAGGGCGTGTACAAGCTTGTATCCTACCACGGCTTGAGCAAGGCCTCCGCCTCTAAGCTGGCTGCTCCATCCCCTGAGGAGCTTGAGGGCCTCGTGAAGGGGGTGACTATAAGGGTTTCGGACGTGGAGGCTTCAAATCTTAAATATAAGGATGAGCTGATAGGCGAGGGCGTTAAAGCCCTCCTCTGCGCCCCCATAACCTCGAAGGGAAAGGTTGTCGGAGCCTTAAAGGTCTACTTCCCGGAGGAGAGGCGGTTCGACGACGGCGAGGACGAGCTCCTATCCATACTAGCCAACCTAAGCGAAATATCCATCGACAACGCTAAATTATATAGGCTTGCGCTGGGCAACTGGGAGAGCCTCCTCAAGGAGGTCTGGGAGAAACTCGACGTATGGGGCCCCGTTGGAGGCCGATAAAGACGAGGATAAGGCCGGGTGAGACCTGTCCCAGCACCTGATCGCCGCGGATGGAGGCGGGTTCACCGGGGTTCCCTGGTTCCCTCCTCCACCTTATACTCGGGGAGCTCCGGAAACTCCTCCCTGAGCTTCTGCTCCGCTAGGATGTTGGCCTCCTTCAGGATCTTATCGGCCTCCGCCGTCGGCGTGAGGTTCAGCGAAGACTCCGTGGCCTCTCCCACCTCGAATATCATGGATTCAAGGTTATCATTTATCTCCTCAAGCTTCATCGAGACCTCGGGCACAATATTCTGAAGGTTGTTCTTTATGGCCGTGACGACCTGGGTGGCTGCACTCATGTTATAGGCTATGTCGCCGAACTCCCTTATCGTCTCAAGCCTCAGCGCCACCCTCTCCAGGGCCAACTGGCTGGCGAGGGTGAGCTTAACGATCTTCCTCACCTCGGCGCACTCGTTAGCGTACATGGCGGCTAATGGACTGTTCTTGTTCTGTAACGCCCCCACACACTTCTGGTAGAGGTCCCTGTCCCTCCGCTCCAGTTGATGCAGCGTATTCTCAAGCCTTCTTATCTGGATCTTCATGGCTGAGAGGGCTAATGTGACACGCCTCCGCAATGGGGTGGGCTTCACCGCCTCCTTAAGCCTCTTCGTGATGGGATTCCTCTCCTCAAACACCGTCTTCTCACCTTTTTGCGCCTATTCTCCTGCGAGGATACCCTTCTATTATGTGGTCAAGAAGCTGTAAACTGTTGGGACCACAACTCATATGATTTCACAAGATCTTTGGATACGCTGGGTTTCCTTCGCTCGATTATGTTGAGGAAGTCCTCCTGGGTTATGGGTCTAGGCGCCACCCTCCTATCGTTGGGGTTCCCCTTCTCGAAGAACTCCCTGACGACCCTTATATGGGCCGTCTGAACTATATCCTTTATATCGCTCCCGGAGTATCCCTCGGTGATCCGCGCCAGCTCCGCCAGGTTCACGTTCCTCGAGAGGCTCAGGTTCCTCGTATGGATCCTGAAGAGTTCAACCCTCGCCTGGAACCCGGGGAGGGGGACGTAGATCCTCCTCTGGAACCTCCTTATGAAGGCCTCATCCAGGATCCAGGGCTTATTGGTCGCCCCTATCACGTAGAGGTGGAGGTTCCTGTTCTTGTCGAGTAGGCCGTCCATCTCCTTCAGAAGCTGGTTCTTCGTCCTCGCCTCGCCGCCCACCTCGCTGGTCCTCTTCCCTATTATGGAGTCTATCTCATCTATGAATATTATTGCGGGCTGCCCCTTGGATGCGAAGCCCCGCGCCTCCTTGAAGAGCTGCGCCACGTTCTTCTCGGATTCCCCGAGCCACTTCGACATCAGCGAGGCCGCGTCAACGCAGTAGAATACAGCCTCTATCTCCGTGGCCACCGCTGATGCGAGGAGGGTCTTACCGCATCCCGGCGGCCCATAGAAGAGGATGCCCCTAGGCCATCCGAGGGGGAAGAGGTCAGGCCTCTTCACCGGGAATATTAAGGCTTCCTCTATCGCCTTCTTAGCGTCTTCAAGGTCGGCTATGTCGCTCCACTTCACGTTGGGCTTCTCGGTTATAACCAGCTCCTCCAGGGTCCTCTCCTCTCCAGGGGTCTCCCATCTCCTCTCCAGGCCGCGGCTCTTCAACTCCTCTATCCTATTCCTGTAGGCGTTGGCCCTGTTCAGGTATATCTCCTTCTGAGGTGCCTCCGGATATAACATGCTGAGCTTAAGGAGGAGCTCTATAGCCCTTTGATATCGGGATATGGCCATCTCCGCGGATCCCTGGCGGTCGAGTTGAACGGCCTCCACCGCGTATTTCGCCGCCAGCTTCTCCAGTTCATCTGAGGAGGACACTTTCTCTTCCCTTTTCCCATATGGGATCCAGCTTTCAAATCATCTCTATCTTTCCTTCGTCTGCGAGCTTCGCTAAGATGCTCTTAACCCTCTGCACGGGTACGCCCAGCTCGGCGGCGCATTTCGAGAGGCTCAGCTTCCCCCTCTTCTCCCTTATATACTGGATTACCAGTTCCTCTATGCCCGCGGGCTCCCCACCCTCGGATACGACTATTGAATTGGACATCTTAGGCTCGGGGAACTTCTCCTTCATCATCTCCTCCGCTATCACGCTGGATTCCTGGAGGACCTTAACGGCCTCGTCGCTTATCGAGCCGACGGCGTCTCCATGCGTCTCCACCTCCCCCGCCTCCAAGCTCATATCCTGGAGCATCGTGTTCACATCCTCGAGCTCCAAGGCTACTTCGGGGATTATGCCCGCTATCCTCCCCCTCGTCTCCTTTACGACGTCCATGACGGGGGCCACTTGGACGAGGACCTCCCCGAACTCCTCTATCGTCTGAAGCCTTATTATCACGCGTTCCAGGGCCAGCTGGCTCGTCAGAACTATCTTCGCTATCTTCCTTATCTCGGCGCACTCGTTGGCGTAGACCTTGGCCCTGGCCAGGTCCTTGGAGAGCTGGGCTGCGACGCATTTATGGAACATCTCCTTGTCCCTCTGCTGCAGCTTACCCGCCATCGTCTCAAGCTTCTCCTTCTGCTCCTCGAGTTTGAATATGGCCTGGCTTATCCTCTCCTTGAGGCCAGTCCCCCTTATCTTCTCCCCTATCTTCCTTATGATCGAGATTTCAGATCCCTCCCTCTTAAGCCTCGGCTATCCCGGGTCTACCTAGGCGACCTCCTCCCTCATCTTCACGTATACCACATCGGGGATCTTCCCAATGGGGATGGGGGTCTGCCTCTCCTCCTCCCTGAACAGGCTAGGCTTCTGGATCGTGGACTCCGCGTTCTTCAAGAACTCGACGAGCTCCCTCAGATGGTTCTTCTCCGAGATCGCCCTGTTCAACCCGTTGTTCACAGCCTCATACGCGGTCTTATAGGCCTGGTCGCTTATCTCCCCCGATGTATGCTGCATCTTACTGTTCGCGAGGAATATCTCCAGCTCCTTTATCTGGTTGTCCAGCCTCCTCATCCGCTCCTCCAGGCTCTCCAGGAGGATCTCCCTCTGCTCCTTCAACTCCTCCACGGAGCTGCTGTGCTGCCTCCGAAGCTCCTCATATATCGCCTCGTCTATGTCCCCGTTCCTCCGAAGCTCATCCAGGGCCTTTATCCTCCTGATTATGAGGTCGAACTGTTTCCTTAAGGATTCAGCCTCCAGCTCCCACGGCTGGATGTAGTAGACGGTGTCCCCGGCCACCTCTATCTGGTTTACAGGGGTGTTCACGAAGTCCCCGTTGACGAGTTCAAGCTCGATGGAGGTGGCTTCATTCCTAGTGTTAGCGTAGTAGCCTATTATCCTGCCCACCAGCCTCTTATGGATATCGGTCACGGGCTTCCCTATGAACGGCTTTATCTCCTCAGCCTTCAATCCTCCTCTACGCCTCCCATACCCTGCATCCCCTCATCTTACCTCTATCCGCCGTCCTCCTGCTCGGCCTCGAGGCCCCGGACTGGAAGTTCAGGAAATCTCTCCTTGACCTCCTGCTCGGCTATTATGTTAGCCTCCTTCAGGATCGTCTGAGCCTCCTCCGATGATGGCTGGAGGCTTGTATCCGCGATGGCCTCACCGGTTTGGAGGGCTATATCCTCCAAGGCGGCGCATATATCGTTCAACTCATAAGAGGTTTCAGGCATTATCCCGGCTATTTGACTCCTTATCATCTGTATGACCTGAGGTATATGATTCATCGCGGATGCTATATCCCCGAACTCCTTCACGGTTTCCAGGCGGAGGATGGCCTTCTCCAAGGCCAGCTGGCTGGCGAGGGTGAGCTTAGCTATCCTCCTCACCTCAGCGCACTCGTTGGCGTACATTATGGCCCTGGATTCATCGTGGACCATCCGGGCCTTCACGCATCTATCCAGGAGGGCTTTATCGTATCCCCGAAGCCTCTCCAAATGGTCCTCCAGCTTCCTCCTCTGAGTCTTCAAACGGTATATGGCTTGGATTAGCCTCTCCCTAGGTGGGAGCCCATAGCTTGAAAGCCTCTCCCCGAACCTTGAGATCACCGAGGGGTTTCCATTCCAGATCTTAACTATCTTGGAGGGCAGGCTGATCCTCCCCCTCCCACATTATTCCATCCATTCATTCCATTGTCTACCGGCCGGGTCTAAGCCCGGGCCGAGTTGAGGAGTTTACCCTTAGGCTGATCCTTCTCCTATCGCCGGGGTTTTGATTAAAGTTAGTTCTAAGAAGGTGTCAAAATCTCCGATGGTGGGCGGAAGGTTTTCTCATATTTCATGTTTTAACCTTCCATGCTCGAGCCTGCCCAGTAGGACGTCCAAAGGATGCCTCGACGGGCGGATGAATGGAAATCCTTAAAAAGGTAATCGTAGCGGTTTATGTTTACGCATCTAATGAACATTCGAGGAGGTGAACGCTGCATGCCTGGGGAAGAACCCGTTGAGAGCGTCGCACCAAGGGCTGCCTCGCCTATCCCGCCTGACACGATCCTGATCGGAAGGAAGCCCGTGCTCAGCTACGCCACCGCGGTCCTCATGCACTTCACGGGAGGCGCCAACGTCTTGACGGTTAAGGCTAGGGGAAGGGCCATTAGCAGGGCTGTGGACGTGATCGAGGTCGTCCGAAGAAGATTCTTAGGCGGCAAGCTTAAGGTCAAGGATATCAAGATAGGGACGGAGACCGTAGGCGAGGGCGGCGATGCTCGGAACGTCTCAACCATAGAGATCAAAGTTGAGAAAGTAGATTAGAGAGGACGGGAGATTCGAGGATCCGAGGATTAGGAGGGCCTGATGGGCCCGGCTGAAGCTGAGGCGGAAGCCTAACCCCCAAAGTTTTTTTAATTCAATCAGGGCTATCCAAAGCCCTCAACCCTATATCAGGGTCCAGGATAAAACGTTGACGCGACGAGATGAGGTGATCCGAATTGATCGAGTTCAAGGTTAAGGATCCGGGATTAGCCGATGAGGGTTTAAAGAGCATCTCATGGGCCGAGTCCAGGATGCCTGTCCTCATGGAGGTGAAGCGGAGGTTCACGCAGGCCAAGCCCTTGAAAGGCCTGGTCGTAGGGGGGTGCCTCCACGTGACCAAGGAGACCGCTGTCCTCGCCAGGGTTTTAGCCTCCGGCGGCGCTACGGTGGCCCTATGCGGGTCGAACCCCCTCTCAACCCAGGATGGCGTCGCAGCGGCCCTAGCCCGGGACGGCTTCCACGTCTACGCCTGGAGGGGGCAGAGCGAAGAGGAATACTACGAGTGCATCAGGCGCGTCCTAGAGTGGAGGCCCATGGTCACCCTGGACGACGGCGGGGACCTGACGGTCCTCCTCCACAGGGAGGGCGGCGAAGCCCTGGATACGGTGATCGGGGGCACGGAGGAGACCACCACGGGGGTCCTGAGGCTGAGGGCCCTCGCCAGGGAGGGCGTCCTGAAATATCCGGTGGTAGCCGTAAACGAGGCTCAGAGTAAGAGCCTCTTCGACAACCCCCTCGGCACGGGCCAATCGGCCCTGGACGGGATTATAAGGGCGACGAACATCCTCCTGGCCGGCATGAACGTGGTCGTAGCAGGCTACGGCAGGGTCGGCTCAGGGATAGCGGAGAGGGCTAGGGGGATGGGCGCCCGGGTGACGGTCGTGGAATGCCACCCTATAAGGGCCTTGAAGGCCGCCATGTCGGGGTTCCACGTAGCCTCCATGGGGGAAGCCTCATCCTACGGGGACCTCTTCATAACCGCCACCGGCGACGTCGACGTCATCAGAAAGGAGCACTTCGAGAAGATGAAGGATGGAGCCATACTCGCCAACGCAGGCCACTTCGACGTCGAGGTCTCGAAGAGGGACCTGGCCGAGCTCTCCACAGGACATAAAAGGATCTCTGAATGCGTCGAGGAGTACAGGCTCAGGGATGGGAGGAGGTTCTACCTCCTCGCGGAGGGGAGGCTTGTGAACCTCGTATGCGGGGAAGGCCACCCCAGCGACGTCATGGACCTCTCCTTCTCCCTCCAAGCCCTATGCGTCCAATACATATACGAGAACGGGGGCAGGCTCCCCGTAGAGGTCCTAGACGTCCCAGAGGAGATCGACCTGGAGGTGGCTGAGCTGAAGCTGAAGTGCATGGGCTTGAGCCTCGAAACCCTCACGGACGAGCAGAAAAGGTACATGTCCAGCTGGAACCTGGGAACCTAACCGGGACCCGGATCCGAGAACACCGCCTGAAAAAGCCGGGGATCACCGTGGGATCCTCGAAAATAGGGTGAAAACCAGGCTTGGCTTCAGGCCATCCCTTCGGAGACTCATAAAGTCTACTCCTACTCGATCGAATCCATGAGCTTCATCGGGGGAGGCGGGGGATATGAAAGTCTTAATCGTCTATTCTTCGGTGCATCATAGAAATACGGAGAAGATCGCGTGGGCGATGGCTGAAGTCTTAGGCGCCGACGTGGTGAGGGTGGAGGATGCAAAACCAGAGGATATCTCAAAATATGATCTGATCGGTTTCGGATCCGGGATATATAGATTTAAACATCATAAACTCCTGTTTAAATTTGTTAGAAGCTTAAAATCTGTCGATGGGAAGAAGGCTTTTATTTTCTCTACGAGCGCAAGCTTAAACGGTGAGAAATTTCATAAAAAACTGCGGAGAGAATTGGATAAGAAGGGATTCGAGATCGTCGGCGATTTCAACTGTCCAGGCTGGGTCACCTTCGGCCTCCTACGATTGATAGGGGGAGTGAATAAAGGGAAGCCTGATGAATCGGATATTGAGAACGCCCGGAAATTCGCGAGGGAACTGACGAAAGCTATGAAAGGGTTCAAATCTACAAAAGAGCTTCGATAAGCGTTCATGAGAAAAATGCACCTCCGGTCTATCCAATCCTTCCATGTTGGACTTCTTTTCTGAGTTATGCTCTACCATCCAAATTAATCCCTGAGGGGTTCGATTGCGAGCGGTTGCGGCGGCTATGGCGGCGTTTCAGCTACTCCCCCGTCTGGTTTGGTTGCAGCCGATCTTACTCGGCCTTTAACGGTTCCACGGCCTGCCTCCTCTTAATGATGCGGTAGTAGGAGACATAGAATATAAACGACCAGAAGCCTAAATCTACGGTGAACTCGCTCCAGTGAAAGATCTTAGGCGCATTCGGATAGATCACCTGGGTTATCCATGACAGCGGCATCCCCCACTGCGCCGCGCCGAGGAGAAGGTATGAAGATGGGCTTGGAAAGAGCCCCGAGAGAAGGGTGATGACCACGCCGACCAGAATCGAAGCGGCCACCCTTCGAATCCATGCCTCCAGGCCATTCGCCTCCATATAAATTCATGAATTCATAAATGAATGCTACTGTAAATATTTAGCTCTTTTCGATTATCGTATGTGATCTATGGATTGTCTCCCTAGGGTATGGGAAAATTAACGGATAATTCCGCTTAACCTATGGAGGGCATCATCTACGATACCAAAAGATATAATCTCTGTCTCTTTAGTAATTTAGGGATGAATATGGGGGGATCAAGGTCTACATCCCGGATGAGCTGGAGCGGAGATTTAGGGAGGCGGCGATGAGGCTTTACGGTAGCCGTAAAGGCTCGTTAAGCATAGCCTCGGAGAGGGCGTTCACGACTTGGCTCTCCCAGGTCTCGGAGGCCTTAGATATCGTGGAATCCATTGAGGATCCGGTGGAGACCATTTATGGTATGCTCTCCCACGTTAAAAGAACTGGGGTAGAGCTTCAACATGAAGCCGGGAGGATCAGGACGGATAGGGTCCTTAAATACCGTGATGCTACTCGACTCTAACATATTCCTCGAGGTTGAGTTAGCGGAGCAACATGCAGAGGCATGCAGGCATCTTCTAGACAAGGTGAGGGACGGAGTAGTCAAGTCGGCTATTAGACTTCCACGTCGACTCCATAGTAGTAGTCATGGAGAACTATGGGAAGGGCTGGAGTAATATAGCCCCCTTCCTAGCCTCGCCCCTCCATTATAAAGGTTTGACTGTCTACGCCATGAATTTAGGCAGCCGTATAAGAGCTTCATCTCATATGAAAGATTATGGTTTAGATTTCGACGATGCGCTTGCGTCCAAGCCCTCAAGGATCTTTCCGCGGACACCATAGTTTCCTATGATGACGATTATGATTCAGTAGGGTGGGTCAAAAGGCGGATCCCCGAGGAGCCATAGTATATTAATCACAGTATGGGAAACGCCTCATATAATTATAAGCCTGGTGCGAGCAGCCTTAACCCGCTGGAGTTGAAGCCGTCACCCTAGTCGTGGCCTAAGGAGTTATCCTACGCGGGGAAGCGCCCATATCATCGGCCCTCCCTCTCAGGCTGTCTTGAAGTGTTGAGTGGCGGCCCTCCTCATCGCGTATAGTCTTTAAAGCTTATAGCCCAGCTCCTTTAGGGTCTCCTTCATCTTGAGGGAGTCTGCTTCGAGTATAGGGCTCTCGCTTATTATCGTGATGTCTATTCCCCTCCTGAGGATCTCCTCGGCCAAGGGCTTGAAGGGGGGGGGGTCGTCTATGGGCTCGTGGACGTCTGTGAACCTCCTCCTCTTGGGGTTATACTTCGTGTTGGG
>Ga0080004_1125707_pt1 | contig 17744 bp, 17 predicted proteins | sample WasSprMetagenome_FD_69207 | JGI IMG/M metagenome (GOLD analysis project Ga0080004, IMG submission 69207) | Sulfidic aquatic microbial communities from Washburn Spring, Yellowstone National Park, USA - WS (SPADES assembly) (version 2) | ecosystem: Environmental > Aquatic > Thermal springs > Hot...
TTCTTCTGGCTTCATAATTCTAAATTTAGGTACGAGCACATGGTCAATACTGAAAATTATTCCTAAAATAAGCATTCGATAATAGTTAAGCAATTTTGCATATTTAAATTTTTCGTTTTATTTTCAAAGAAAAATTTTTTAAATTCTTAATATGAATATAACTTATGCAAAAAAAGATTTTAATATTTTTGATTTTTTCTATAGCAATTGCTCAGGTGTTACCTTTCGGAGCGTTTAGGCAGAACTTTCCAGGAAATGTTAATATTACAATTTCTCATGATTCGATCATTGTTACTTTTCCAAATGGGAGCACAAAGAATATTCCTTTAAATGTTGCAAAAAATATTATACAAAACATTTCAATTAGCAAAAGTTTGAATGTTTCAGCAGAGCAAGCTAGGCTAAATATGAGAATAGAAAAAATTAAGGAACTTTATAGGATATATGGGGGGAATGATTCAACAATTGACAAAGAATTTCAAGAGGAGTTTCTTAAGAATATCCCTGTTCCATCTAATGTTTCTTATGAAACTCTGGAAGAAGAAGTAATGAGAAGAGAACGAGAAGTTTGGGGAATGCTTGAAAAGAAATATCTTTATAAAATAGCCCAAAGAGAATGGGAAAGACACAGAGTTTGTATAGCGATTTACCCACAACCAAAAGAATGCATGCCAGTTCTTTTTCCGGTATTTGACCCATACACGCATACACTCCGAATCCTATTACCAAACGGCACCATCGTTACGTTAAATGCAACAAATAAAACAGCATTTATAAGAGGATTAGGAGAGCTTAGAATGAAAAACGATACATATATGGAAATAGAAAATGAGACTTCTCATTCAATAGTAAGAGAAATTAGAGATAGGCCGGTTATTATAACGATAATTAAAACAAAAAATGAAACGCACGTTATGGTTACAAACCTTATAAGCGGGGTTGAAAATGAGATTAATGTAGAAAGAGAAGGAGGAGTATTTAAGCATTTTGTAATTCACACAAAAGAAAATGTTTCTAATGTTGTTGTAAACATAACTAGAATAAAAAATATTTCACTTCCACCAACATTACCAGAGCTTACAAGAAGAGCATTAGCTCATGCTTTGGTTTATAGAATACATGCAAATATTAGCGATACAAAATTTGCAAATATAACAATGAACTTAACTCTAAACCAATCTTGGTTAAATCAAGTAAATGCTACAATAAACAAAATAATAGTAATGAGAATAGGTGAAAATGGCTCTAGCATGATTCTTCCAATTTTGAATGTTACTTCTGAAAAAGTTGGAAATGAAACATTTTATCATTTGACAGTAGTTTCACCAGGATTTTCTTATTACGCTATTGTTCCTCTTACAGTTTCTGTTCCATCTCCGTTTGAAGCCAACTTAATAACCTTTGTAGGTGCTGTAGTGGTAATAGTTATTCTAGCACTTATTTTCTTCCGCTTTAAAAGAAAAGGAGAAAAGAAAAACACCTAGCATAGTTCAACGATATCTAAATTGTTTGGAACTGTTGTTTGTATTCTTGTTATGTTTCTTATTGCTTGAGCTAACTGAATAGATTTTTCTTCTTCACCATGCATTACAAATATTTTCTTTGGTTTTGGTTGAAGGTTTTGTACGAAGTTAAGAAGCTGAACTCTATCACTATGTCCTGAAAATCCTTCAATTGTTTCTACTTGCATGTTTAAATTATACTTTTTAAGCTTTCCTTCATCATCAAGAAGAGCAACTTCTCTTGCACCATTTTGTATTTTTCTACCAAGAGAAGTTGGTGAGTTATAACCAACAAATACAAGGAGATTTTTTGGATTTTCAGCCATTAGTTTTAAGTATTCTAAGCTCGTTCCACCATTTAGCATTCCACCACTAGCTAGAATTACGCTACTTCCATTTTCTACAATTTCCTTTTTGTCTTTTTTTACTATTTCAAAAATTGGATTTTCAAAAGGAGAACGATTGTTTAAAACTTTTCTTTGCAATCCTTCTTTAAGGTATTCTGGATAGATTGTATGGATTGCACTTGCTTCTAGTATCATTCCATCTAAATACACAGGAGCATTAAACTCATAGTTTTTGTTTTTAATATATTCATCTATAACAACCATTATTTCTTGACTTCTTCCAACAGAGAATAACGGAATAAGAACACTTCCACCGCTTTCTATTGTTTCCTTTATTCTCCTCATTAGTCTTATTTCTGCTTCATGTCTTTTTGGCATTATATCTTGCTTTCCACCGTATGTGCTTTCTATAAATAAAGAATCAATCCTTGGGAATTTTGTTTCAGCTGTTTCAAAAAGTCTAGAAAAGCCGTATTTTATATCACCAGTATAAACTAAATTATGTAATCCTTCGCCAATGTGCAAATGGACCATAGCGCTTCCTAGGATATGACCTGCATTATGAAAAGTGAGTTTTATTTCATTTGTGATATCTGTTACTTCACCATACTCTCTTGTTATGAAGTGGGTTAACATTTTTTTGACATCTTTTGAAGAGTAGGGTGGTTTATGGCCAGATTTTTCTACAACATTGATATAATCAAGTAACAAAAGAGCAGCAAGTTCCTTTGTTGGTGGAGTTGCATAAACTGGTCCATCATAGCCATAAGCAAAAAGATAAGGAATAAAACCAATGTGGTCCATATGAGCATGACTTACTACTACTGCATCTATTTCTTCTAAAGGAAAACCAAGAGAGTTTAAGTATGGAAAAGCTTTCTCAGCCTCTTCAATCCCTAAAACTCCAGGTTCTGGTGATATACCACAATCTATTAAAATTTTTGAATTTTTTGTTTGAACCAGCAAACAACTTCTTCCAACTTGTCTAAACCCACCAAGTGCGATCACTTTAACGTGTTCACTTTTTTCTTGGATTTTTCTATTTATTTTTTTCCCTACTTCTGCTAAGAATCTTTTTCTTTCTTTTTGTGTTTTAAAGAACAAACTTCTTACAATGTTTATTGTTTCAGAATTTATTACCGGTGTCCTAATCGGCTTTGGGACCCAACCAGTTCTTTCTATTATTTCTCTCAAATTTAAACCTTTTTTTCCAATAACTAACCCCGGCTTTAATGCTTCTATATAAACTTCACCGAACTTTTCTTGGAAAGTAATATTCTTTACTCCAGCTTCTTTAGGGATAATTTTTAGAATTTCTTCTTTTGTTTCCTCTTCTTTCTTTAAGTTCAAGCTTCTAGCAATTATTTTCTTTTTTAAAGTTGTTGCAAGCTGTTTTAGCAGAGCCTCATTTGAATAAATAACGTTTGGGTTATCTACATAAATAACAATATCCGAACCTTCGAATTCCACTTTTTTGAAGTTACCTAATATTTTTTTTACTATTTCTTCTACTTCTTCTAGCTCCATAAAATCAAGTAGTCTTTAGCCTTTTATTCTTCCTTTAGCAGTTTTTCTATATCCTCTTTTGAATATTCAAAATAACCTTCTTTTGTTATTTTTACGAGGTCTATTCCATCCCCAGTAGCAGCATCCCTTCTCATAGCAATGTTTAATGCTTTTACACTAATTTTAAGATTTTCATCAGTTGTTCTATTTGCTTTATAAGCTTCTTCAAGTACACCAAGAGCTGTTAATGAACCAGAGCCTGTTGCAGTGAATTTTTCTTTTGTGTAACCGCCGAGGGGATCTATGTTATATAGCTCTGGTTCACCTTCGTTATTTATTCCTCCGATAAGCATCTGAACTAAAAATGGGAAATACTTGTTTGATTGAAGAATATTTGAAAGAAGAATCGCAGCCGCTTTTGGGCTCATTTTTATATTGTTATTGAATTTATAGAGTTCTACATGATATTTTAAAATACGAATTAATTCAAAAGCATCTCCTACACCACCAGCAATCGTTACTCCAAGGTTTTCATCTAACTTATAGATTTTTTTAACTTCTTTACTAGCGATGAAAGTATCCATTGTAGCTCTTTTATCAGCAGCCAGTATAACTCCATCTTGGCAAACAAGTCCTATAGTTGTAGTACCCTTCTTTATTTTATTTAGATTCATAGGATCACAAACAGATTATTAAATTTGCAAATTTTCATTTTTAAAGTTTTCTTTTTCAAGCACAAGAGGTTCTTCTTTTTTCTCTTCAAGTGGTTCAGCAACAGCGTAAGTTCTGTATTTTTTAACGATTTTTACTTTATACTCTTTTCCTATTTTATCGCAATTCTTAACAAAAACAAAACTCTCCCCAACTTTTCCTATTCCTTCCCCTTTTGTGTTTTTCGCAATTATTCTTATATTTAGAACATCTCCCTCTTCTAGCTCTTCCATCCTCCCCTTCCCATTTATTTTTTTCTAGAAAATATTTTAAATCTTTCTACTAATTCTTTTTCTGTCTACATTCGGAAAAGAAAGATAAACTAGGATAAAGAGCAGAGCAATCGCCACTGCTAAATAAAGCAAAAACAAAAATCCACGAATAGAATTCAACTTAGAATACGCAAGCTCAGCATATTCTTTTGCAAGCCTTGCATAATAATCAGCTTCACTTTCATTTGTTGAATTTAAACTTTTTTGAAGATAAAGAATTGCTTGGGAAAGGTCTGGAGAAAAGAAACCAAAAGAATTTTGTGAAATTATTGAAATTGTTTGGTTTGCTTCGATTTGAAGCTGAGTAAGTAAAATAAGAAAAGTAAGCATCAAAGATCCTCAACCTTTAGTTTTAAGAATTTCTTTAGTTCTCTGTACCTATTTCTTATTGTTACTTCCGTAACTCCAGCAATATCAGCGACTTCTTTTTGTGTTCTCCTTTCTCCAAGCATTGTAGCAGCGATGTAAACAGCGGCAGCAGCCACCCCTGTTGGACTTCTACCGGAGATTAAGCCCCTTTTCAAAGCTTCTCTTAATATTTCTTCAGCTTTCTTTTCTACCTCTCCACCAAGCTTCAAAGCAGCTACGTATCTAGGAACATAACTTATAGGATCGGTAAGAGGTATTTTGATATCAAGTTCATGAGAAATAAATCTATAAGCTCTTCCAATTTCTTTTTTTGAAATTCCACTTACGTTTGCAATTTCTTCAAGTGTTCGTGGCATTCCCTCTTCTCTGCAAACAGCATATATTACTGCAGCAACAACAGTTTCGAGTGGTCTTCCCCTTATAAGACCTTTTTCCACACATTTTCTATAAAGAAGAGCGATACTATTTCTTATATTCTCTGGCAACCCAAGATAACTTGAGATCCTGTCAAGTTCACTTAAGGCGATTGCGAGATTTCTTTCGATTGAAGTTGCAACACTTGCTCTTTTATGCCATTTTCTCATTCTGTAAAGCTGAGCTTGTCTTTTTGAAGGAATTTTTGAACCACGAATATCGCGGTTGTATTGATCGATTTCTGTTACAAGCCCCTTGTTTGGGCGCATATAACTGATTGGTGCTCCACCCCTAACTCTTTTTTCTCTTTGTTCAGCATCAAAAGCTCTCCATTCTGGCCCATATTCAACAATATTTTCTTCTATCACTAGTCCACAGTCTCCACAAACAAGTTCACCTCTTTCAGTATCCTTTATCAAATTTGTGCTTCCACATCTTGGGCAAGCTTTTATTTCTTCTTCTACTTTTTCCTTTTTTGGTTTTTCCTCTTTCTTTTCTTCTTCTACTTTTTCCTCGACTTTTTCTATGGTAATAGCTAAACCTTTATTACCACTTCCCCCTCTTTTTTTCTTTTTCTTTTCCATTTTTTCACAGAAAGATTTAAAAATCTTTCTATTTTGAATTTAGGAAGAACCTATTTATAAATTTTTCTTTTTAATCTAAAGGAAAACAAAAAGTTACCCTTAAGAAAACTTTAGGGGATGGAATCAAAATACTTAAATTTCCCTTTTCTCATAGAGGCGTGTAAGACCACTATTTCCCCTTCTGCTCCACATTCTTTTAGAAGCTCCTTTATTGTTTTAAGCGTTGCTTCTTCACCATCATATTTTGCTAGTAGAGAGTACTTTCCATCTGCTAGATATACCTCTTTTATTTCTTTTTTTGTTTTTAGTCTGTTTGCTATTTTGCTCCATTGATTGCCTTTGGCTTTTACTAGGATCTCCGCCTTCATTTTTTCACCTTTTTAAATTCACTATTCTCTTTTGGGAAGTAATTAGATTTATAAATTCTTTTATTCACCAAAAGTTAATAACAATTGGTTGTGTTATGTAAATTTCTCTGTCAATCTAATTATTTTTCAACCACCAAAAATTATTTATTTTTATTAAGCAAACTATTATCATGTCAAATGTAATAAAAGCAACATTTTTAGCATATTTCAAAAACATAAAGCAAGTCCTTTTCTTTTCATTTGCATTTTTGATAACTTTTCTAATTCCGTTTTTTGCTCAGATGCCAACTTTTATGGGGTTAGGAGGAATATTTCTAAGAAGTGGAGGAATTTTTCTCACATTAACCCCAGAAGATGCAATAGTGATTGCTTTTTCAACACTTCTTTCTCTTTTCTTTCTAAGCATAGGAATTGTAGCGATAAACCTGTTGATTAAAGCCCAAAAAACTTATACAAGAACAAAGAAATCCACTCTAAAAGAGTTCTCTTTATATACGTTTAAAGTTTTCTTAATCTTTTTGATGTTTTCTTTCTTTCAAATAACTCTTAATTTGCTTGGCTACTTATACAATTTGCAAGGAGTTATGTATTTACTTGTTTTCATTATTTCGCTTTTTGTTTTCTATGCTCCAGCAGGAATAGTTATAGATGAACTAAGCATAAAAAATTCTTTGATTTATAGCATAAAATTCATTTTCAAGAAGCCAAACTACTTTATAATTTGGTTAATTTTTGGGGCTTTTTCGGTTTCGATAATAACTGTTATTTGCAGTGGAGTCGAAGGATTTTTATTTGGTTTTCCTATTAGCGAGTTTTTGGCTTTAACATTCAACTCTTTCTTTGTTGCCCCATTGCTTATAATACTTCAAACAGAAAGCTTTTTAAGAAAATACCCGTTGCTCAAGAAATAAGAAATGATGGCAAAAAATATAAAAACAAAGAAAGCATTAAAAAATAAATGAAAAAATTCCTTATTTTTATTGCATTATTTTTAATGTTTGTTAGTTCGCAACCTCTACAACAACCACAATCTTGCTACTTTATACCACAACAAGGTTCAAATGTATTGGTTCACTTTTACAGTCAATCTAACTGTGATAGTTCTTCTTTTATAGATTCCTTTGTGGAATCAATTTCCCCAACTCCACAGGAGGGATGTGTTTCTTTTTCAAATAATTTGTGTAAAAAAGCCTGGGACACATTTATCTCTTCAAACGTAAACTCCATGAAGCTACTCGAGTTGCCACCCTTAGGAACGGGAGAAAACCCTTCATGGGAAGCTTATTTTTATTTGACAGATAATTGCAATGGAGAGCCAGTAAAAGCTATTTATATTACAGATTTGTCTCTTATAAATGAACTTCAAAGTAAATATAATTGTCATCCAACAACTTGTGTTCAAGATCTTCCAACCTGCTTAAAAAACGCACAATGCTATTCAGCTAAATCTGGTTCCGATTGTTTTTATGCGGTTAAAAATCAACTTAAATCTCCTACCCTGCAATTTTGTGGTATAACATCTTTTCCGCTTTTAAATTTTCAAGGTCTTTCTTTAATTGCTTTGTTATTTAACTTTACTCTTCTTGGAATAATCTATGCTATCGCGGAGCTTTCAAATTCTTCATCGATTAAAGGGTTTGTAAAAACAGAATATTTTGAAGCAATAAAAGGCACTATTTTACTTCTTGGTATTTTCTCTTTTATTTCACTATTAAACGCTTTGCTTCTTCCACTTACTGGTGAGCAAGATTTGGTAAATGCTGCATGTAATAAAGCTCTTTATATTCTAAAAGGCACTTCAGGTCAGGTAGGTATAGAGAACATCATGCAGAGTGTTTTTGATTATGCTTTTACTTTAGGAATTTTAGCCCCGTTTTCTCTTACTTTTGGAATAGGAGCACAGTTGGGATTTGGTAAAATTGGTATAGGAATAAATGATATTGTTACTGGAAAGTTTATGCCTTCCTCTATAATTGAATGGAGTTCTCCACCATCAAAGTTTACCCTCATAAACTTTATTATTAATGATCCAGTCTATGGAATAGAAAATTCATTCTTAATAAGCATTGGCAGGGTCATTCTTCTGACTTTAACTCCGGCACTTGTGTTTCAGTTTTTAATTCCAATTGGTTTATTCTTGAGAAGCTTTCCTATAGTTAGGAAGATAGGTGGTTTCTTTATAGCTCTAGGAATTGCTCTTTTAGTAATTTATCCATCCTTGGTTTTATTTATTGACTATCCTTTTCTGGGAAGTATAAATAACGCAGTGGCACCTTTATCTCATCCACTACGATCCCCGCAATTAAAGATTAAAATTCCAATACTTAAGATAGAAGTGGATATTGGATTCCTTATTGCACCATTTTTTGGGTTAATATCTTTGTTGGCTCAGACTCCGGTAGCTGGAGCACCTGTTGTACTATGGTCTTCTATAAATTCGCTTTACTTAGCCTTAAATTATATGCTTTCTGCTATTGCAGCAAATATCGCTCAAATGGCAGTGGTGGTTATAGACCTTTTTATAATCTATACTTTATTACTTGATTTGAGTAATATTATTGGAGGTAAGCTTACAATTGCTGGGAGGGAGATAAGTGGCTTTGGCTTCCTTAAACTTTAAAACTTTTATTTTTGTTGCTTTGCTTGGAATAGTTTATGCACAGTCTAGTTTTTGTGAATTTGGGAGTAGTTATATTTCCTCTTGGATACCAATTACACTTCTTACCATTCTTACAGTGATTACAATTCTTTCATTTTTGTATTCTTTCTCAAGAATTTTGGGTAGTTATGGAGCAAAATTAAAAATCCAATTAAAAGAAGAATATGTACAAATTGCTATTTCGATCTTTTTAATTTCATCGATAGTTTTAATTCTAAAACCTTCTTGTGAATTGCTACAAAATGTAGGCGAAACACTTGGACAAAAAGGTGACCCATTTATGCAGAGTGAGCAATATCTACAATCTCTAATTATAAATGGAATTAGTCTTTACCTTGAAGGGTACCTTTATGAAGTAAGATTTCTAGTTCTTGGAGTTTTTGTAGCCAATGTACCGGAGGCACAGTGGTTTGGAGGTACTATTACCTATGGTGGTAAAGAAACATTAGCGCCCTATATGAGTATGTTACTGAGGTTAGATGACATTCTAAATGCATTTATACTTGTAGGTTTTGCTTCTGTTTACTTTCTATATCTTGTTGTTGATTTTACTGAAAAGTACGCTTTTCAACTAATCCTTCCACTAGGAATAATTTGTAGAGTTATACCACAAACAAGGAGAGCTTCCGATTTCTTTATAGCCTTAAGCATAGGTTTATATATTTTCTTTCCTGCATTATTAATGATGAACAATTATATCTTTTCAAAAATTGCTCCACTACAACTTGAATTTCCACAATCTGCTAAAGACATTCAAAGTTTTCTATCTTCTGACATACAGGGAGTAAATATTATAAATCTTGGACTCTCAGCACTAAACATTTTTGAAGTATTTAATTTTAATCAATTTTTACAAAAAATTGCATTGTATGACTTCTTTACAATTTTTATGCTTGGTATGGATATAGCACTTGTAATGGCTTTTGTCGAAACTCTTGGAAATGCTATAAGCATTGGTTTTGGTTCGTTAACAACTAGGTTAAGGGAAGCATATGCACCAGGTTAAATTATTCTTTCTAATTCTTTTTGTAAATTTTGCTTATCCTTCTTTATCAAATTTTGTACTTCAATCTACAACTTATAAGCAAACAATAAATCAATGGTTACCAGCGATAATGATAGCAGGAATACTTGCTATTTCTATAATTGCTATTGTTTTTGCTATAGGGGAAGCTTTTAATATTGATCGTCTCAAAATCTATGCTTCAAGCGAAATTCCGCAGGTTATAGCAACTCTATTATTTAGTTTATTAATTGTATCGATTTTAGAATTTGGCTCTAGTATTCTTTTACCTTTTGAAGACTCAATTTTGCCGCAAGCAGCATTGCAGGAAGTTTGTAATACTATCTCTTCTGCTAACCAGAATCTTAATCTTCTATCTCCAAGTGATACTGCAGCTTATGGACTTGATGCACTCTATGGAATAGCGTATAAATCAACAAATCCAGCGATATGTGAAGTTATTCAAAATCGGCAGGGTAATGAGCCTTATTACTTCTTAGCATCTTCTGAGATACTACTTTTGAATAACACAGCAAAATTGATTAACTTTTCAAATTCCCTCTATGTTCTGCATACGATTCTTTCTTTTTATAAAGAGTTTACTATCGAACTTGAAATAACCCCGATAGTAGATATAAAATCTTCACCTTATCTTGGTTTTACAACTTTAGGGGATGCGGTAAAAAGCACTGAAAGAGATGTTATCACTTATATATCTTTTAATTTTATTTCAATAATGCTCCTTCTTTTTGTTTATAATTATTGGGTAGGGCTTCTTATGGCCGGAATATTTTTAAGAGCTTTTTCATTTACTAGAAGACTTGGAGGATTTTTAATCGCTTTTGTAATATCTGCAATTTTTATAACACCTCTTACCTATATATTAATTTATCAAGTTTTAACAAACCAACATTTATTTCCTTCAATTTCTATGAATCCAGATCCCTCAATTCAACCAGTTTGCCCTAGCGGATCTCAAGCTTCTTCAACTACTAGTGGGGGGCAAAGTAGTCAATGTGGTATTTGCCTAACAGGTACAACACCCAAATCAGATTGTAGCAATATTCCAAAACCTTTATGTCCGTCAAGTTGCCCAACACCACAGTGTGTTCTTGCGAGAGTGGGTCGCTATGAGGAGAGGTACTGCTGGAAATGTGTATCAGCTCCATCAACTACTCCACCCACAGCTCCCACCCCACAAGGTTCTTTAGCTTACCAAGGTTTTTGCGGATGTTTTCATGCACCCTCCACGTGGGCTGGGGGAGTAATAGGTTGGGAAGTTACAAGGTTTTTTACAGGTCTTACACAAGTAATTGTTTCACCAGAAGCAGCGGCAGGAGTATTTGGTTATGCTTGCAATTTGGATACAGCCACAGCTTACGTTGTTTTTCTAGGTTCAGCCGATTTTATTGGTAGAATAGCAGTTGAAACATACCTATTTCCATTAATTAGCTTTTTTGTTACATTAGCAAATATCCTAGGACTCTCTTGGTTGTTTGGTGGAACAACAAGAATATTTGGTTTAGAAAGATTGGTGGGATAATGATAAAAAAGCTTTTCTTCATAGTTGCCTTTCTGTTTACTCTTATTTATGCAGCACCACCCTCCGGGTCCGGGATACCGGGAGAGATAATAACAATTTCTCTAATTATAATTTTTGTAGAAGTTTCAGCTTTAGCAATTGTTTATGCTATTGGAAAAGCATTTTCTTATGAGAAACTTGTAACATATTCAAGAGGGGAGCTCACACAAGCTTTAGCAAATATTATACTTATAGCCATACTTTTTTCCACTTTTTTGAGCATAAACATCTATGGTTTAATCCAATCACTTCAATCACAATTTAATAGTATTAAAGGCGAAGTAATTAACTATGCTACAAACTTATTCATTTGGAATGCTTATGCCTCTACAGTTGCAGCATTTACATTTGATGAAGCTAGACTAACAATATCAATACCAGTGATTCCCCCCTTTGTTTCAATAAACCTTATTATGGGCTTGAACAAGATTCAAATTATAGATGGTATAGCTCCTTTCCTTGATGTTATTGATAGACTTTTTTCATTCTTTTCTTATAGTTTTATTTTTATTATTGCCACTCAAATTTTTCTTTTCAATTTTATTACCGAAATGTTTCCTATTCTTTTATATCTTGGACTACTTCTTAGAGTGGTTCCTTGGACTCGAAGTGCAGGTGGTTACTTGATCTCATTCTTTATAGGTTTTTATTTCTTTTACCCCCTTCTTCTTACGTTTTTCTTTTCTTTAGATACTTTCAGAAACATTCAGTTACAAGCGAATGTTTCATCACTTAGTTATTTAGCACCATATCCAAACGTAACCATACTTGAAGGTTTTACTACCGATATTTTAAATTTGGCAATAAAATTTATATTACCAATTATACTATGTTTTATTGTGTCACTCATGCTTGTTGAAGAATTTGGAGTACTACTTGGTTCATTCCTTACAAAGCCATCACTGTTTAGAGTGGTATAAATGAAAAAATTATTTTTTGTTTTTATGTTTTTGAGCTTTGTTTTTGCAGAGTCACAAATTTCTCAAGCTGTTAACTCTTTAAAAAATAGCATGTCTTTGATTACTTTAATCATTCTTTTTACCTTTGTTTTTAGTGCTTTTGTTTATGCTTTTGGAAAAATATTAAATATGGGATCTTTGAAGGCTTGGGCTAAAGATCAGGTATATGAGGCATTCCTTTCTATGTTTATTGGTTTAATTACAATATTTATTCTTGAAAATTTCTTTTTAAATCAGAATTTCAATGCCTTGCTTTCTTCCTCAAACCTGCTTCCAAATGATTGTAAAAACAAAATTGATTTGTTTGAAATAACGGATTGTGAGCTTTCAATATTTCTTAACCATGCTTCTGATTTATTATGGAATCTTTTTGGAGCTGATTTAGCTTTTAACATTGCGTCTCAATTTTCATTTTCCTCTCAAATTCCTATTGAAGGGGGGATCTTCAACTTAAATATTAAGGTGAGCTTACCTCTTCTACAATACCTTTTTAGTGATTTGAGTGATGCAGTAGCATCTTTTTACTATTTATTACTCGCATCTTTTATACTTAATTCTTTTCAAATTTATTTATTACGTATAGCCCCATACCTGTTTTTAATTTTATTTCCAGCGGGTGTTGTTCTCAGAAGTTTTGGTTTAACAAGAAAAATCGGAGGAAGCTTAATAGCAATTTCTATTGGCATTTCTTTACTATTTCCAATTCTAATAGCGATTGGTTACGGATATCTTCTATCTTCCAATTATCCCTTTCTTTTGTCATTTTCATTTGGTTCCTTTGTTACCGCTTGGTTCTCGGGTTTAGCTTCCGCATTACTAAGTCAACTTGGTTATGGAGCTATTGCGACTCCAGTTTTCCTCCTTGGGGTTGTACTACCTACTATTATAAATGTTGTAGCACTTATAATCGGTTTGTTTTTTACTAATGTTTTAGCCACATATGTTTTAGGCTTATTTATAATACCATACATTATATTTGATGTTTTAGAAAACTTTATAAGAGGTTTTTCCAGCCAAATTGGACAGGAGGTGAGTGTACTTGGTTGGATGGGGCGACTTCTCTAAAATAAAAATTTTGATTTTGTTAATTTTACTGAGCGATGTTTTTGCTCAAACCATAGACGTTCCACCCTGGTATATAAAAAATTATGATACACAAGTTAAAAATATCTGGGAAGCATACCAACCGATTGCACTCATAGCTGTTTTGGTTTCCTTTACAGTTGCTTCTTTATTATACGGATTTGGTTTTATTTTAAATAATGAGAGATTAAGGAACTACGGAATGGCAGAATTTTTAGAATCTGTAGCAAGCTTTTTAATGGTTGGTTTCTTTATTATACTATTACAAATTTTGGTTCATACATTTTTCCCTATAGCAGTTAGTACCCCAGAACAGCAACAAATTGTTGAAGTTGGTCCATTTGCATACTTAGATGCAAAACTTGCTTCTATACAAAGAATCTCAAATAAAACATTTATCCTACTCACCAATGTTTTGTATCCTTTATATTTCCTTTCTTCTATAGAAATAACACCAGCTTTTGAGAAAATAACAGGAGGTACGGTAGGAAAAATTCAAACCGGGGTTCCAATAGCACGTACAGTTACAAATCTCTTTAAAATGATTTTGAATACTTTTATATCAATTTTCGCAGATTTTGCTGATTATATGTATTCTGGTTTAAAAGCTTTGAGCTTTCAAAGAGCGCTTCTAAGATTTTTCGCCGAATCAGCTTTAACAACTTTCTTACCCTTGGGTGTTGTTCTTAGAATCTTTCCACCAACAAGAGGAGCTGGTGGGATGCTTATAGCAATGGCTTTCAGTTTCTTTTTTGTTTTTCCGTTTGTTTATCTTGTTTTTTATTTCCCTTCCACATCAAGTAACTTATATTCTACTTTGATGAGCAATTTGAATGAGATAAATAAGAAGCTTGATGAGCTAAATTCTTCACCACTTCTAGGAAGTTTAAAAGGTATAACGAGTACTTCAGCATTGCTTGGTGTTATTGCTACTATTCTCTCCTCACTCCTTTTATTGGGAAATGAGGTAATCCCAATTATTAATTTATTCATTTCTTATTTCCCAACATACTTCTTTGTAACAAGCTTAATTCCTGTAATAGCTGGAGCTATTACATTAACGTTTGTGGTTACTTTATCCGACCTATTTGGTGAAAATGCACTAACTTATGGAAATAAACTTATTGGTAGAATACTATAGAAATAAAAAGATAAAAATTAAAACTTCTAAAACTAAAATTTTATAATGCAAACAAGAGAATTAGTTTTTTATTCTTTTCTTGGAGCTTCAATTTTGATAAGCCTTTTTGTTGTTGGTTTTACACTTTATCTACCAAGTTTTATAAAATTTGTTCTGATACTTTTTTCAGGAGTTCTAGCATATTTTGCTTACTTTTCATTTAAATTTGATTATATAGCTTTAGCTCTTATATCTCAAAAAAGCAAAAGAATAAAAACTGGTGATCAAAGATATTGGTTTTCACCAACCGGCGATGTTTTAGTTACAAAGATAGGAAATACTTTTTATGCTTCTGTCTTTTTAAGGCTTCATTCATATTCTTCATATACTGAAAAAACAGATGAAGAAAAAGTTGAATTTGTTAGACTTTGGGAAAGGGCTATAAGCGCATCTGAGCAACCAATAAACTTTTCTTCAATTGTAGTTTACATAAATAGAGAAGCTTATATTTCAGCTATAAACGAAAGATTGCTAAAGGCTCAAAGCGAATATGAAGAAGCAAAAAGAAAAGAAGAAAAAGGACCACAGATAGAAAGGCTAAGAGGAGAAGTTGCTATGTGGAAGAACATATTAGAACATATAAAAGCAATGCCTTCAAGAAATCAGTTAAGTATTGTTATTGTAACACAAAAAGGGGAAAATGAAGAAGCAGCCATAGCAAATGCAAAATCAGTTTCTTCGAATCTTTCTCTCAACCTTTCTGCAATTCTTGGAGTTGAAGTAACTCAGTTGAACCAACACGAGATAGAAGCCTGCATAGAGGCTGAAAAGATTATGCCACCAAGCGAGGTTGCTTTAAAATGAAATTTGAAGATGAAATTGCAAAAGTACTTTTAAGTGAAATTGGAATAATTGCTTCATTTTGGGCATTGTTCTCTTCAGACCTTGGGATTTTTGGAGTAATTGATATCATTATTTTAGTAGCCTTAATAGCTCTTATTCCATTTACTATGTTTTTTGATTATTTAGTTTTACCATTCTTTACAAATGTTTTTGGAATAATAGAAATTCCAGCAGAAGGGTATGAAATTACAAAAAAGCAAGATGCAATAATAAAAAAAGTAGGTGGAATTTATTACGCGATAGGTTATATAGGAGCAAGCATTTATGAATATGTTCTAAGGAGAGAAGAGATAGAAGAGAATTTAGAAGAAAAATTTATTCAGTCTCTTGAACTTTGGGAAAGAGCAATCGGAAATGTAAAGTTTCCTATAAAGTTTAGTATAATAACCTTTCAAAGAGACCTTGTAGCAGCAAGAAGGGAGCTTGAAGAGCAAAGGGATTACTGGTCTTATAGACTAAGCAAAGAAATGCAAGCAACAACACCAAACGCAATGGAAATTGATAGTATTCAAAGGAAAATTAGAATTTTGGATGTTAAGTTAAGTAGGATGAGTGCTGGTGAAAAGCCACTTGGAGTGCTAATGTACGCTTCTGTTTATGCTTGTGGTTTAAGCAAAGAAGCAGCTTTAAAAAATCTAGAAGAAGCGATAAAAGAAGCATCAGTAACTATTGGAAATGCACTTGATCTAAAAGTTTCTAGGTTATATGGAAGGGATTTAAGGAATGCTTTTTTGTTGGAATATGTTATACCTCCTTCTGAAAAAGAACTTAATGCGATTCTTTAAAGCAAAATTTATATTGTAATTTTGATATTTAATTATAGGTAACTTTATGCCTTTACTTAAGATTCAAAATGTTATGAGTAGTGAAATTGCAAAGAGACCAATAATCTCAAGACCACCAGAACCGCCACCAGAATATTTAATGAATGACCCAACCAATTCAATTTATATTGGAAGAACAAAGATTTTCAACGTTCCTTTAACTTGGAACTTTATGAATCTTACAAACCCACACATGGCTGTTGTTGGAATAACAGGAGCCGGAAAAAGTTATTTTGTTAAAACTTTTCTACTTAGAGCGAGTTATGTTTGGAAAACTAACGCAATAATAATAGATTGGGCTGGTGAATATAGAGCGTGGGTAAAGCAAAGTGGTGGAATAGTAATCTCATTGGGAAAGGGAGACTCTCTAAATCTTCTTGACTTAGCAGGAACAAAACCACTGAATAGAATAAAGCAGATTATGAATGCATTAAGCATACTTACAGATATCGATAGCTACCCAGAACAAAAAATATTAACGCAACAAGCTATTGAGCAAGCTTATATAAATGCTGGTTTTGACCTTGCCAAAGAGCCAACAAAGGAAGATGAAAAGAAAGAGGTACCAACTCTTAAAGATGTTGTAAGAATACTTAATGAAAGATTGGAAGAAGGTACTTATGAATTTCCAGCCGAACTTGAGGGTGCTATATTTAGACTAACTCAGTTTACAAGGGAAGGTGAAGATTTTTTTGCAAGAAAGAGCACGGTAGATTTAAGTAAACTTACTGTTTCTGGGCTTGTTGACATCGACCTTTCCGGTTTACCAGATGAGAGGTTTAGGGCTCTCGCAGGGCTTTTTATACTTCAATTCTTAAAAGAAAAAATGAGAATGGAGGGATGGAGTCCAACAAAAGGAATAAAAGCAATAATAGTTCTTGATGAAGCATGGAAAATTGCAAGTGATGAAAGGAGCGATGCGATAACAATTGTAAGAGAAGGAAGAAAGTATCAGTTTGCACTTATTGTAGCATCCCAAAACCCAACAGATATAAACGAAGCAATATTCTCAAATGTTGGAACAGTTGTTATACTTAGGTTAAAGTTTCAAAGGTTCTTAGATTATGTACAAGGTTCATTAAACTTTTCAGACTTTATGAGAAAGGAAATAACGAAATTTGGAGTTGGGCAAGCAGCTTTTGATATGGCCTTCCAATCCGGAATAAGCTTTTCAGATACTTTTCTTATTGAAAAAATTCATGGTGAAGAACCTCTTGAGGAGTATGTTGTTGATGTATCAGAAATTGCAAAGTCAATCGAAGGCTTTTCAGTAAAATATCAAAATGAATACTTATTTGAAAAAACAGAACTCACAACAATGCTTTTGGAATATGGAATAGAAAAAGACAAGATTAATAACATTTTCAAAAAGTTTGATATTCTTGGAAAAAGAGTTGGAATAAAAGAATTTACTTCTCAGCTTTTGAGCCTTGGAATAAGCAAGGAAAGATTGGTAAGTTTCTTTAAGACATTAGGAATGGAAGACGAGCTAATAGCGATAATTCTAAGGAGTGTATAAGATGGCTTACTCAATTCAA
>Ga0080004_1122918_pt1 | contig 17743 bp, 12 predicted proteins | sample WasSprMetagenome_FD_69207 | JGI IMG/M metagenome (GOLD analysis project Ga0080004, IMG submission 69207) | Sulfidic aquatic microbial communities from Washburn Spring, Yellowstone National Park, USA - WS (SPADES assembly) (version 2) | ecosystem: Environmental > Aquatic > Thermal springs > Hot...
AAGCTAGAGGAAGTATACCCATATGAGAGAGGGATAAGGGTTGTGCAAACAGATAATGGATCAGAATTCTTAGGTGTCTTTGACAAGTACTTAAAAGAGAGAGGGATAGAGCATAAGTTTATCTATCCTAGATGTCCAAAGATAAATGGATACATAGAAAGGGCAAACAGGACATTGAAGGAAGAATTTTTAGAAGAGAATATTTACTTGGTGGCAGAGGGAATAAATGAGTTAAATTCCAGTCTTATAGACTATGTTATTTGGTATAATACTAAGAGGGTACATAAGAGCTTAAATAATTTATCTCCTATTGATTATATGTTAAAATATAACCCGGAGTCTCAAATGTATGTAACTCATACATACTCTTGACAGTCTGTATTTTCCATTGTATAATTGCATCAGTTACATAAAATAATTTTCATAGAGAAGGTAAATAGGGGATGACAGTTACTATAAAAGATATAGCAGAAAGAGCTGGGGTTTCGATAGCTACTGTATCGAGAGCTCTCTATGATACCGGGTATGTAAAGAACGAGACTCGGGAGAAGATATTAGAAGTAGCTAAAAGTCTTGGGTATAGAACACATAAAGAGGATGAAATATCTAAGGTAAAGACCAATCTAGCAGGGGTGATTGTTTCTGACATAACAAATCCATTCTTTACCCAAGTAGTTAGGGGAATAGAAGATGTACTAAGCTCAGCTGGATATAGTTTACTTCTCTGCAATGCAGATGAAAATATAGAAAAGGAGACAAATTATCTTAGAGTTCTACAGAATAAGAAGGTAGATGGAATAATCCTTGCCCCCGCCGGAGGAGACCATAAGGGTATTAGGGGGATAGTAAATAAGGGCATTCCCCTTGTTCTGATAGACAGACTCATAGATGGGTTAGAAGCAGATAGTGTAATAATTGACAATATAAGTGGGGCATATGAAGGTGTATCTCATTTGATATATGAGGGTTATAAAAGAATAGGGATTATCACAGGACCCCTAGAGGTAATGACTGCAAAGGAAAGGCTTGAGGGGTACAAAAAAGCTCTTACAGAGGCAAGGATAGGATTCGATGAGAGTCTAGTAGAAAATGGAGGATATACCCAAGAGGGTGGATACAGAGCGGCTAAAAGGCTTATAGAAAGAGCAAAACCTGATGCTCTCTTTATAACAAACAATGTAATGACTACTGGGGTTTTATTAGCGCTTAAAGAGATGAAGATAAAGATTCCAGAAGAAGTAGGGATTGTTGGATTTGATGATTTAGAATGGGCTCCACTTATAGACCCTCCATTAACTACTATCTCTCAGCCCATATATACTATTGGCTCTACTGCTGCCCAGCTACTATTACATAGGCTTAGTAGAGGGGCAAAGCTTAGAAAGGAGGTGGTGGTACTAAAGCCAGAGCTTATTATAAGAGAATCAAGTAGAAGGGGGAAGGGATGAGGGAATTATTAAGTGGATACTAAGTTTATAAAGATTGATTTTAATATTATAAAAGGAGGAAGAAGAAATGTTAAGTAAGTGGAAGTTTCTTATTGTAATACCTTTGATATTATTGGTTGTTTTGCCTTCGGCAGTAATAGCTCAGGTACTGCCTAATGTTCCCCGTCAAGAATTACTTATTGTTGATAGCCTAGATGGTCGTATTACTAATCCACAACAACTAAATCCGTATATCCCTGGGACTAATTTTAATCAGGGATATCATCAGCTAGCATTGGATCATCTTTGGGACATTGATACGGTAACAGGTAAATGGATTAATTCATTAGCTAAGTCTGCGCCTAAGCCTTTGGATAATACCTTTACTAAATGGCGAATATATCTTCGTAAAGGTATTTATTGGAGTGATGGTGTGGAATTTACAGCTGATGATGTTGTTTTCACTTTTAAACTTCTTACCACTAATAAAAAGCTACCAGCCTATGGTTTTTGGAGTGACCTTGTGAAGGATGCTACAGTAGTAGATAAATACACATTAGACTTACAACTCAAACGTTCCTACGCTAAATTACAGAATGTTCTAGGAACAGTAGTATGGGGGAGTGGCTTTTACCCATTACCTAAACATATTTGGAAAGATAAGGATGCTACTACATACAATTTCTATCCCCCTGTATCTATTGGTCCGTATGTACTTAAAGATCTAGATCCTAATGGATATTGGTTTTTGTGGCAGCGTCGAGATGACTGGAAAAGGACATCTGTTGGACAACTTTATGGGGAACCAAAACCTAAATATGTACTTTTTATCTTTTATGGTCCAGAAGAAAAGAGAATTATGTCTGGTGTTCAGCATATGTTAGATGTTTTTTGTGATATAACCCCTGAAGGGTGGGAAGTCTTAAGAACTCGAAATAAATATGCTCAAGCTTTTCTTAGTGATTTCCCTTGGGCATGGATGGATGACCCTTGTGAACGAGGTATCACCTTTAACTGCTCTGAGCCTCCTTATGACAAGAAAGAGGTAAGATGGGCTCTCACTTTGGCAATCAATATTGAGGAAACATCAATGGCTACATTTAATGGTATGCTTCGTGTGTCTCCACTGCATATCCCTCCTATCAATGTATTTAAGAAAATTTATTTTGATGCTTTAGAACCATGGCTTAGGAAATTTACACTTTCGGATGGATACAAACCATTTGATCCAGATGTAGCGGTACGTATTGCTAAGTCTTTTAAGGCAAAAGGATATAATGTACCTACAGATGAAAAAGGATCTAAAGAGATTTTTGGTATCGGATGGTGGAAGTATGATATCAAGGAAGCAAGTAAACTCCTTGAGAGTGTAGGCTTTAAACGTACGTCTGATGGAAAATGGTTGTTACCTAATGGTAAACCTTGGAGTATTACTATTATAGCCCCATCAAATTTTGAAATCGAATCAGAACGTTTAGCTTTTGCAGTCGCAGAACAGTGGAAGAAATTCGGAATAGATGTCAATGTTCAAACAGCAGAACAGGGGACTTTTTGGACCACATGGCCTAATGGTACTTACCAAGCTGGTTCTTACTGGCCTGGCTGTGGACAGATACCTGATATTTGGAGCTTTGTTAACGGTTTTCATGAGAAGTACATAGTTCCAACAGGTACCCCTGCGCCTGCTAATCAAATTAGATGGAAGAATTCTAAAGTTAGCCAACTTGCAGAGATAATGGAAAATCTTCTTCCATCCGACCCTAAAAGTGTAACTCTTGGAAGAGAAGCTTTGAAATTATTTATAGAAGATATGCCTTACATCCCAATGTTTGGAACCTCTAAATTTGTTCCGGTGGATACTTACTATTGGGAAAATTGGCCTACCTTTAGTAATCATTATGATAATCCAATCTGGTGGTGGTCTGGATTCAAGTTCATACTGCCTAGGATTAAACCTGTCCAAAGGTGAAGTATAAATATTAGTTATTGGTGAAGCCTGGCCTCTGAGCATAAAAGCTCAGAGGCCAAGGAAACCAAGAAAGGGTGAATAATATGCGTTTTATGACTTATCTTATTTCTAGGCTCATTAGTTGTGGATTAGTAATTTTGATAGGTATAACTATAGTTTTTTTGGCGCCTCGTCTTACCTCTCAAAATCCTGCATTAACGCTTATGGGGCGTATTACTTCTCAAGGGGCCTTCATGGATCCTAAAGCTGTTGAAGCTATGCGAGATTCGTTAATGGAAACCTTTGGTCTTAAGGGTACTATATTACAACAATATCTTGGTTTTTTGCGGAGGTCCTTTACTGGAGATTTTGGTCCGTCCTTAGCTGTCTTTCCTACACCTGTTAAGCAACTAGTATATAAGTCTCTTCCTTGGACTATTGGACTTTTGCTTTCTAGTACTCTCATTGCATGGATTATCGGTAATATCTTAGGACTTATTGCTGGGTATCTAAAGGATCGTACTATCTCTAAAATATTAGAACCTATAGCAATTATTATATATCCTATACCTTACTATATAATGGCTTTAACTTTGATCCTCTTCTTTTCCTATACTTTTCATATATTTCCTATAAGTGTTGGAGGTTATACTATTGGTTTGCAGCCTTCCTGGAACTGGCAGTTTATTAAGAGTATTATCAGTAACTCTATTCTTCCAGCTCTTTCGATTATAATAGTGAGTTATGGGTGGTGGTTTTTAAGTATGAAAGCTCTTTCTCTAAATATTGCTAAGGAAGATTATGTCTTGTTTGCTGAGATTAAAGGGCTAAGTCGTAAAGAAATTATGAAGAGATATATTTTAAGGAATGCTCTGCTGCCTCAGATTACGCAATTAGCTATGTCTTTAGGAACTATGTTTAGTGGAGCTTTATTAACAGAAGTAATCTTTTCTTATCCTGGGCTAGGCACTTTAATGTTTATGGCAGTTACTAATGCTGATTATAATCTTATGATTGGAATTATTTCATTATCAATCATCGCTGTAGCTTTAGCTGGATTATTGCTAGACTTCATCTATCCTTTACTAGACCCTCGTATAAGATATCACTAAAAGAGGAGAGTGAAAATAGGAGAAATGAAAAAAAAGATAGACCAATTTTTATATGTACTTTATCACAATAATCTAAAATTATCTCTAGGATTTACTCTTTTGCTTTTCTTTATCGTAATCGGATTTATTATTCCGTCATTTGCCCCTTCTGATCCTGTTAAATGGAATTCTGTACCAAGAGACCTTCCACCAAGCAGGGAATATATCCTAGGGACCACATCTCTTGGACAGAGTGTGCTCTGGTTCCTTTCTAAAGCCATTGGTAATTCTCTATTAATTGGTTCTATCGTGGCATCTTTTGGAACTATAGTTGGGGTAAGTATTGGTTTATTGGCTGGATTTTATGGAAGTCTTCTTGATAAAATTCTAGTCCTTTTTATAGATACTTTTATAGCTGTACCTTCTCTGCCAATTCTAATCCTCTTTGCATCCTTTTTCAAAGGTAAAGCTTCTATCTTAGTTTTAAGTGGTATTCTCAGTATTTTTAATTGGTCTTGGCCTGCTCGGCAGGTACGTTCGATGGTTCTCAGTATTCGTGAACGTAATTTTATAGATACTGCATATTTTTCCGGAGAGAAAACTGGATGGATTATTTTTGGTGAAATCTTACCTCATATATTCCCTTGGGCTGCAGCTAATTTTACAAATACTGTTTTGGTAGCTATAGGCATGGAGACAGGATTAGCTGTAGTTGGTTTATCAAATCTTGAACAAGCTACTCTTGGAACAATGCTCTTTTGGTCCTTGAACTATCAGGCTATGCTCCGTGGTTTATGGTGGTGGATAACTCCGTGTGTGATCGCTATAATTCTTCTTTTTATATCGCTTTTCCTTATTTCTACTGGGTTATCTGAATATCTTTCTTCGCGGAGGTCTCTATAAATGAATAAAGAAGAAAAAATTTTCAAGATTGTTAATTGCCGTGCATATTATTCAACTTTTAAAGGCGAAGTAAGGGCAGTGGATAATATTAGCTTTGAAGTCAATAAAAACGAAATTCTTGGTATTGCAGGTGAATCTGGTTGTGGTAAAAGTACTTTAGTGAAAGTGCTTTACGGTTTTACTAAACCTCCTTTGCGGATTATTTCTGGGGAGATTAATTTACGAGTAAGAGATAAGGAAGAAAACCTTGTTCTTTCTGATGATAGAAGTCTGGAGTATCTTCGATGGAGATATATTTCCTATATTCCTCAAGCGTCTATGTCTATGCTCAATCCAGTTATGACTATTGGACAACAATTTCAGGAAGTAATTCTTAGATATGATAAAGCCAATAAAAAAGAATTAAAAGGTCGTTTACTCAATTATATAGAAAGTTTTGGGCTTCCTAAAGAAGTTTTAAATTCTTATCCTCATCAGTTAAGTGGCGGAATGCGTCAGCGAGTCGTGATTGCTATGGCTACATTTTTCCATCCCAGTATTGTCTTTGCTGATGAACCAACCACCGGTTTAGATGTAGTAGTACAACGTGGAATTATCCAGATACTACGTGAAATAGCTCAGGAGTTTAAAATAACACTTATTGTAGTTTCACATGATATGGGTATTCATTATCAACTTGCAGATCGTATAATAATTATGTATGCAGGGAAAATAGTAGAAATAGCTCCAACTGTAAATCTCTTTTCTAAACCTCTTCATCCTTATACGCGCTTGCTTATTGAGGCATTACCGAAGATTGGTGATAAGAGAAAGCGAGAAGGAGTTATTGGACTGCCCCCAAGTCTTCTTAATCCACCATCTGGATGTCGTTTTCATCCTAGATGTCATTTTGCTATGGATGTTTGTAGAGTAAAAGAACCAGAGATATACGAAGTTGAGCCGTCACATTTTGTGGCCTGTCACCTTTATCAAGGAAGGAGGGATAACTATCATTAAAGAGTATTTACTCAAGATAGATAATGTTTCTAAAGTCTTTAGAATAGGTAATGTCCTTAGTAGTACTAGGATAACAGCTGTAGATAATATTAATCTGTCAATCTCATCTGAAAAACCTGTTATTCTTAGTATTGTAGGAGAATCTGGAAGTGGAAAAACTACCTTGGCTCGAATGATCTTAAGACTTCTAGAACCTACTTCAGGGAGAATTTATCTCCAAGGGAGGGATCTTTTCTCACTTAGGGATTCGGAGTCATTAGTAGAATTTAAACGAACTGTTCAGCCTATTTTTCAGAATCCATATGAGACATTTAATCCACTAAAACCTGTAAGTCAATATCTTTATGATACGGTTTCTAACCTTAGAATTACAGAAGACCAGAAAGATGCTGATGAGATAATTTCTGAAACTTTAGCATCAGTCAATTTAGATTTACCAACTGTAAAGGGTAAATTTCCATCTCAGTTTTCAGGTGGTGAATTGCAAAGAATATCTATAGCACGAGCTCTTATCCCGAAGCCCAGATTGATCGTAGCTGATGAACCAGTTAGCATGTTAGATGCCTCCTTAAGGATGAATATTATTAATCTATTTGATGCCTTAAAAAATACTTATAATATAAGTTTTATATATATAACGCATGATCTCTCCACAGCCTATTATATAAGCGATTTCGTTGCTATTATGTATCGTGGATGTATTGTTGAATATGGGCCATCGGACCTAATACTTATGAACCCAATGCATCCTTATACAAAATTATTAATTTCCTCAGTTGCAGAAACAGAAAGGAAATGGAATGAAAATATAAAGCTTTCGGGGATAGAATCTCAAGAATTCTTAATGACTGGATGTAAGTTTGCATTGCGATGTGAAGAAAAAGAAGAAATATGTAATAGAGAAAGACCGCCAGAAATTCTACTTGCTGATGGGAGAATGGTCTCTTGTTTTAAGTATAATAAAAGCAACAATGTTGAAAGTCTGTTTAAGAAAGATAACTAGAGGTGACTTTAGATGTCAAATAGGCTAATATATACTGTATTCTTGCTTTTATTTATAATTTCGCTATTAGTTTCACCGCTACAGGTTTTCTCTAAATGCCCAGGATGTTTAGATGCTCCAACAAAGGGAAAACTTGTCATCTTATATTTTTACAAAGAAGGGGACCCTATTTGTATCGAAACTACTTATTTGCTTAAAACTATCGTGGCTAATTACCCTTATCTAGAACTAGAGATGAAGGACATTTCTAATCCTGAGGTAAGAGATTTACGGAATATCTTAGACAAGGCATACGGTCTAAAAGGGATAGACGTTATGAGTGTTCCAGCCATATTTGTAGGTAAGGACGTATTTATTGGATATAACACTATTTATAACGGATTGAAGACTTCAATTCTGGATGGAATACCCAAACCTAAAAAGGTTACTGGTCGAATTATTTTCTTTTTTAGAACTATTAAAATTTCTAACCTTTTTACTTTAGGTAGGTTCCTATGGTTGATTGTTATTATAGCAGGCTTGATAGATGGGATAAATCCTTGTGCTCTATCGGTATTAATCTTTCTTATATCTTCTATATTATTAAAGAGCAGAGAAGTAAAGCCAATTCTTGTTACAGGAATGAGTTTTACCATTGGTTCTTTTGTGGCTTATTTTATAATTGGATTAGGACTCTTAAATTTTATACAGGGGCCCTTTTTTGATAGGATATCAAATTGGTTTTACCCTTCATTAGGTGCATTGAGTTTTTTATTTGGAGGTCTAAGTTTAGTTGATTTTTATAAAGCTAAAACTGATAGGGTCAAAGAGATAAAACTACAGTTACCTAGAGGTTTAAAGAAAATGGAACATAAACTTGTCCGAACTCATATTAAATCTATAAGAGTGAGTGTTATATTAGGACTGTCTCTTGGTTTTTTGCTATCATTGCTTGAATTTGTATGTACTGGTCAGATATATCTTCCGACCGTTACACTTATAGGCAATCCTTGGACTGGCGCAAGGCCTATTCTTTATCTTGTGTTATACAATTTAATGTTTATTCTACCACTAGGACTTGTAGTACTTACTTCTGCTTTTTTTATATCCTCAAATCAGATATCTTCTTTGCTCTCAAAAAATCTCTCTATTACTAAACTATTAACAGCATGTCTTTTCTTTATCTTATCTGGATATATGTTTGGGCTTTTATGAGAGACAATAGATTATGCATAAACTTGAGGAATAATATAGATCTTATAGAAAGAGGTTGTAGTCTAATATTTAGACTCTATAATTTCATAACTCTACTGACTATAGATGTCTCCAGCAGGTTTTCGAAAACCCCATTGACAGTTTTAAGGGAGGAGTAAAATATAGGTAAATTTAGAGAAGTTACAATCCTTAGATAGAATTAAAGAGTTAAGTGACCGTACCTTGAAAAGTGAATATAAGGCTAAAAAAGACAAATTAACCAATAGGTATCTTGTAGTTCTGCTTGCGTTATCTAAATCTAAATATTAATAGGCTTTAGGTCTAAGCTGCCTCTTTATTCTAACTATCTCAACTCTATCTAGCAGAAGGGTCAGAGAGGGTTTGTTTCTAACCATATTAGGATGTTTAGGGGAAGCTTGTCCTGCTTATTAGAAGGCTTTTTAGGCTTACTATGAGGTACCATAATCTTACTAGGTTTATTGCTAGATAGCCAGAATCTATTTGGGAAGTCATAGAAAGTACCTACACTTGGGACATCATCAGGATCAAAGCTGCAGATAATAGCAAGTAATCTATCAGAGCTAGATTTTTTGACCCATTTAGTAATGCTATAGATTTTAGGGTGGACTATAGCAAACAAGGGAGCGGAGTATTTCAGCTTGATACTTAGTAAGTCTACCAGTATTAAAATAGTAAGGGAATGAGATTTGGTAAGCTTTATCCAAGCTAAGGTAGAACAATTTATCTATGAAGGTAGAGTATTATTTAATCCTGTCGTTATAGAATTTAGAGAGTGATTTTAGTGAATTGAGGAGACTCTTCTGGTATAATGAATGCTGTGATCAGTGTGGCGATTTTAGCATAGGTTATCGATTCCTTGTCCTAGAGTTTTTATACTAGAATAAGGAAGCAGAGAGATAAGATTAAGAGAGTTGGGCTGTGGGGGTAAAATGTAGTAAGGCTGTAGATAGAAGTAAGACTACAAGAGGTTTGAGAGTTTCCGAGAGTCTAAGTCTCTAATAAGGACCTTGATAGGGTATTCTCTGGGAGGAAGAGGATAGCAACAGCCTCCCTATTAGAGCATACTATTACTAGCCGGATGCACCTCAGTTTGGTAAGCTGAGGGATTAGTAAAGTATCTCACCCTACGTGTTAGAAGGGTATACCTCAACCCAGGGGTAACAGACTTTCTTAAGAGGACTAAGCCTCACGGAGGCGAAAGTTATAAACCCTTGTCTAACTCTAGATGATATAATACGCTATGGAATACCCTTAAGTCAATATTAACTTTTCAAGGTACAAGTAATGCAATTTATCGAAAACTATTATACGAGGAGGCGTAATGTGTATGGATAATTTTAGTGGTTTAAATTTAGGGCTTGGTAGTTTACCAAAATTGTCTCGAGCGAAATCACGTTCTATTAGTGCCGAAAACTTTACAGGGGAAAAAGGCAAAGGAGGAATGGCAATTGAAGGTACAGGTGCTGAATGTGCCCGAGACTTAGGTCAAGGATGGAAGATTTCTCCTTCGATTAATATTCCCCCTCACAGTATTATAACTTTAGCAGATATCAATGGTCCAGGTATTATTCAACACATATGGATGACTTGTTTTCCAGATTTTTGGCGTAGTCTTGTTCTAAGATTTTATTGGGATGGGGAAGAAAACCCCTCAATTGAAGTTCCATATGGTGACTTCTTCTGTAATGGTTGGTGCCAACGTTGTAAGGTTAATTCATTGCCGATAGCGGTTAATCCTGCAGGCGGTATGAATTCCTATTGGGTGATGCCTTTTCGGAATACTGCAAAGATAACTATTGAAAACTTAGGAGATGTTTCTGTGATTTTTTATTATCAGATTGACTACAGTTTGACCAATGTACCTGAAGATGTTGCTTATTTCCATGCAGAGTGGCGCCGGGATAATCCTCTGAAGTATAAAGAAGTCCATACTATCCTGGATGGGGTTAAGGGACAAGGTCACTATGTAGGGACATATATCGCCTGGGGTGTTCATAACAATGGTTGGTGGGGCGAAGGAGAGGTCAAGTTTTATCTTGATGGAGATAAAGATTTTCCTACCATTTGTGGAACAGGAACTGAAGACTACTTTGGCGGTGCTTGGGATTTTGAAGATCCAAAAGGCGAATATGGTATCTTTTCTACACCTTTTCTTGGCCTTCCACAAGTAATTAAACCTGATGGGCTTTATCAAAGTCAACAAAGGTTTGGCATGTATCGGTGGCATATTATGGACCCAATCCGTTTTGAAGAAGATATAAGAGTAACTATTCAGGCTTTAGGTTGGCGTTCTGGACATAGATATTTACCGCTTCAAGACGATATTGCCTCTGTAGCCTTTTGGTACCAGACTGAACCACATATGCCACATCCACCTATGCCAGATAGAGATTGGCTCGAGGTAATCTAATGTTTAGATTATGGTGCTAGGTCCTTTATAAATATTAAATTTTAACCTTAGCCAGTTATGAGAGTTTATTATAGACTGGCTAAGGTTAGATTATTTTTTGATTTCTGGAGGAATATGCAATTAAATAGATCATTAAGGATTCTCTCTAAAGACTTTGTTTTTGATAAGTTGGAGAAAAGGCCGATGTCGCATGGGGCAAATATATTAGAGCTTTCTAATGGAGATATCGTTGTAGTATGGTATGCTGGGGCTTATGAGACCTCTCCAGATGAAGCCATATTGATGTCTAGGCTTAGAAAGAACTCTAAAAATTGGGAGAAACCAAGAGTCCTTGTAGATACGCCTGGAAAGGCAGATGGTAATCCTGTTTTGTTTGAAGATGATGGTAAAGTGTATCTATTCTATGTAACTATAGAAGGTGGAGGTTTGCCAGAAGAAATTGGAAAGAGCTATCCTGATGCTATTAAGGCTAATCTTACAAAGGGTGGATGGGATACCTGTCCAATAAAGTATAAAATATCTACTGATTTTGGAGAGACCTTTGGAGAAGAAAGGATATTTCGTAAAGAATGGGGATGGATGATAAGGAATAAACTACTGCGACTTTCTAATGGAGAGATATTATTTCCAATTTATGACGAGGTAAACTGGAAGGCTATCTTTGGACTATCAAAAGACTTAAAAGCTTGGACTTTTACCGGTTGGGTTACGACACCTAAAGGATGTATTCAGCCTACTGTAGTAGAATTAGAAAAGGGACACTTATTATGTTTTTTAAGAACAAGAGATGGTTTTATATATAAAACGGAATCTTATGACTATGGTATGACATGGAATGAGTCTAAGCCTACTACTTTAAAGAATCCTAATAGTGGTATAGACCTTATAAGACTTAAAGATGGAAGATTAGTCGTTGTTTTCAATGATAGCTTTGATAGAAGGACCCCTCTAAATATTGGTCTCTCTGAAGATAATGGGGAAAATTGGAAGATCTGGGATTTAGAGAGGGAAGAAGGGGAGTACTCTTATCCTAGCATAATACAATCTGGTGATAATTTAATTCATCTGGTATATACTTATAGAAGAGAGACTATAAAGCATATAGTTATAGAGATTAGTTAGAAAGCGAGGAGATAAAGATGAAATATTTAGAAGGAATTAACCCTGCAATCCTTACTTTATTTAATGAGGATTATTCTGTTGATTATGGGGCGATGAAAGCCCTATTAGACTTTCTAATGGATGCTAAGGTAAATGGTGTATATATCTGTGGAACCACAGGAGAATTTCCTTTTTTGACAGTAGAGGAAAGGAAAAAGATAGCTGAGACGGTTATAGATTATGTAAATGGTAGGATTACAGTTTATATCCATATCGGAGGGATTAAAACAGAGGAGGCCGTCGACCTTGCCAAACACACTTATGCCTATGGGGCTGACGGCATAGGAGCCTTATCACCCTATTATTATGCTTACTCGGAGGATGAGCTCTTCCAGTACTTCTACAGGATAGCCCATTCTGTGCCAGAGGATTTTCCTGTATATCTTTATAATATCCCTCAACGTACTGGAAACCGAATTGACCCTTCTCTATTTTCTAAACTTATAGAGAGTTGCCCTAATATTGTTGGTATAAAGGATAGTAGTGGAAGTTTTACCACTGTTATCGAGTATCTGCTTTTTGCCAGAGATAGGAAGATAATGATTATTGAAGGGGCAGATGAACAGATTTTAGGTGGATTATCGGTAGGGTGTAAGGGGAGTATCAGTGGAAATGCCAATGTCTTTCCAGAAGTATTTGTTAGGTTATGGAAAGAATTTAGAGAGAATAAACTTGAGGATGCGAGGAATACTCAATTAGATATAGCAAAGATAGTAAGTGTACTAAAATATGGCAATATTCCCCTGATTAAGTATGCCCTTAAGTTACGTGGAATTGGGAATGGGATCTGTAGAGAGGCTTTTACTACTATATTAAGGGAAGAAAGGGTGGAAAAGGTGGTAGAATGGGCAAGAACTATATCCTCTCCCATGACCTAGGAACTACAGGTAACAAGGCAACCCTATATGATAGGGAAGGAAACCTTGTTGCATCTTCTTTTTACTCCTACCCTACCTACTATCCCTATCCCAATTGGGTAGAGCAGGACCCTTCTGAATATTGGAAGGCAATTAAGATTTCTACTCAAGAATTACTATCTAAAGGTAAAGTCAATGGTAAAGAGATTGCTGTTATAAGTTTTAGTGGACAGATGATGGGATGCCTTCCAGTAGATAAGGATGGGAATCCTCTAAGGAATATAATCATCTGGGCGGATCAGAGGGGTGTAAATGAGGCAGGGTTGATAAAAGAAAAATTGGGAGAAGAGAATGTATATAGAATTACAGGTCACAGAGTAAGTCCTACTTACTCAGCAGCCAAGATTCTCTGGATGAAGAAGAATGAACCTGATGTTTTTTCTAAAACCTATAAATTTTTATTAGCAAAGGATTTTATAATCTATAAGTTGACTAATAAATGGGTAACAGATTTCTCTGACGCTTCAGGAACTAATCTCTTTGACCTACAGCAAGAAAAATGGTCAGAAGAGATCATAGAGGCATTAGAAATCCCTATAGATAAATTACCAGAGGTTCATTCATCGCTAGAAGTCGTAGGAGAACTAACTCAGGAGGCATCTGGCGAACTAGATCTGCCCTCAGGAATCCCTATAGTGATAGGTGGGGGAGATGGTGCCTGTGCTGCCTGTGGTGCAGGTGTGGTAAGAGAAGGTGAGGCTTATAATTATCTAGGAGCCTCATCTTGGATAGCTATAGCGTCTACAAGACCAATCTATGACCCTAAGTTTAGGACTTTTACCTTTCATCATCTTGCCCCAGGATTATTTATGCCTACTGGTACTATGCAATCGGCAGGGCTCTCTTATCAATGGGCAAGAGATAACTTAGCTGTTAAAGAGAAAGAAATAGCACTAACTTTAGGGATAAGCCCATATGAAATAATGGACTTAGAGGTAGAAAAGATTCCTCCAGGTAGCGAGAATCTGATATTCCTTCCCTATCTCTTGGGGGAGAGGAGTCCCCATTGGAATCCTAAAGCCAGGGGTGTATTTATTGGACTTACACCAAGACATACTAGGACTCATCTAATGAGAGCAGTTTTAGAGGGAGTGGGGCTTAATCTCAAGATAATTCTAGATGCATTTTTATCTCAGGGTATAGATATAAAAAGTATAAGGTTAATAGGCGGGGGAGGGAAGAGTAGAGTCTGGGCTAGCATATTAGCAGGTATATTTGAGAAAGAAGTCTTGAGAATGGAAATCTTAGAAGAGGCAACTTCTTTAGGTTCTGCCATAGCAGGAGGTGTTGGGGTAGGGATATTTCCTAATTTGAATGTAGTTGAGACCCTGGTAAAAGTAAAAGAGAGATTCTTGCCAAAACGAGAAGACATAGAGACTTATAGAAGATTGTATTCTATCTTTATGGAAACTTACGAGAGATTAGTACCAGTGTTTGATAGATTAGGAGGAGAATAAAATGAAGAAGATTCCATATTCTGATAGGGAACTCTTTGATTTTGGTCCCCAGAGAACATTTGAAGGAATGAATCTATCTCAGATAGCATTTCCTATAGGAGGAATTGGAACAGGAACAGTCTCTCTAGGTGGGAGAGGAAACTTACAGGATTGGGAGATATTTAATAGACCAGCGAAAGGATTTAATTTGCCTTTTACATTTTTCGCTATAAGGACAAAGAGAAAGAAAGATTCAGCCTATCTTGCTAAGGTTTTAGAATCTAAGTTACTTCCACCATACTCTGCCAGTCATGGGCTTCCAAACAGTAGGCTTTCTGGACTGCCAAGACTAGATTCAGCTAGATTTAAAGGAGAATATCCCTTTGCTCACATAGAATTTATTGATGAGGAATTGCCTTTAAAGATAGAACTAGAAGCATTTAATCCTTTTATCCCGCTTAATGATTTTGACTCTGGTTTGCCAATAGCTACTTTTTATTTTACTCTAGAGAATGTTAGTTACGAATCTATAGGAGGTACACTTGCCTTTAGTATGCTCAATCCTGTTGGATATGATGGAAAGACAAATCTAAAAAATATATATGGAGTAAACAATAGATATGCTCCTTGTTTTGGTTCTAATCTTAATGAATTTATAGAGGAAAGAGCCTTTCAGGGGATAAGGATGAGTAATCTTAAATACAAAAAAGAGAACCCCTTGTATGGTAACATAGCGATAGTAACAACATGGGAAGATATCACTTATGCTTTAAGATGGCTTAGAGGAGGCTGGTTTGATGACTTACAGGATTTTTGGGACAAGTTTAGGTCTCAAGAGAGATTAGAAGAGGAGGACTCAAGTGACCCTAGTCCAGAAGGACAAACAGATGTGGCTACACTGGGGCTAAATTTTGAATTATTCCCGGGAGAAAAGATAAAGATGCCCCTTATACTTTCCTGGTACTTCCCGTATCTTCCAGAAGAAGTTACTAGATATTTTAGGATAGAGCCGTTAAAAGAAGAGATTCGATTAAAGACCTACTATTCTAGTAAATTTGATGATTCCTGGGATGTAGCGAAATATACGGTAGAGAATCTTTCCAGACTTGATTCTCAAACAAGGAGATTTCACAAGCTATTATTCTCAAGCTCATTACCAAACTATATAATAGATGCTCTTTCTAGCCAAACTTCAATAATAAGAACTAATACGTGTTTTAGAACTGAGGATGGAAGATTCTATGGATTTGAAGGATGCAGTGATAACGAAGGGTGCTGTCCAATGAACTGTACACACGTGTGGAATTATGAGCAGACACTGGCCTATCTCTTCCCTCAACTAGAAAGAGGTATGAGGGAGGTAGATTTCTTGTATAATACTGATGAGGTAGGCAAGATGTCTTTTAGAACAATGCTCCCTCTAGGTACAGGAAGATGGGGTTTTAAGCCTGCAGCAGATGGGCAGATGGGTACTATAATGAAGCTCTATAGAGAGTGGAAGCTCTCAGGTGACGACGAATTCTTAAAGAGATTATGGGAAAAAGCTAAAAAAGCTTTAGAATTTGCATGGACTGCTTGGGATACAGATAGGGATGGAGTGATGGAAGAGGAACAGCATAATACCTATGATATAGAATTCTATGGTCCTAATACTATGACTGGTCTATTGTATCTTGGAGCTCTCAAAGCTTGTGCTGAGATGGCGGAGAGATCAGGAGAAATGGATAAATCAAAAGAATATTTAGGGCTATTTGAGCAGGGGAGCAGGCTTTTAGTTAAAGAGCTATTCAACGGGGAATACTTTATACAAAAGTACGATAAGACTAAGGGCTACAAATATCAATATGGAGAGGGCTGTCTATCAGATCAACTTTTAGGTCAGTGGTTTGCTAATATAGTGGGATTGGGAGAACTTATCCCTGAAGAATATATTGAGAAGGCTTTAGAATCTATTTTTAAATACAACTGGACGGATGACCTCTCAGAGCATTCCAATTGTCAAAGGACTTATGCATTGAATGAAGAGAAAGGACTATTATTATGCACCTGGCCTAAAGGAAATAGGGAAGATTTCCCATTCCCATATTCAGATGAGGTCTGGACTGGAATTGAGTACCATGTAGCCAGTCATTTAATATATGAAGGTTTTTTAAAGGAAGGTCTTACAATAGTCAGAGCCTTAAGAGAACGATATGACGGATTGAAGCGTAATCCCTGGGATGAGCCTGAGTGTGGGCATCACTATGCTAGAGCCCTAGCAAGCTGGAGTTTATTACTAGCTCTATCGGGTTACAAATATGATGGTAGATCTTATTCTATGAGTTTCTCCCCTAAACTAAAGCTCTCAGATTTTAAATGTTTCTTCTCTACAAATACTGGATGGGGAATGTTTACTCAAGAGATTACTTCGGATTCTTACAAGGCAGAGATATTGGACTCTTATGGAAGGATAATAGTTAAAAGGATAGGATTAGACGTACTAGGGAGATTCTCTTTAGATGACTTTACTGTAAAGCTTATCAAAGATAAAGAGGAAGAAATAATAAAGGCTAAAACTAAAGATTCCATTATAGAGCTAGAAGAACTGATAGAACTTAATGAGGGAGATAGAATAGAGATAAGTTAACTTATTACCCTTACTCTCTTATATGGATGTTTATTGAACTGGGGTGATAGGAGACCTAGTAATTCTTGTTCTAATATCTTGGCTTCTAATAACGTATTAGTGGCTATATACTTTAGGGAGGCCGTTCTGCTAAATAGCTGCTTTTTGGTCTCAGAGATGAACTCTTGGAAGAAGAAATAGCTTGAAATCTTAGACTTTAGGTCGTTAGATTTGGTGATGTATAGAACATTACTATCCTCGTCTAAGAAGATCACTATTCCAGGGGTATGAGGAGTTACCTCTGTGATAGACTTTAGCTTTAAGAAATTATCAGGTATATTGTATGTGCCATATATCTTTTTTTGTAAGTCACCCCAAGTAAAGATGCCTTCTTTAGCAAGGAGGTTTAGACTCTTCAACTTTTTGCGTGGGGTGGATTTTAAAGATATCCTCTTCTTAACTTATAGATCTGCTATTTGTAGGTTATCCTAAACACAAATTGCTTCTTTTTAAGGGAATATTCCCTATATCCCACCCCTAAGTTAAAAAATTATCCTATACCCCCTCTTTCTCGAAACCCCTCAACCCTATCACTAATAGTTCCTTATTTGCTAAATGCTACTAAACGCTA
>Ga0080004_1127008_pt1 | contig 17739 bp, 17 predicted proteins | sample WasSprMetagenome_FD_69207 | JGI IMG/M metagenome (GOLD analysis project Ga0080004, IMG submission 69207) | Sulfidic aquatic microbial communities from Washburn Spring, Yellowstone National Park, USA - WS (SPADES assembly) (version 2) | ecosystem: Environmental > Aquatic > Thermal springs > Hot...
AGCGAATCTCCTCGGTCTGCTGACGCTATACTTGGGGGACGGGCACAAGCACCCAGACACCTTCGCCGTTTCGGTGGGGAGCGGCGCTGAATATTATGAAGTAACCGTGGTTCCGGAGATCGTGAGGAGGGCATATAAAACCGGCTACGGCAAGCTGCTCGATGCAATAAAATGCGACAAGTGGCTGGAGCTAAAGCGTCTCACACCGAAGCGCGATCCAGTGCACGCGGCGTTCAACGGGCGCTTCTTCTGGTTGTATTACTCCTACTCCGAAGGTAATTTTCAGGCGCGCACCGTGACGAAGAGCGAGGAGGAGGCTAGGAGGTGCGCGCAGGCGCTAGCTGCACTGGGAGTGCAGGCTAAGGTGTACAAGCGGCTGAAGAGGTACTGGATCGTGCAGCTGAACGGTCGCGAGGTGCTGAAGCTCGCCGAGTGACTCCCAGAGTGGAGGAACGCCCTAAGGGAGCTCGCCGAGAAGAGGAGGATAGAGCCGAAAGGGCCCGTGGCGAGGAGGCTGCTCGAGCTCGCGGGAAGCCCGCCCCTTCCCTGGCAAAACTTTAAAGCCCCCGCTCGAGGCGCGCGAAGCTAGCTTTTTAGCTGGGTGCGCGCCGGCTGCGGGCGATGGGAGCGAAGCTCGCCAAAGCAGCGGAAGTCCTCAGGATGGAGGACGGGGCAAGGATCACGGTGCGAGGCTGGGTCTACCGTTTCAGGGATCTCGGGGAAAAGGTCTTCCTGATAGTCAGGGATTCGACCGGTATAGTCCAAGCGGTTTTCTCGGGAGAGGCCGCGGCCAAAGCGCGCGAAGCTGACGTGGAAGCGTCAGTCATTGTGACCGGCGTTGTGAGGAGCGACAGCAGGGCGCCCGGAGGCAAGGAGATAGTGGGCGAGGCGGTGGAAGTCGTGGGCGCGTCCAAGAACTTCCCCATCACTAAGGACTTTTCCCGCGAGTTCCTCCTCGACGTGAGGCACCTGTGGGTCAGGAGCAGGAGGATGCAGGCTGTCCTGAAGATCCGCCACACAGTTTTCGGAGCGCTGCACGAGTACTTCAGGAGGAGCGGCTACTACGAGGTTCAAGCACCCATGTTCATCACAGCTGCGGTGGAGGGCGGGGCCACGCTCTTCCCGGTGAAGTACGTGGACGGGAGCACGGTTTACCTCACGCAGTCCTCGCAATTCTACCTGGAGGCGCTGATCTACAGCCTCGAAAAAGTCTACACGATCGCGCCATCCTTCAGGGCCGAGAAGTCGAGGACTCGGAGGCACTTGACAGAGTTCTGGCACTGCGAAGCCGAGGTCGCGTGGGCCGGTCTCGAGGATATAATGAGAGTGGAGGAGGAGCTGGTGTCGTACGTCGTGGAGAGGGTTCTGGACAGCAACCAGGACGAGCTGAAGCTGCTGGGCCGGAACACCGAGCCTCTGGAGCGCTGCAAGCCGCCCTTCTACAGGGTAAGCTACGACGAAGCGCTGGAGATCCTCGAGGGGAAGGGTTTCAACGTAGCGTGGGGCGAAGACTTGGGAGCCGACGAGGAGCGCGCGCTTGTTGAAGAGTTCGACAAACCGGTGTTCGTCCACCGCTACCCCGAGAAGGCGAAAGCGTTCTACCACAAGAACGACCCAGCGCGACCGGAGGTAACGCTTTCGGCCGACCTCTTAGCCCCTGAAGGTTACGGAGAGATAATAGGGGGAGGAGAGCGCATAGAAAGGCTCGAGGAGCTGCTCGAGAAGATTAAGCGCTTCGGGCTCAGAGAGGAAGACTACGAGTGGTACGTAGACCTGCGCAGGTACGGCACGGTCCCCCATGCCGGGTTCGGGTTGGGGATCGACAGGCTCGTAATGTGGGTAGCGGGCTTAGACCACATAGTGGACGCGGTGGCTTTCCCGCGCACCATAAGGCGGGTCTACCCATAGCGCGCCACTCAGTTACCCGCCCCTGAAGCAGAGCTATCGAGCTTAAAGGCGAGGCGGGAGTTTCTGATGAAGAAGAGACTGAAAGTTTTGCATGAAAAGTTAAAAATAAAAGAAAAAGAAAAAAGACTCTCATGCTGTTAGGTGGGCGAAGAAGGGGGGACTGAAGGACGAGAGAATGCGCAGGAGGGCAACAACATGCGTGCACGGGGAGACGAGCTCAACTTTGCTGGGAAGGGTTGAGTAAAAACGCACGGCTCTGCCAAGCGGGCGTTACCCCTAAGGCGCCGGAACGCGCTAAAAGATTAATAACCCCCTCACTCCTCAGCCGGTAGCCCCGGTAGCTCAGCCTGGTAGAGCGCCGGCCTCGTAAGCTACGCTCGGCCAGGGCAGCCGGAGAGGGGTTCCCCCACGGAGGACCCGGGTTCGAAGCCCGGCCGGGGCTCCACCCTTCCTGAAACGACCTCTACTTCGCCGACTACGGCTCCCACTGCGGCTGCTACGGCGAGCGCGAAATCTACGAGTGGATAAAGCAGCCTTTCCGTGCCGTCGCGCAGAGCGCGAGGGACGTGGTACGCGTAAAAGGGGCTTATCGCTATGGCCAGCGGAAGAGCGGCAGCCGCCGGGCGGCCTGAGGCTAGGAGGATGGCCGCTACCGCCAGGATGGCGACGAGAGAGTACGTGAGCGCCGTGACCGCTTTTGAGTACAGGCTCCCCCGGCAGCGGCGGCGGAAGAGCGGGAGCCCGCGCCCGTACTCGTAGTACCTTTTCAGCACAGCGAGGAGGCTTGTGCGGTTGTAGTGGTATGCTAGGACCGGGCTGCACAGTATCTTTCGCCCAGTCGCGAGCAGCCGGTAAGCGAAGTCGAGGTCCTCGAACCCGAACCTCCAGTAGCTTGAGGGTATCACTCGCTCGTCGAAGAGCGCAGCCCTGTCAACGAGCATGTTCGCGGCAACCACGAGCTTGAGGTCGAGGTCGCCGCTGAGCAGCACCCGCTTGTGGCGGGGGTAGGGGGCGATCGGGGAGCGGTCCTGCGCGCGGGAGAGGAACTTGTCGCCGTTGGCTGCAGCGAGGGAACCGGCAACCGCATCCGCGCGCCAGCGCACGGCTTCAGCCACCATGCTCTCCAACCACCGTGGCGGCGCGATGCAGTCGCTGTCGATGAACGCCACGTAGCGGCCTGAGGCGGCGATCCCGCCGAAGACCCTAGCCCTCATGGGACCAGGGTCCTTGGCGAGCTCCACCACCCTCACGTCTAAGCTCGATGACGCGATCAAGCTTCGAGCGTCGCCTGCACCTTCCGGCACCACGATGAGCACCTCGTCGGGCCGCCGGGTCTGAGCTTCCAAGCTCCTCACCAGCGAGGCGAGCTGGGCGTCGATTCTAGCCGCTGCCACGACGACGCTTACCCGCACGTATCCAGGGTCGCCGGGCTGAGCGGATATACCATGCGCTCGCTGCGCCGGCGGATTTATGAGCTGTCGCGGTAGAGGGGGGCGTTAATGTGGAGCCTCCGAGGTAGCCGGCATGTCGGAGAGGGTTAACTTGCTATGCGTCTCGGACATACACGGTAGGCTGGAGGCCGCGAGAGCCCTAGTCTCGAGCGTGGACCAGAGCTTCGCTAAGAGCTTAGACGCCGTCGTGGTAGCGGGCGACATCGGCAACCCCCAGAAGGGCGACACCTTCTACCTCGTGGTCAAGGAGCTGGAGAAGCTGGGCAAGCCTGTGCTTTACGTGAGGGGCAACTGGGACGTGAACGCCCCCTCGGGGGTCGTGAACGAGGCGCCTCTGGTGGCTGATTTGGAGTCGCTAGGGCCCTTGGAGCTGAAGTGGGTTACGATAGTTGGTCACAGCAGCTCCCTGAAACCCTACAAGGGACCTCTGAAGCGCCCCATAGTCCTCGTTACGCACTACCCCCCTTTCAGCATCCTGGACCGGGGTAGGAAGGCCGAGGCTGTCCAGCAGAGCCCGCACACCGGCCTGCCGGAGGTGAACTACCTGGTGGCTTACTACAAGCCGGCGGTGCACGTGTTCGGGCACTGCCACGCGTTGGGCGGCGTGGACGTGCGCCACAGCGGGGTTGTTTACGTGAACGTTTCAAGGCTGGATAGGCTGGGCAGGAACGGCGAGGTCGTAGGGAACTACGCGCTCGTCTCGATAGACAGGAACGGCGGCGTGGAGGTAAAGTGGAGGTTCGTGAACGGGGAGTGGAAGAGGTGCACCCGCTGCGGTAGGAAGGTGCATCTGCCCTCCGACTGGACAATGTGCAGGAGGTGCGCGAGCAGGTTCGAGCTGGGGTTCAAGAAGCTGGACAAGAGCTTGGAAAGAGTCTTGGTGACGGTAAAGGGCTCCGATGGGGAGCAGCTCGTTAACGACCACTTCTACATCCCGGTGCACACCCTGCGCGACGAAGACTCGTACAACGACTTCATCGACTACCTCATAGTCAAGAGGCTTAAGGAGATCGCGGCGAAGGACGGCGGTAAGCTCCTACCCCTGACGAAGGATAAGGTCGTGGAGTTCTACTCCGAGGATTCCGGGGCCTACCTGTCGTTTAGCGAGTACCTTTTTTCCTGCAGGGAGGAGGTTGCAGGGAAGAAGTTGTGCTTGCTCATGAGGCTTTACGCGCTGGACAAGAGGGTGAAGGTGCTGTGGAAGGTGAAGCGCGGGGAGCGCGCGCTGGTGGAAGCCGAGTACGTGCTTGTGAAAGAGGAGCTGCTCAACGGTAAGCTGCTGGAGGAGCTCCGCGGGAGCGGCTTCACGCCGCTGCTCTCTTCGGTGAAAAGGGTTCAGGAGCCCTCTGCCTCCCCCTCGAATTCCAGCGGCTTCTCCGAAGCCGATGGCGCGCAGCGGTTACACGTCTAGGACGCCCTCGTCCGCGATCGTGAAGACGGCCTCCTTTTCGGCGTGCTTCGGCGAGTCGATTATCCGAGCGATCCTTTTGCCCTCCTTCCCCTTCCTCAGCCAGATCCTGTACGTGCACCCGTGAGCCACCACGTTCCCTCCAGCCGGCTTAAGCGGGTTGCCGAAGAAGACATCGGGGGCTGCCAAGACCTGGTTCGTCACCACGACGGCGACGTCGTATATCGCCGCGAGCCGAGCGAGCTGCATGATGTGCTTGTTCAGCTTCTGCTGCCTAGCCGCCAGGTTCTCGCGACCGGGGTACTCGGCTCTGAAGTGCGCTATCAAGCTGTCCACGAGAACCACCTTCACGTTTTCCTCCTCGATGATGCGCTTAGCCTCGTCCACGAGGAGCATCTGGTGATCGCTGTTGTACGCTCTAGCGTAGATTATGTTTTCCAGCGCCTTCTCCGGGTCGAGGCCCCTGTACCTCGCCATGCTCACGATCCTCTCGGGCCTGAACGTGCCCTCCGTGTCGATGTAGAGGGCCTTGCCCGACAAACCACCCTTCTCCCTCGGCAGCTGCACCATCACCGCCAGCTGGTGGCAGAGCTGCGTCTTGCCCGCTCCGAACTCGCCGATTAGCTCGGTGATCGCTCTAGTCTCGATGCCGCCCTCGAGCAGGTCGTCGAGAGCTTTAACGCCCGTCGATATGTATGCTATGTTTTTCCTCTCCTCGTAGTACTCCTTGGCGGTCATGAAGAGCTTGCCGCGCATCAGCATCTTCTGGGCCGCCTGTATGATGCTCAGCGCGCGCTCCTCAGAGCCCAGGACCGCGGCCAGCTCGTGCGAGGACGCGAAGGCTATGTCCTTTATCGTGAAGAACCCTGCTTCCCTGAGCTTCTGGGCAGTGACTCTGCCGACCCCCTCTAAGTCCTCAAGGTCGACGTCCAGCTGCGGCTCGAAGCTTCTGCTGCCGTACTCTTCCTGCTGCTCCACTTCGGGCAGGGCGCCACCCACGCCACTTTCCTCTGCAGCAACCTCGGACGATGCCTGCCTGCCAGCCCCTCCGCCCCTCCTTCTGCTGCTCATACGCTCCGGCGCATGTGTGGCATTCCTCCTTTTAAAGGTTGCGTACAAGTATAGGACGCCGAAAGTAATCCCGAAGCAGGCTAAGCTGTCAGCTCTCCACGCGTTACCTGCCCTTCATGCGCGGTCCCGCACCGCCGGCGCCTAACGTTGAGCGTTCGCTCGTGCGCGAGGCGCGTAACCGCGAGAGCACAGTTTCTTCACGCGGTTCGTTGGCTTAAAGTTGCTACTGAATTAAAAAGATATAAGGAGAAATTTAATTTTGTAATCTTAATTTTCAGGTATAAGAAGTTAGGAAGGAGCCGCACTGCCGAACTGCATGGGCCCGAGAGGAGCTGAGAGCCGTGGCGTTGGGCCGCGGGGAGCGTGCGCAAGGAGCGAAGGCTAAAAAGGGGGCGTGTGCCGCTAGCGACCGGATGGTGCAGCTCACGCCCGAGGAAAAAGGGATGCTTGCCGGCTCGCTGGGCGAGGGGGTAGCGCTGGCGATGGAGAGTGTGGTCAGGGTGGCTGAGGTCTTGGGCGCTCCCAGGCTCGTCAAGGTTTCGAGCGCCCACATTTCCGGCGTCTCCTACAAAAACCTGGGGGAGGAGGGTGTCGAGTTCCTCGAGGAGCTCGCCGCTAAGGGCGCGAGGTTCTCCGTTCCCACCACCGTGAACCCGGCGGGTTTCGACATGGAGGTTTACAGAGAGATGGGTGTCGGCGAAGAGGAGTACGAGCTGCAAATGCGGATTGTGAGGGCGCTGGCCTCGATGGGCGCTAGGGTCACGCTCAGCTGCACGCCCTACCTGATCAACCCGCCCAGCTTCGGGGACCACCTGGCGTGGGCTGAGAGCAACGCGGTGCTCTACGCGAACAGCGTGATAGGGGCGAGAACCAACAGGGAGGGGGGGCCGCTATCCGTGCTTGAAGCCATCGTAGGTCGAGCACCCTACGTGGGCCTCCACACCGATGAGGGGCGGGCCCCTACGGTGGTCGTGGACGCCGGCGGCGTCAGGAGCTTCGTGGAGAGGACGGGCGCTGTCTCCGCGCTCGGGTACTTGCTGGGCGCTAAAGTGAAGGCGGGGGTTCCGCTGCTCGTTAACGCGCCGAGGAACCTCGCCCACCCGGGCAACCTCCGCTTGTTCCTAGCGGCCGTGGGAGCTGCGAGCTCGATCGGCATGGTGCTGGTGGAGGGTGTGTCCCCCGAGTTCAAGCGCGTCGAGGGCTTAAAGGAGATCGCGCTGGAGGAGGGGGAGCTGGAGAGGGTTCTCGGTAAGTGGAGCGGCGAGGCGTTCGACGCGGTAGTGCTCGGTTGCCCGCACCTGTCGCCCGGCGAGCTCGCGGAGCTTGCGAGCCGCCTGGGAGGGCGCAGGGTGAAGGGGCGCGTCCTTGTCTTCACCTCGAGGTGGGCGGTTTCGCGGGCAGCCGACGCGGTAGAGGCCCTGCGGCGGAGCGGCGTTGAGGTGTACGCGGACACCTGCATGGTCGTGGGGAACCTGTCGGCGCTCGGGGTCCGCCGGTGCGCGACGGACTCCGCTAAGGCGGCGTTTTACTTGAGCAACCAGGGGTACGAAGTGGTCCTGGCACCCCGCAACTTCCTGCTCAAAGCAGTGCTATCCTCGCAGCGCTAGCCGCTCGCCTTATATTTCCCTTAGAGCCGTCGCTCGCGTGGACGAACATTTGATCTTTCGGGGAAGGGGGCTCGTGCGCGGGAGGGGGCGCGGCCCCTTGCTTGTGTCGGAGGAGCCCCTGTCTTTCTACGGCGGCGTCGATCCGCTCACCGGTAAGATCGTGGAGAGGGGTCACGAGCTGTACGGGAGGTCGGTCGCAGGCGCCATCCTGGTTTTCCCGTACGGGAAGGGGAGCACGGTCGGATCCTACACGCTGCTGAGGCTAGCGAGGAGGGGCAAGGCGCCAGCCGGCATCGTCAACCTCGCGAGCGAGCCGATAGTGGTCGTCGGCTGCATGCTGGGGGGCATCCCGCTGATGGACAGCCCGGACCCCAACCCGATCGCGCTCAAAGGGGAGCTCGAGGGCCGAGAAGCTGAGCTCGTGGTGGAGGGGGGCGCGGGTCTCCTGAAGGTGGTCGCGGATGTGCGAGGAGAGGAGGAGGGTCCTTGAGGCGATAGCCAGCGAGATCGCCAGGTGTACGCGGTGCCCCCTGCACGCCTCGAGGACGCGCACCGTGCCCGGCGAGGGCAACCCGTGCGCGCGCGTGATGTTCGTGGGGGAGGCGCCGGGCTTCAACGAGGACCTCCAGGGGAGGCCGTTCGTGGGCGCAGCGGGCAACCTGCTCAACGAGATGCTCAAGCTCGCTGGGTTAAGCAGGGAGGAGGTGTTCATAACGAACGTCGTGAAGTGCAGGCCGCCCAACAACAGGGATCCGGCGGAGGAGGAGGTCGAAGCCTGCAAACCCTACCTCTTCAGGCAGCTGGAAGCCGTCGGACCCGAGATCGTGGTGTGCTTGGGCAGGCACAGCGCTAGAATGTTCTTCGAGTCCTCGGGTCTGAAGTTCGAGTCGATAATGAAGGTTAGGGGGGAGCCGAGAAGGCTCGTCGTAGCCGGCCGCGAGCTCCTGTGCCTGCCTACGCTCCACCCGGCTGCGGCCCTGTACAACCCGCGCCTCCGCAGCCTCCTCGAGGCGGACTTCCGCCTGCTCGCCCGCCTCCTTTCGCGCGGGCAGGGCCTCGACCGGTGGTTCCTGTGAGCGAGCGCGCGAGGAAGCTGCGGAAGCTCATCGAGGCGCTCGACGGCTACAGGGTCGGGCGGTACACGAGCTTGGATAAGGTCGAGCGCTTGATCCACGAGCTCGGCTTGAAGCCCCCCTACAGCTGGGAGGAGGTCAAAAGGGACGTGGAGGCCATACTGGCCCTGCCGGCGTCCTCGCCCGAGTTCAAGCGGGTGGAGAAGATGGACAGGCGGGCCTCGCTTCTAACGAGGCTCAACCTGCTCCTGCTCCTCGGGGCGCTGCTCCTCTACGCCCTCAGGGTCTGGTACCCCAGCCTGCTGCTCGACGTGATCGTGCTGGCGCTGATCGTGACCAGCCTCATCGTCGTGAACGTGATCTATTACATCCGGGCGTACACCGCCGTGAGGATCAGCGCGCTGTATGCTGAGAGGCTCCCCGAGCTCGAGAAGCTCGGCCGCAGGATCAAGGCCGTCGTCGAGTACCTCTTGAGGCAGCTGAAGAGGGAGCTCAGAGCCGCGGGCTTCGACCCGCGGAGCTACAGGCTGAAGCTGTGGCTCCCCGACTACTCGGGCATCAAGATCGTGAAGAAGCCGGGCCGCCTCTCCGCGAAGTACGAGGTCCGCCTGGCTTGAACCCTGCCGCGCACTCCCTGCACAAGCGGGCAGCGCCGACCTCCACGGAGCAGTCCTCGCAGACGAGCCTCCCGCAGGCAGCGCAGTAGCCGACGGAGAGCCTGCTCCGACACACCTGGCAGAGCGCGATCTCGCACGCTTCGCAGCGCCCCTCCCTCCAGTGCTCCTCGCACACGCGGCGGCCGCAGAGCTCGCACGCGCGCGCCGCCGGCTTCTCGAGGCAAATCTCGCACAGCTCACCGACCCCCTCTTCCAGCTCGGCGGCGAGCTTTATCGTAATCCCCGTCACGCCCGATCGCGCGCGAAAGCTTCGAAGAGGTTTTTAAACACCCCTTCGAAAGCCGCGAAGGGGTTTTATGCCGCGGGCCGGCCTCAACGCCAGGTACCTGGTGCTCGCGCTCATCAAAAGCTACGGGAAGCCCATGGAAAGGCGCGCGATACACGCTTACGCGCAGAAGCTTGCTCGGAAGCTGGGGCTCAAGCTGAGGTTCTTCGGGGATCAACCGTTCTCGCCGGAGCTCGATCAGGAGATCAGGAGCATGGTGGCTGAGGGGCTCCTGAAGCCGCTGTTCCTCGTCGGCCCCTCTTACACCGAGCTGTACAGGGAGTACCTCGTGCTGACGGAGAAGGGCTTGGAGGCGCTGGAGAAGTACGCGAAGGCGCCCGAGCTTGAAAGCTTGATCGCCGAGAGCCTTTCCCAGGCGAAGGGCGAGGAGCAGGGTGCTTAGCGCGCTCGAGGTGGCGGTTCTCGTTGACGACTACCTGGCGGAGGAAGGCGCAGACGCTGGAGCGCTTCCGGCTCACGGCTTGTGCCTGCTGCTCGAGCTCGAGCGGGGTACGGGGGAGAGGGTGGTGCTCTTGGTCGACGGAGGCCCCTCGCTGGAGCTCCTCGAGCACAACGCGTCCTCTCTCGACGCGGACCTCGAGAGCGCTGAAGCCGGCTTCGCGACTATGTGGTCCTACCACCACGTCCTAGCCCTGCTGAAGCTCGCTGGGAGGTCGCGGCTCAAGCTCCACCTGCCCCCGCCGCCCAAGCGGAGGGTTGAGGCTCTCGAGGAGCTAAAGGGTTACGGCGCAATAGCGGTCCCGTTGCTCTCTCCCGCCTACAACGAGAGGGCTCTGCTCTTCCGGCTGGAGAGGGGTTTCGTGGCGATCGTCGGATGCTCGGCTTACGGCGTGGACGAGGTGCTCTACCGCCTGGCGCTTGCGGAGGAAAGGCTCGGCGCTGAGGTGAAAGGTCTCGTTGGCGGCTTCAACCTCAGCACGTACGACGCTTACGGCTTGAGGCTTCTGGCGAAGTTCGCCAGTAGGAGGGGCGCCGCTCTGATGCCGCTCCACTCCACATCACTCGAGGCCCGAGAGAAGCTCTGCAGGCAGTTCGGCTTGGAGGAAGTTCCGGGGGTGGGGACGCGGGCGGAGTTCGGGTGAGCCCCTCAGCGCGCGCCGAAAGCGCTAAGAGGGAGGGGTCGACGAGCCAGCGTGCGCGCCGAGCTTAGGAGAGAGCTGGGAGCCGCGCTCGCGGCCCTGGCCCTCACGCTGCTTATAGCGGCGCTCGCCGCGGCGGCCCCGATCGAGGACTTCCTCAGCTACTACCCTTTCCCCAGGCTGTACCCCTGGTACGCGTACTGGCGGGTGGCCGTCGTCATGTTCTTCGCGTGGATCCTGGCGTCCTCTTTCGCGTCTAAGGAGAGGAGGCTGGTCCGCTGGCTCATGGTGACCAGCGCGCTGGCCTTGGCGGTCTCGCACTACACCGCTCTGGCGGCGGAGGCGGTAGTCGGGGGCGTGGAGATCGAGCTGCTCCCCCTCTTCTACAGGGTCGAGGCCAGCGGGGGGAGCGTGCTCAAGCTGGACATCGCACAAGCAGTGCTGCTGGCCACAATCGTCGAGACGGCGCTCATTTTAAGAAAATCTCCTCGTACTGCTTCAGGTGAGCAGCAGAATCCTTCACGCTGACGAAGAGCTTCGCCGCTTCCTCCACGTCCTTCCGGCCCACCCTCTCCGAGCCCCGCTCGCTCGCGAGGATTTTGGCGGGGGTGAGGAGCTGGACCGCGTACCTCAAGCTCTTCTCGGCTCCTATCTCGGTGAGCAGCTCGAGCGCCTCCTCGTCGAGGTCGACCTTCTCCTCGGCTGCGCGGATCTTCAGGATCTCCCTGATCTCGTCCCTAGTGTAGGGTCGCGTCTCGATTATCAGCAGCCTGTCCAAGAGGTCGAGCGGCATGCCGTGCGGAGCTTCGTAGTCGGTCCCCCGTATCTTCGCGAAGCCCCTATTGCTCGCGAGCACGATGATGGGCGCGAGGTCGCTCTCCATCGCGCGTGAGAGGAAGCTGAAAGCCTCGATGTCCAGCATGTGGACGTCGTCGATGAAGAGCACGCCTGGCAGCAGCTCCGCCCTGCCCTCGTCCACCCACTTCTTCACCGTTTCATCGACCCCCCTCCTCACGTCGGGCGGTATCTCCCGCTCCTCCCCGCCGCCGAAGAGCAGCGAGAAGATGCTGCCGCTGCGCGAGTGCATGAGGTCCAGGTCGTGGAGCGTCACCGTGTGCACGAACTCCTTCTCCTTGAGTATGGGGCCTTTCGGCAGCTCGACGAGCTTCGCGGAAGCGAGGTCGTACTTCCGCTCGGCCGCTTGGGCCCTACCGACCTTGTAAACCCTACCCGTCTCTTCGTCGATCCAGACCACGTCCCCCTCGCTGACCCCTTTCGCCAGCATCTCGGAGATTATCGCGCCGTCGACGGTGAACGTGCGCTCCTCGCTCGCCGTCTTCAGCGTCACGACCCCTTCGACGGGGATCTGGTACCAGGGATTGTAGGGGTGCCTATCGAACCTGACTTCCAGCTTCTTCACCATGCCCTCGTACACCCTGCGGTACTCCCTCACCCTCACGCCTATAGCGCTCCTCAGAGCCCTCGTCAGCACCTCGGTCTTCTTCACCTCAGCGGAGTAGATCTCGCTGCCCGATATGGCGACGAACGGCGTGTCCTCGCCGAGCTCCCTCGCTATCGCGACCGCGAGCGCGGTCTTACCGGTGCCCGGCGGGCCCGCGATCAGGACGGCGCGGCCGGCCATCTTCCCCTGCTTGATCATCTGAACCACGACCCAGGCGGCCCGCCTAGCCTCCGCTTGGCCCACGAAGCCGTCGGCGACCGGCAGCGCTACGCCGTTGCGGACGCCCAAGCCTTTGATGTGGCTGTGCGCCCCCACCCTCTCGAAACGCCTCGCGGATACGGAGACCGACATGGGAACCGTTTTCCGGACTTGAAGCCGACCGGCTTAAAAACCGAGCGCGCGCTGGAAAGCTAAGGTCGCCAGTCGGACTCGTCCTGGCAGGTGACGACCATGTCCGCAAGCTGGAAACCGTCCTTGACCCGCTTGAAGACCCACTTCCCCTCCCGCGCGAACCAGACCGCAACGACGGCGGTGCGCTTCTCGTACTTCTTGAAGGCGTCGAGGAACTTCAGGAGCTTGACCAGCTGCTCGGCCTCCACCCTAACCTTGCTCTTGCTCGTCGCTTTCACCTCGAAAGCCGCCACCTCGCCCGCCACGTTGTCCACCATGAACACGTCGGGGAGCGCGGTCTTCGCCTCGGGGCTTGACCTGCCGCCGCTTACGGGGATCCTGAAGACGTAAGCCCCGCGGCTCTCCTCAAGGAGCCTGACCAACCTCCTCTCCGCTTCGAACCCCCTCCGGCGCCAGCTAGCGGGCATTCCGCACCCAGCGTTCCGCACCGCTAGCTTATAGTTTGCGTAACCGCGCGCAAACTATAGCGCTTTCGCGCGCCATCCAGGTTACCCCGCCTTTACGCGGTGTTACTGTTCTCCTTCTTTCCCGCGCGCGCTTATCTTGCGTTGCGCGAGCTTTTTAAGCTAGCCGGCGCGCGGCTACCGGATGATGAGAGTCATGCCTACCGAGCGCGTGACGTGTTCTGGGGTAGCTGACCCCTAGCGCGCTTCAGCCCTGCTCTTCCGCGGAGACTAGCCGATCCAGCTCCTCGCTCGCCTCCTCCAGAGCGTAGAGTATGTCCTCGAGCGCCTCGGCTTTCTCCGGTCTCTCCCTCGCGTACTCGCGGAGGACGTCTATCGCTTCGTCGACCAGCTCTAAGGCCTTCACCAGCGGGCTCTTAGCCCGGCTCACGGGCAAGGGGCTCCGCGCAAGAGTTATCTCGCTTTCGGTCGGCAGCGGCCGCTGGTGGTCGCGTGCTCGACGCCGCAGAGCTCAAGCGGCTGACGAGCCGCCTCGTGGAGCTCGGCGAGGCGCCTCCCGGCACAGAAGCCGAAGCGGAGCTGGCCGCGCTCCTGGCGGAGGGGTTCGAGCGGGCGGGCTTGGCGGTCGAGGTCCAGAAGTTCAGTTGCGCCAGCTGGCGGGAGGAGAGCGCTGCGCTCGAGGTCGACGGTAGGGCGCTGAGGGCGGTCGCTATGCCCCCTTCGCCGGCGGGCTACGTCGAGGGCGAGATCGCGCACGTGGGGGCCGGGCGGGCTCTCTCCCTGGAGGGCATCGAGGGCAAGGTCGCGCTGGTCGGCATGACGCGCGAAGATCCCGACTTCGTCGCCGCCCAGTACGCGCGCCTCGCGGCTGCAGGCGCGAGCGCGGTCGTGTTCTACGACTTCGCGCCCGAGCGTGTCAGGAGGGTTGTGGTCGGGATCTTCGCGAGCTACTCCGACGGTCCGGGTTTGCCCCCGCCCATCCCGGCTCTGGCGGTAAGCGGCGAGGACGGCCTCCGACTAGCGCGCGGGAGGCACTACGCCCAGATCGAGGTTAAGGCGAGGTACACGGAGAGCGCGACCTCGGCCAACGTCATCGCGTACGGCGGGGGGGAGGCGAAGGTGCTCCTCACGGCGCACTACGACAAGTGGCTAGCGGGCGCGGCTGACGATGCGGTCGGAGCGGCGCTGCTGCAGCTGCTCCCCAAGCTGCTCGGAGAGCTTCGGGGGTTGGCTTACGTGGCGTTCGGCGCCGAGGAGTTCGGCGCGCCGGGGTACTCGGCGTGGTACTGGGCGTGGGGGTCGAGGAAGTTCGTTGAGAAGCTCGAATCCGGCGGCGAGCTGGAGGGGTTGGTCGCCGTGCTCAACGTAGACGTGCCAGCGCGCCGACCCCTCACCGTGAGCGCGAGCGGCCCCGAGCTCCGCGAAGCCGCGAGGGCGGTTCTCGGGGGTTCGTTCGATTACGAGCTCGATTCGCTCCACTTCGACAGCTTCTCCTTCAGCAGCGCCGGCGTGCCGGCGCTCACGATACACTCCCTCTGGCGCTACGTGGACCTCTACCACACGGACGGCGACGTCCCCGACGCGATCGATTGGGAAGCCGCCGCGCAGGCGGGCGAAGCGGTGGCTCGGCTGGTCCGGGAGCTAACTGAAAAGGGTAGGAGTTTCCTCCGCTATGAGGCGTGGAGGGAGGAGCTGAGGACGTTGCTATCGCGCGCAGCCAGGTACCTACCGCCCCCCGCCGAGCTCGTGAACCTGCTTGAGAGGCTGCGCGTTGAGGAGGGCGCTGCGCGCGAGCTGAGGCGGAGAGCGCTGGCGGCGGTGTGCGAGGGAGACCCCCTCGAGCCCGGCATCCCCTCGTGCAAGGCTTTCCCGCAGTTCCTTGTGGTCGAGGACCTCGAAGCGGTCGAGAGCTTCATCGAAGGGCGCGCAGAGCTCGCGGAACTGGCGAGGCTGAAAAGGAGGTGGACAGTGGGGAGAGTCCGCGAGCTGCCAGCCGCGGCGCTAGGCTACCTGACGCCGTTCCTCTCCCGTGCTGGACCTGAGGGCGCCCGCGAGTACCTGAAGCGGGCGAAAGCCTCTCTCGCCTTGTGGCTTGAGCGCGCGTACGGTGAGACGCTGGAGCTCTTGAGCGAGCTCGCTGGGAACGAGGCGCGGCGCGGCTAGAACCCCCTCGGCCACCACTCCTCTTCAACCCCCTTCTCGTCAACGATAAGGACTTTGAGCCGCTCCTTTCCCAGGTGCTCGGCGATCTCGGCTAGAACCCTTTCTGCGCATTTTCTTCGGTTTAGGCACGCGAGGGAGGCGCCAGCTGCGTAGGGGTGCCCGCCGCCTCCCAGCCTTTCCGCGATCTTCGACACGTCGTATTCGGGCGACGAGGAGCCGAGGTACACCCTGAGGCCTAAGAGCCCCTGGGGGGCCAGCACCGCCGTCATCTTCGACCCCTTGCGCTCCATCAGGATGCAGAGGTACCTGAACGAGAGCTTCAGCCGCTTCACGAAGATTGCTACGAACACCTCCTCCGCCGGCAGCCTGGCAGCGAGCTCCTCCGTAGCCCGCCTGACTTCCTCGTACCGCCTAGCAGCTTCCAGTACGAAGGGGTCGTTGAGCACCTCCTCCAAGGGCTTCGAGGCGAGGAGGTTTACCAGGCGGAGCTTGCCGCTGTAGCCCGAACCCTTAACGGCGTCGTTCAGCACCAGCGCCTCCCGCGACTCTATCTTGGCCGTGTCCGTCTCCACGGCCAGCTTGACGAGCTTGCGCGCCCGCTCGTCCCCCTCGAGCCCCAGCGCTCTCGCAGCCAGCACCGCCGCGGCGGGCGCTGAAGGCTCGTAGAACTCCCGCTCAGCGCACGGGCTATTGGAGGCGTGGTGGTCGGCCCTAACCAAAGCTTTGCCGGGGCACGGCAGGTCTGCAACGAAGAACCACCGGACGCGGCGCAGCAGAGGGCTCCTCCTCACGTCGGGGGGTGCGGCGAGAACAACCACCCCCTCGCGGTACGCCATCTTGAAGAGGGCGGCACACACTATGCCGTCGAGGTCGCTCACGTCGCACAGGGCAAGAGGGCGCCTCGTCAGGTAGGCTTTTGCCACGCTCAGCAACCTCCTCGCGGGGACTGCGATCACGCGCAGGTGGCGGAAGAGGGGGCTAAGGGTTTAGCGCGCCGTGAGGGAGGAGTGACGCTACCGGCGGGTTAATGTGGGGCGCGCTAAAACCCTCCGTGCGGGTGGCACAGCCCCACGCCCGCCGGTAGTTTCGCCCCCCTGCTCTGCCCAGGGCCTTCACTATTTATACTTTATGCTAATTTAAATTACCGAAGATAGATTAGTGTATTGAGTGGACTCGAATTGCATAATTCGATTGCGTAGGAGTTAACGCTTTGAATTCCTTTAACGATGAAGGTTCAGATGCTCGAGGAGGTGCATGGCGAGCGTCTCGAGGGCTTTGGAGCGGTGGGAAACGGCGCACTTTTCCTCGAGTGTCATCTCTGCGAACGTTTTGGCGTGCCCGAGCGGTACGAAGATCGGGTCGAAGCCGAAGCCTCCTCGCCCCCTCGGCTCCTCGCTGATCGCGCCCTCCACCTCCCCTCTGAAGACACTCACTCTACCGTTGAAGCCGAGAGCGGCCGCGCATACGAACTTCGCCCGCCTATCCTCGACGCCCCTCATGAGCTTCAGGATCCCCTCGCAGCCTATGGTTCGGTACACGTACGAGGAGTAGGGCCCGGGGAACCCCCTTAAGCTCGCGATGAAGAGCCCCGAGTCCTCGACCACAAACGGCTCGGGGGCGCGGTCGAGGAGGTTCTCCGCGGCCGCCTTAGCCACTTCCTCCAGGTCGTCCGACTGTATCTCAAGCTTCCTCGCCCTCAGGGGCTCGACCTCGAAGCCAAACTTCCCGAGCACGAACCGTATCTCGCGCAGCTTCCCCGGGTTCTCCGAGACCACGTAGATTACCGGCTTCTCGGCGCCCACGGGGGGACCGGGCGAACAGAAAATATATCTGTGCCGCGCTTCTTTGCTGTGGTCGAGCTAGCCCCCTTCAAACCCGCCCTTAAAGCGGGTTTCGACGAGGTTGCTCTCGATCCCGCTTACGCGTACGCTGTAGCGGGAGGCCCCGTAAGCCTCGATCAGCTGGCTAGGGTTCTGTTTGCGGCGCAAGGGTGCACAGCGCGGGCGTGGGGCAGGTGCCTGCGCGCGGCCCCCTCAGCTGGAGCCACCTACCCGCTGCAAGCGTACGCGATCGTGCGCGATGTCGAGGGTCTCGAGCCGGGTTTTTACCGCTACGTGTCCCCCACTCCCTTCAGCCACCGCCTCGAGCTCGTGTCCACCGGAACCTGGGAGGGGAGCGGTGCCTTCGCCGTCGTGCTCGCCGAGGTGCCGGAGCGCACGACAAGCGTTTACGGCGAGCGCGGCTACATGTACGTGAGGGAGGAGGTCGGGCACGCGTCGCAGGGCGCGCTCCTCGAGGCGGGCGCGCTCGGGTTAGCGGCTGAGGTGGGGGAGGCGCCGCCGGGCTTAGGGGTGCGCGCTGAGGTGAAGGTTGAGGTGGGGCGGCGCGGAGCGCGGGGCCTGGCGCGCGAGATCCCGGAGGGAGAGCTGCCGAGACCTCCGAAGCCCAAAATGACGTTGGAGGAGGCGATCGTCGCGAGGAGGTCGGTTAGGGATTACAGCGGGGAACCGGTGGAGTTGGCGGAGGTGGCCGGCCTGCTCGCTTGGACCCTAGGCGGGAGGCTGAGGTCGTACCCTCCCTTCCGCGGCTCCTACAGGGTCTCGTGCTACGTGGTCGCTAGGAATGTTGAGGGCCTTAAGCCGGGGGTCTACGAGTACCTGCCGCTATCGAACTCCCTCGAGCGGATCAGCGCGGGCGACTACGCGAGGAGGCTCCGGTACGCGTGCCTGGGCCACGAGG
>Ga0080004_1126604_pt1 | contig 17733 bp, 19 predicted proteins | sample WasSprMetagenome_FD_69207 | JGI IMG/M metagenome (GOLD analysis project Ga0080004, IMG submission 69207) | Sulfidic aquatic microbial communities from Washburn Spring, Yellowstone National Park, USA - WS (SPADES assembly) (version 2) | ecosystem: Environmental > Aquatic > Thermal springs > Hot...
GAATAGGGACCTCTGATGGACATGGAGAATTTATAACCTAGGTCGAGGCCGAACTTCCTAGCTAGGAACACATATTTCTGCAACTTTAATCTCGAATCGAAATCCTCAAGATCAAACCTGAATCCGGCCTCACTGAGGAACTTCACGAAGGAGCTGAGTATCTCAACTCTCCTCACTGGCATCTCATATTAGATGCCACTTCCGTAATAAACCTAGCATGCTCTCTGAGCTCGGATCATTTAGTATACATACTTAGTATACATACTGACCGGAGTATACATACCCAGTATGCATACTAACCTATAAGTGATGCGATTTTATTAACCTTAGTGCTATAAGGTTAACGATGGGTCGCGGTACTTGGGCAGTTAACTTCAGCTATGATGAGCTCTACGACATACTGAAGAGGGGGATAGAGGAGAGTAGGAAGGACAATTCTGCACGAGGCACCTTGAGGCTAGCTTACTACATCACTCTCTTAGTGCAGCTAGTGAATGCATGCAGGATAGGGGAAGCTGTCGAAGCTGTGCAGAAGTTCGTTCGTGGCGAATATGTACTACTGCAGGATGGAGATGCGAAGCTCATGAAAACTGAGGTGAGGGTAGAGAAGAAGAGGCGGAAGGAAGTGAGGAGGAACATATACTTACCTCCCGAGATAACTGAGAAGGATTTGAGGAGGATAAGGAACATAGAACTGGATAAGAGGAGGATAAAAGCGTGGTCTAAGGTACATTTAGGGATCAATACTCATGGATTCAGGCATGCTGGAGTGACGAAAATGAGCGAAGTCATGGGACCGGAATTCACAGCTGAGAACATCGGTTGGGAATCTCTCAGCATATTGCTGAAGTATATACAACGTGAGGAAGCTGATAAAAAATTGAGGAGATTTATCAGAGGCCCCTAAACCTGGAGGAGCAAATAGGACAGCTGCCTTTATATTTTTACACCATGTAATCATATCCTGGTGTCCTGTATGGTCTCAACAACCGATTCTCAATCCGAGGTTTCGAGTGAGCAGAAAAGCAAATATCCAAAGTGGAGATGGGTAAGACTCAATTTCGAGACATATGAGAGGCTTTTGGATCTGAAAACAAAGCTTGAGGGCGAAAGAAAAGGTAACGTTACCTTCAACAAAGCCATTGTCTATTTGTTAGATCGCTATGAAGAGATGAATGCCCATGGAGGATGAAATATGTGAGCTACCCCGCCCTGAAGGGCGGAGTACCTCATTAGAGGATCCGGTTCCTGAAGAAGGAACACGCTAAGCTATCTCCCCCTAAATCATTTTTTACATCTGAGAAGAGGGTACAAAAACTGTGATTATCATTGGATTTGAAGAAGATGCAATCTACACATCTCATGATATCACCACCAAATGTGAGGTAGGAGGGGATAAAACGTTTCCGGAGGGGTAAATTTACCCCTCCTCTGATAATTTTATATAGCGTTGATGCATGAGGGGGGTATATAGGGATACTCTTTAGGGATTGGCAAACTTGGTAAAGTTGGTAAGCCTTGGCAAGCCCTCAATTCACAGTATGCTTACTAGGAGGGGTAAATTTACCCCTCCTATTTCGAAATTTTATAAATTTCTCGCGACCCAGGATCCCGGGGTACATCTTGAGCGAAGATGATATGGAGGATGTCTCTAGCTATTATCGTATCATTTACGTTGTTGGAAGTAAGAAGAAGGGCAATATCTCATTCGCACTCAATATTCCAATGGATATCGTGAAGGAAACGGGCCTCCTTGAGAGGTATAGGAACGGGGAGAAGATCTTCGCCCGCATCAAGTACAAGGGGAATAGAGTAATGGAGGTGAAGATATTATGAAGAGGGCTCTCCTCTTATTATTGTTACTCCTCCCTCTCACGTATGTTGATGCCGGATCCTTCGTTATGAGCCCAAAATATGTCACACTAACGGATTGGGTCTCATTCGCTCCCGCTAAAGTGAATATAACATTCTGGAGTCCCTCCGGCTCAACGAACCTCAACTTCAAATGTCCGAGTAACATAAAGCCCCCAGAGAATGAAACAATGATAAACGCAACTCAGAGAAATCTGACATTCGAGATAGATAAATCCAAAGCTTATAATGGCTTATTCACATGCACAGTTGTATCAGATACGATGATCGATTACATAACCTTCGAGATCTGGATAGATAAGCTCGAGAACGGCATAGCTCTCTCCAAGGACAGCATACAGATAGCTCAGGAGAAGGGAAAAGTTTCACAATACGTTATCTACGCTACCTCTAGCTACAATTTCACTGACGCTAAAGTGTATCAGAGGTACGCTCCAAGCTGGGTGAGCTTACAGACGACTACAGTACCCAGGAAATCCTCCGTTCCAGTTTACCTGAATATTGATACGAGGAATCTACCGACTGGGATAGTCTACGGAACTCTCTATTACGCTTACAACGTGAGCAATAAGGTAGCTGGCTTGGGGAAGATAGAGATAACTCTAAACGTCACTCCCGTCATAACTCCCTCTCAATACTACAACCTCACAGTTCAAGTAGTGAATGAGGAGTATAAACCGGTTCAAGGTGCGGCTGTCTTCATCTCCTCCTCATCCGATAGCGTCATCTTATTCACGGATGCGAACGGTATGGCTTCTAGGAGCTTCAGATCCGGGGTCTACAACGTAAACGTGAAATATCAAGGATATGAGGAAGTGAGCGATTCTATAGTCTTGGATTCAAATAAAGTGAGACTCTATACCCTCAGGAAGGTACAGAACACTACAACGACGCCCTCAGGAACGACTGATACAACCTCTAGCTTGGGGACGCTCGATATCAAGCTGTACAGCGTCTCATTGAGAGTAACTAGGGGAACAACTAACTCAGCTTCCATCCCTATCTCAGCTAAAGGGGGCTCAGTTACTCTCTCACTGACTCCAGTCGTTTCTCAGCCGGATTGGATCTCAGCTTCCCTCTCCTCAACTCAATTGTTGGAAGGTCAGACGGGCTTCATAGTCGTAACAGCTTCTCCCCCGAACACCACTACTTTGGGGAACTACACTAAGCAATTCTACTTAGCATATAATGATAAGGTAGCTGTGATCACAGCCAACGTGTCTGTCATCTATGAGAAATCCAATACGAGTACGAATATCCCGTTCTACAATAAGACTGTACCGAGGCCTTCCTATCTGAAGGTGCCAATTGTTAGCGTCATCCTGAGGGGAACTGAAGGCGTGACTAATCAACAACCTATTCAATGTGCTAAGAACGATATCGTCTACGTCACCGTACAAGGAGACTACAGTTTAGTCAGATTGAAGCCCTCTAACTTAGCTTTGCTGGGAGCTGAGCCCAGAGCTGACGGTATCGTCTACAGATATCAAGTGAAGGGTAATGGTGAATTAGATGTCGAATTAGTCTACTACAATCCAGTCACTGGATTAGAGAGCACTGAGAGACCTCAAGAATACGGGTATGGTCGTTACGTCTTCCAAGTAGTCGAAAATCCTGAAGCCGCAGCTCAGAAGAACGCTTACATGTTCGTTACGATTGGCAGCGGCTTCGAGACCTCGATAGATACTACAGTCACTATACCTGTTGAGGCTTACATCTACTATCCCAACGGGACTAAGGTAGCTGTGGAAGGCTCCATCCAGTTCCAGCCGACTTACGCATTCACTAACATGAGCTTCGTACCTTCGGTCACTCTGACAGCTGGTAGGGGCTATTTGAACTTCAGATATGCGGGAACTTACATCCCTCAGAAGCCTCAGTGGTGGAACGGGGACTTCAGAGTGAATATAATGCAGTTGGAGGTGAGGCCGGCTATCGTTGAGTGGAAGGACACTAAGCAATACACTACTGACGATAAGATAGTCTACAATCTGGCTGACTTCGGTATGGATATCTACAGAGTGCAGATAACTCCGACAGCTCACTACAACATACAGGGAACTCAATTGATAATAGTGCCGGAAGCCGATGTCTCCTACACTATTACCGTCTATGGATACCTCTACAAAAGCTTCCAGAATGTAGCAGCTGACAGAGATGTCGAGCTTAGGATATACACTATGAAGGTGACTCACGGAACTTCAGCAACATTCTACAATGTCGGTGTTCCTTTAATCGTCGGAGCTGTAGCCTTTTTCCTCTTAAGGTTCTTCTACTCTAGCATAGCCACTAGGAGGGCGAAGAGACCATGGGAGGGCTAAGTACATTCGGGATTTATAGGGTATCACGCTTAGTCATAGCTGATCCCGGGGGATTCGCTATCTTCTACAACTCCCACGACCCAGATACTGGCGTGGATGTCCCCTTCCCCTCCGGGAAGATAGTTAGGGGAGACGCTTACGTATTCCACGGAGGAATCAACACGTTGAGAGGGGACATACCGCGTAGAGCTGACCTCTACGTCGTAGTCGTCTCAGGCTACAGGGAGGAGGCAGTTAGAGGCATCTACGGTAGGGAGGTGTATGTCAGGGGGAAGATAATAGACATAGAAGTCATGGAGAAGACTGGGAGAACGAGGGAGGTGATGGGGAGGCAGCTCCCAACTTCTAAGAAGACTATTGTCTTCATCAATTGCGTTGGTCTATCTCCGGGGGATGAGACTGACGTAGATGATGTGAAAAAAGCTTTAGAGGATCAAATAGCTCTCTTAGTAGCTAAGAATAGCGAGTTGGCTAAAGCGAATGATTCATTAATGAAGGAAGTGAACACATTGAGGGAGAACTTGAAGGATGCGGTCAGCAGGTATGACACATGCAGGAAGGCCATGGATAAGCTCTTCCAGGATCTACAGAGTAAGATAGCTGAAGCTGAGGCTCTAATCGACAGGCTGAAGACTGTATCCAAGGTAAAGGAGGAGGGGATCAAGATGATCGAGAAGACCGTGGGCGAGAAGGGGATATTCAGAAGGGGAGAGGATGAGAACATCAAAAGGATAGAGGAGGAGATCAAGAAACTGAAGAGGGAGGCTGAGAGAGTATGAGCCTATCCGATATCTTCGCTAAGGATGAGAATAAGTTTTACATACCTCCGATTAATGTGGACATCAGCCTCCCCAACGATCCTAAGGAGATGGTGAGGAAGGCTAGGGAGATCTTGATGACGATCTCCTCCAGCATCCCGTTCAAAGGATTCGATATAGCTTACGTGAGGGAGAAGAGCCCGAAGGAGGAGATAGAGGATGTCGTCTCTAAGATAGAAGCGGAGAGGGAGGAGATAGAGGACTTAATAAATGACATCTTAGGGGATCTGGAGACATTCGAGCTCTTATCATCCGCGACTGTACCCCCGACCACTTCCTTCAGAGTCAGACTGGAGACTAAACTAACTTTATTAGTGATGAAGACGAATTCCGCGATCTCTGAGATAAATAGGCTCATCTCAGTATTTTTCGAGTACACGAGGATGAAGGTGATAGAGGAATCATCTAAGCCATTACTCATGAGGAGGGGTGGCGAATGAGCGATGAAGTAGCGGCTGTGAAGATTCCCGGAGGAGAAGCTGCACTATCTAAATCGCTCAGGGCATTCTTCGCCCAGAACCCACCATATCGCTTCCAGACGTTCCTGAGTGTCCTCTACGCTTTAACAATATACTACAGAGAGAAGGGGGAGAAGGAGAGAAAAGACAACAGTGAAATATTAGATACGCTCTTCGATTTGATCGATTCATACTCTAAAATACTCAATAGCTATTACTACTCATGGCAGATAGGAGCTCCCATCCAGAAGGAAGAGGCGAACATGCTCACTGATATAATAAATAAGATATTCAGATCAGGCCTGATCCCATCTCATGTATTATCAGAAGTCATAGAGGTCACAGCTGAGGCAGTGATCAAGAAGTTGGATAAGGAGATCCTAATCGGGGAGGGGTAAATTTACCACTCCTAACAAACTTTAAGATTATATCGCTCTTAAGATTTGGTGATAGTTATGGCTCAGGAAGAGATGAGCCAAAAAGAGATCTTAAGTTATATCATTAAGGAATCGTCCGCCTCTGTAGCTATTATAGCTCCAAGGGGTTCAGGGAAGAGTCAATTGATCGGTACGCTCTCCTACGCTCTCTGGCGGAATGGCTGGCACGTTATAGTCTTCGATCCCAAGGGTGCTTTTCAATACATTAATTTGAGGAACGTTGCGGATCCGAAAATAGCGAATAAAGTGGCAGATTACTGGGGGATCGATTACCCGATGCCAGATTTCAAATTCTACATGCCATATTACGCATGGGATTTCAAGGATGTTATAGTCCCGGATTATATAGAGCTCGCTCCGATCTCGCTAAAGATGATCTCCTATAACCCCAACCTCTGGTCTCTCATCACTGCGGATAAGTTCATCAGGAGTAAGGACGTCGAGTCACTCCAAAACGCATACATAATGACCGGAAGGGATTCGACGAATCTCGATAAGATCAAGAACTACTTCAAGGGGAAGAACCCTCCTCAACGCCTCTTAAATTTCCTCTTTAGTGGTATCTTGGGTGATACCAGCCCTCTGGAAGCTGAAAACCTATTCGGTTCCCCATTCATGAAGGAGCCCTCTAAGAACTACTACACTGTCCTAACTAGCCCGGTCACTACTAATCCTGGTGTGATAGCCTTCTGGTATGGTGCTTTCATCGCTTACCTCTACCAAATCCTGAGGACATGGCCTAAACACATAAACATAGCGATATTCATCGATGAGAGCTTAGTTTTGAGCTCTGGGGTTAGGACAACAGCAACTAGCTGGTGGTTCGGCCTCTGGTTGTCGAACTTCCTCTCCCAGATGAGGCAAGTAGGTGTCTTCGGTAACGTAAGGACCAGGATATTTCTCTCCTCTCAGCTGAGTACAGGCGTCCCCTACGATGTGATTGGACAGTTCCACCTCCTCTTCGTCCACCCAGCCACTCTCGCTAAAGATGATGAACGCAGATATCTGAAGAGTAAATTCTCGAAGGAAGTCAAGCCCATAAATGTGAGTAATCCACCTCCCGGTACTTTTGCCATTTTCGACCCACATAAATTCTACGGTATCTATGAGTTCCCCCCGTCGCCTCTTTTCATCCCGAAGGAGTATGCAGCTACTGAAGAAGAGGGGAGGAAGATGCAGGATAAATTCATACTTAGGCATGTTAATTACAAATCACTCCTCCCGCTCTACTCTAAAGCTGATGAGGAACTCAGGCTAGCCCTCAGCAAGATGATGAAATTGAAGGAGAAAGCTCCTCCTCCGGAGGAACCCTCTCAGGATCTCTCCGACACCGTCACTTACTACTTATGGAAGAACCAACCTGTACTCGTGCTAGCTGGAGGTGCTGCTCAACTCATCGATGAGAAGAGAATAGGGCCAGAGGCGGTAGTTCCTCGATCAACGCTATGGGAAGCTTTTGTACGCAGGATCGGTTTTAATGAGCCTTCCGCAGCTGAATACATGATCATATGGGCTAAGAAGGATTGCACACCAATACACATGCAGAGGAGCTCGATCCTCAAGAGCCTCAAGGCCCTGGGCCTTGAGGTAGAGGGATCTCAGGATTATGCAATAAGGGTCACTAGCGAGTTCTTCAGGATATTTGAGTCTCACATCAACCTCTTCAGCCCTGACTCATTGAGGAACTTAGTAGTGAGCAAATATGGGGAGAACTCCTACGTCGCGATGGCCCTCCAGCTCGTGGGCTTCCCTTCGGCTAGATCTGAGGGGGAGAGAGGAGGGGAGGGGAATGATTCCGATTAATGTTTCTCTAAGACGGTCGTCGCAGTTCCCCGCTCCGCATCGCATATCTCCCCCTCTCTCCTCCCCTCCCTCTCTGGACACTTTACACACCTCAGGACTTCTTATTATGGTCTTAAAATCGGAAAAGATTTTAATATATATAGGGAGGTTCATGTGTTATGTTGATCAGACCCCCGCGATCGAGAACAGAATATTACCTTTTCGGCCATAAAGTTGAGGAAATAATTTATGGACGACTTTTAGCTTATCTTCCTGAGAAGCGAGGCTACAAGGTCGAGAAGCACACATTCGGCCGATACGATTTCATCATCACTGATCCGAATGGGGAGAAGTACACGGTTGAGCTGAAGAGTAGCTGGAGTAAGAAGCCGACCTGGATCCTCAATGCCGCGAGGAAGAGGAATCCCGATATCGTCATCATCTTCGATGGAAGGGAGGGGAAAGCTTGGATCCCCATTAACAACAGATTATACCTTTTAAGCAAACGCTGGCTACATAAAGCGATGTGGGAGGTGAGAAGACGACGAATCTCACAAACCAAACAATAACGAATACGACTGTCTGGCTCAAAATACTGAGGGGAATAAAGGAGACGACAGACGGGATCACTAGCTTAGTGAACTCAGTGATCACCAATATCTCCAAGGCTCTAGGGATAAATTTGAACCCGGACATCGCTTGGCTTATAGCAAACCTGATGATATGGGGCTCCCTCTTTTTGTTAGTTAGGAGGTTCGTATTCGGTAAGCTGAGGATATTCATTTTAGTGTTCATCTTCATCTTGGCTGCCAGCTATGTCCTGCAGATCTTCGGCTTCAATCTCCTCGATTACTTCGTGAAGATGGCGGGAGGATGAAGACCGAGTACGTGATCTTACCCATCGTCCTTTTTTCGCTCCTCTACAGTATTTACAAAGCTGATGCATTCCTCTTCTCATTCTCACTCATGATCCTCGCTTACATTTTAGCGAACGCGAGAGATAGAGCTAAGCTGGATGAGAGGGAGCTGAAGGTACTGAAGGGGATGATCGATGATCTCGAATTAGATGAGAGGCAGAGGAAGATTCTGGATGAGCTAACGATGGGGAAGGGGATCAGTGAGATAGCTAAGGAGATGAACGTGAGTAGAAACACAGTGTATAAGGAAGTCAGGCTCATCCTGAAGAAGATGGAAGTGCTGAGAGGCATCTATGAGAAGCTCGAGGATCTAGCTAAGGAGTGGTAAATTTACCCCTCCTCTGATAACATTGTATAGTAGTGATCGATGGGGGGTATATGGGGATACTTCTTATGGATTGGCAAACTTGGTAAAGTTGGTAACTTGGTAAGGCCTCAGTTCTCAGTTCACAGTATGCATACTAGGAGGGGTAAATTTACCCCTCCCGTGAAAATCATTTACTTCGAAACGGTTGCAGATGCTGAGTGAGCATTCACTGAACATTTAGTTAACACATCTTTATATACCTCCCTATCTCGATGCCGCAGCCCCTCGCGGGTGATAGTATGGCAGATGTCTCGGGCCTCGTGGGAGGAGCGACCCAATACGGCTTGATTTTTTATGCCGTCGTGTCGCTCCTGTTGTTCGCCTTCTTGATATCTAAGGTCAAGTCCTTCCGCAGCAAGACAGGGAACATAGTAGCTCTAGCAATAGCGTTCGGCGTCGGTTTCCTCTTCTTAGGCCCATTCCTCGCTATGATAATCAATCCATTCTCTCCTGTACCTCTCATAGAGAGCACCCCAGTTAATCTTCGGATAGCCACGGAGGAGGGTAGCATAAAGGTATGCGCTGTAGATGCTATGACAGGCTCCCCGATAACTAGCGGTAAGATCTATCTGTTGAGGGGTAATACGGATGTCTCTACATTCGATGCAATAAAGAAGGGAACTCTGAAAGCTGGAACGGATTATTTCGTCATGACAGTAGACTCAAATGGATGTGCTACTTTCGCGGGCATGAGTGGAAGTGCTACGGGAATAACTTATGGTGTGATATATGAGCCTCCCAGCTTCTCGAGCACTGGATATCCTCTCTATGTCGGTAGGGTAATAGCTTACAACGCATTGGATACCGGTCTTCTGAAGACCCAGGGATCCACTCTCATGATATACAAGCTCTCCGAAGCCGCTGTATTCGATCCGACTGGTACAGCCAAGGGTAGCTACACTGTGAATACGTTGACCTTCGATCTCTCCGCTAGGTTCGGACCAACTAGTGCGAATACTGCTATATCAAACGTGTACCTCTACACGAATAGGAGCGATTCAATGACTGATCTCTCGATATTCATAGGCGGTAGTGAGGTGTCTATGGTCAAGCTATCTACACTCGATTCCTCAGATCCCAGATTGAAGAACGCCCCATCCGGAGCTACTTACGTATCCGCATCCCCGGTAATAGCTGATCCCCTCGTGTACGATAGCAAGGTAGACATAAGGATAAAGGGAACATTCACCTCTGGTGCTACGCTACTACTGACGTTCGTTAAGGATGCGAATAGTGAGCACGCTGACGTAAGCTTAGGGACGTTCAAGGTAATAGTCAACACAGCTGGTGCTCCTGGGTGGGGTTCCTAAGAACCCCACCTTTTTTAGGGGGGTTCCCATGTCTCTCTTCGGAGGAGGAAGTAGGAGAGGGAGGCCACCAGGCTCCAGGGCTGGCATAGATCCAAAAACGATCGTTGCGGCACTATTCCTCATCATATTAGTAGTCGGAGCTATGACTTACTTCGGCTCGGCCATAGGATCTAAGACGGTCGATTTCGTCGACTTAGAAATCCATGTAGGATCCATAGCCTTACCAATAAACACGTATGGTGGCATTTTGGGTCAGGATATCATAGGGATAACTGGATTCAACGGATTCATTATAAAGGGGACTGTGAGGGCCAATAGAGATTTACCTTATTCAGGCATATGGGTGGCAGTTAGAGTACATATAGCTGCGTTTACTAAATACGATCCAGCTGGATGCGGCAGGGTATTCTACACAGGTCCGTACTTCATGATCCCAGATACCCCGAATGGTTACTTCGGTATCCTCAACTTGGCTGGTATGAGAGCTGGTGAGACTAAGAGCTTCGAGTTCGCGATGACAGCCCAAGATGTGCTCAAATGGACTTACTATCACAGTTTCGCTTACCAACCGCCTCCTCAGGGTATAGATGGATGGTCCGGTAGGGTTGAGGTGGCTATCATAGATACTGGAGGGAATGAACCTAGGAAACAGACAGTAGAGTATGAAGTCCTGCAGCCAATAAAAGTGATTCAGAAGAGAGATGAAGTAGTGAGGTGGGAGTTCCAATACAAATATGGACAAATTCAGTACGGGCAGCCTCAATGCATCTTCAGATGCGTCGGATTCGGGGCTGATGATATCGAAGTTCAGAGTCATTCCATTGAGCTATATCCGCAGAGCGTTGATGTAAAAGTAAAACTATCAGCAACATTCGCTCTCGTATCCATCATAGTGATAATGATTGGAACAATGATGGCGATCTTCAAGATAAAGGAGAGAAGAAGGTGATGGTATGGAGAAGGAAGAATTTCCCGCATTTCTTCTAATATTCATCTTGATCTTCGCAGCTCTCCATTATAGCGGAGCTATGAAGAAGGTAGTATGTTCCATTCCGTTTCTAGCTGACTCCTTCCTGGGGAAGATATACGACTGTGGCGGCTCCGTGGTGATACCAACACCTCAGCCTCCTAGCCCTCCTAATCCTCAACCTTCTCCAGATGGGGGAGGCGGGGGATCTAGCGGAGGAGGATCTAGCGGAGGAGGAACTGGAGTTAAGCTAGTGGGAGGAGCTCAAGGTAGCACTTACACTGGCCCCACTGGTGCATTATATCTCGCATCGCCAGTATCCACAGCTGGCCTTCAGTACTCCGGAGTCCCAGCTCTATCGAGGCTGTACTCATCATCCTACGCTCCCCTACCGGGAACATTCACCCCGATAAAGGGAGTGACTATCTGGATCAATACGGCCACGCTCAAACAACCCGGATGGTATAAAGTAGCAGTGAGGGCTTACTACAAATCATGCGGGCCTAACAACAACGAGTACATCCTCCCGGATCAGAACGTGCAGAGGGTAGGGATCTATGGTGAGGACGGTAAATTAGTGGGAGTCGGAGAAATAGTTGTAGGAGCTAGCGGTAGCGGAACATGTCTCACTAAAGATGAAGTAGAGAAGATAGTGGCTAGATACTGTCCCAGCAATTACTTACAAGCTCCTCCAAATTATGCCTACATATGCATGTTCTATCATGATATGAAGGCGACCGGAAATTGGGATAAGGTGAAGAATACTACGACCATGTGCCCTATGACCGGAGGGCAGAGGACAGCATTCATAGTCACTAGGGACGAATTGGTGAAGTTAGTCGGTAGCCCATGCCAACAATATGGAGTAGATTACCTCACAGTAGACTATAAGGTGCTCTACTGTGGCGATGGAAAACAACCCGGGGGACAATGCACAGACTATACGAGTTGGCAGAATGGCGTATATCTGAGGGTAGATATCTCGCCTCACACTACCAACTCGAACCCGACTGATGTCGGTTGGTTCTACACGTATGGAGGTTATACCACGCTAGAGGTTAACGGTTACGTCTACTCGATAATCCCGCTGCAGAGTTTATTCGGAGGAGATTTCATGGTGATAAACTGGAATGAGACGCTAGCTACGGCTGGTATATCTCTCCTCCTAACTGGTACCGGTTTTTTGTTGATTAGGAAGAGTAGGAGGTTGAGAAGATGAAGATAGATGCGTTATTCCTCCTGGGTATATTGTTCATATCGTTAGGCTTAGGTTCATTCGTGGCAGCCGTTGCGTTGAAGAACGTGCCGGACTTGGGAATAGAGCTACCTTCCGGAGCCATAATCCCATTACATTCAGCTATATCGATGAAGTCAATTCCATTCAGATCGATTGTGGTAAAAGGTTACGTTCAGCCTTCCGGATGCAATGGCGAGTATAAGGTGGACGCTTACTATCTTCTAGCTGTGGATAAAGTTAAGGTAACAGATTGGAAGAAGGTGACACCAACTTACTCGAATAATGCAGTGTTATGCGGAGTTCAGAATAAATATTCCTTTAGGATAACTGGTGATGAACTCGGAAGTGCCCTAAATAAAATAAATGCTAGTGCAGCTAGGGTTGAGGTATTCGTTCTCTTCGTTCCCTCCGGTAGCGATCCAACTAAGTATGAGGATGCGGCAGTCATGGCTGGTGAATTCCTGATAAAAGATATGATAGCTCAGATAAATGAAGCGAGGAATGAGTATGAATCGTTGAAGGCAAGGGCTGCAGCTGGAGATCTTGCAGCTAAGCAGCAACTCGCTACAGAGTGGCGTGAGAAAGAGTACTTAGTAACTGCGGGAGATGATCCGGAGATAGCCAATATATATAAATTAGTGGCTCAGGGGAGGATAGATGAAGCTAATAGGATAATGCAAAGCTCCAAATTTTTGGATCATATTGCTAAAGTATATGGTCCAGACGCTGTTGATGCGTTCAAACAAGGATGTTCCATGGATGGTACATGGAACGGTAAGCCAACTGCAGTATGCCCCGGAGTGACTTATGCTAGCTGGAAGATCGTTATAAACCCCGATACATATGAGCTAGCCACATGGCCAACTAACAGCTATGCCACTCCGAGAGCGAATTATACAAAGAGGATAGAGCCCAGTGTTTCTACATTTAAAAATGCATATGAGCGTGCGATGAGAGGAGAAAAAGTCTACCAAGCGGGTGATAGAAGAGGAGAATGTGAGATGCTTTACAAATGCTGCATGAGGTGGGGCAGTGGTAGCACACCCGGAACTGGAGTGTGCCTCGAGTACAGTATATGCTCTAAAAATGTGCCATGCCGCGTGATGAATGAGATGCAATCGATGATCAACTTACAATCTACAATAGATCTGGGGAATCTGAAGTCTTCCTTATCATTCGGTGTGTTCCCAGTGGACAATACTCCATCGATAGTAGTATACACTATAGCCCTCTTCCTAGGTAGTTTCCTACTCGCGAAATGGGTGGTGAGGAGAAAATGAGGACACCTAGAGTTAGTAAGAAGTTATTGTTAGCTCTAGGTATAGTGGCAGCTGGTATAGCTGCCTTCTGGATAGGCCTAAACGCTGGATGGTTCAGTGCTACTCCTTCAAGTACCGATACAACTACGACTTCGAGCCCCTCAAGTTCCTCCTCTGGTCCGTCTCCGGGCTACCTCAGTTCTTCAGATGCTGTCTCCCTAATATTCACCGCTTCAGCAGCTCTTCAATCTATAATCAATTCACTCACACCTCACACGATAGAGCTCGATGTAGGCACAGTGAGGCTCTATGTGAACTCCCCGACCGTAGAACTCACTATAGCCTTCTTAGTTGTTTTATTCGGTATAATCCTAGCTCTAGGGTTGTATAAGAGGGTGGTGAAGAGGAGATGAATTCGTCAGCTGTAGCTATAGCTATATTGGCTTTGATCCTCCTTGCTGCGGGCTTATATGTATACCAAGGCTCCGGAGTTCAGCAGACTCAACCTCAGCAGCCGATACAGACGATGACTGTGACCCAGACCGTCGCTAATACGACTATAACGACTACTACGACTATGACGCAGACTCAGACTGAGATACAATATTCACCATCTACTGGCACGCAGTTGAGCTACTTCAAGGTCAATTACTATGCTAAAGGATCAACTGAATACAATAACGTGATGAAGAATGCCGTCACATCCCTATGCTCATCATCGTGCACGCTACCTCTAGCTGTGATAGATCCCCAATGGCCATCGACTAAGGCAGCTAACGCCAGGGGCGAAGTAGTCTTCAGTGATAAATGCAGCTTCTCTAACTTATCCTCCGGAACATATGGAGTTAAAATATGCATTGTCGGGACACCAGTCCAATCGGCTAGCATTTACACGACATCCAACACCTTCCCGAAGATCGCTATAGTCGATGGTGTATTAGTGGTCGGGGACGCTAGGAGCATCAACACTTACAAGCTCCCATGCCCCACGACTAAGAAGACAGATATCTACATCTACAGGATAAACGGGTCCGCATACGATACTCTGAAGGTGACAGTCGATTGCTGCGGAGTGTCTGCAGTCACTTACAACTTGAATACGCAGATGATAATCCCGCTACAGAGCTTGGGGATAGAGCTACCGGTAGCTATCAACACTTACGATCTGATGATATGGATAGGAGCTGCCTTCCTTCTGATAGCAGCTTATATCTACTTCAAGCCTAGGAGGAGGGGAAGAAGATGATAGGTTACTTAATAGCTTTTGTCATAGGAGCTCTAGCCTCATTCGCCCCCTCCCTCTACAATCTTTTAGGAGGGGGACAGCAACAAGCGGCTAATGCGGCCCTAGGAAACCCATCTGCAGCTACTGCAGTATCTATCATAACTATCATCGGCATCATATTGCTACTCGTTGGTCTGATAACATTCAGAGGCACCCAGATGGTCGTCGGAGTGATATTGATAATATTCGCCCCCCAGATAGCTAGCTACATAGTGAATCCACCGACTGTACCTGCTGTGACTACGACACCCTATCCCTATTACCCTCCGAACCCAACTACACCCTATCCCACACCGACTACCCCTTACCCCACGACACCCTCCCAGACGGATAGGTGTCTGTTAGATCCACTGAACTCGTGCCCGGAGCTTGAGCACGTCTGGAATAACTTATCATTGAAAATTGGCGAATATGGACCATCACCATTGGGGTTCGGAGCGAGACCCAATGAGGGAGTATTCATACTGATCAAGACCGATAGAGGCTGGTATTGGGGAGGAGCACAGCTCCAATCTGTCTTAACGCTATCTACAGTTGGTGTACCAACTATCGACGCTATCTACATCTACTTACTCGGTTACAATCCCGGAGATAGCCTCTACTTGACCTATTGGGTGGATCTCAAGGATGCTAGTGTATTTCCAGTTAACCAATATCGCATCTTAGACGCTGAATATCAAGATATAAATGTGAACAATAAGATACAATTAGTTGCGGTACTGAAACCGGGAGTTAACCTGAATCTGAACAAATTCGATTATAACAAGGAGTACCACATGATTATCACAGTAAAGCCAATACCTAAGATCTCCTTCTTCAGAGGGGATGTCTACTTCATGTATACTGTGAAAGTGAAAAAGGTTGCATCGGGTTCAACGGGGACGACAACACCAACAACGACAACAGTATCATCCCAGAAACCATCCGATTACATATATCCAACGCTCCAAGCGGTTCCCCCAGAATATGATATAAACACTGGAGTTAACCTACAAATCCTATCCGCAGTCATAGGCTTGGCAGGTCTCTTAGTTAGCATATATACGTTGAATAAGGCGAAGGGGAAGCGTAGATGAGGATCACCCTCTCCTATATCTTTTTTTCTTTATTCGCTGTTATGTTAGCTACTTATTCTTTAGTTACTCTTAAGGATCAGCTTCTGACAGCCACCATGGAGTTTAGTATCATCCTTTTACTGACTGTAGCCATAATTGGTGTAGTAGATAGCAGGTACCTCTCATTTACGTACATCACTCCTATTGTAGTGATGTTGGTAGTCGCTACGCATTACGCTACCGGAGCTCTGAGTAGTTACTTAGCTTACAACTACGGGATGAGCGATACCACTGGAGTGCACTCGATCGTGAGGGTTATGATGCATGATATAGCTTCAGCTCCTCAACCCGGGGATCCTCTCTCCATCATAGGCTTAGCCTTACTGAACGGATTAGCTGAGGAATTCCTATTCACGGGTACTCTCTACGGGATAGTGGCTAGGTTCAGTAAAGCTAAGTATTTGGCTGCATTCATAGCAGCTCTAGCATTCGCTCTCTTCCATACACAGAGCTACTTAGGCGTGACTCCCTTGAACTATATACTGAATGTGTGGGAGTACAGAGGTAAATCTTTACTGTTATTGAGCCCGATGATTACGCAGTTAGTGAAATGCGGTTTGTTCCAGCAGGAGATGAAGAGAGGTGGAGGATTATTGGGGGTGAGTGTGGGACATGCGGCTGGCAATGGGATATTGCTCCTGGCTTACTACGGTTATATGTGAGGTGAGGGGATGAAGAGAGCGTTATTCCTGATATTATTATTGCTTCTAACGTTATTGCCTTATGAGAGGGGATCAGCTGGGCTGACGTTAGGGGCTGGAGGAACGCTGTACATACCTATGGATAGTGCACTCTCCGGGGTGAATATAACTGTGAATCAGTCTTTTTCCGTAACGAATTTCAAGGTATATACGTATGCGGATTCATATGTAAACAGTGGCTCTACCGGAACTAATTATGGCTCCAGTACTGGAATGTATTTCGGTAACAATTCGGGTACCTTATATTACGCTTATATGTCATTCATTTACCCCGTAACTAATATCAACGGAGCGATCTTCAGAGGGACAGTTACAGCAGGCAATCGTTATGGACTCAGTTCTTATACAGATATAGGAACATTCTTTGTCACTAGGATCTGGAATGAGAATACGATAACATGGAGCAATAAACCGACTGACACTGGAAGCTCACTTCTCACTTTCAGAATCTCCTATAATCCATATGATGCATACCCTAAAAGGCTCGGTATAGAATTCCCATCATCTAGCTACTCTGGTATCCTCTCAATGCTCGCGAATAAAACATATTATGGGATAGTTCTACGACCGGTATCTAGTTATCAGTGGAGCTATGGTGTACTCGCTACTAAAGAACGTTCGGCAGCGGATGCAAGGCCTTACCTCCAAATCAATGGGACGATAAATCCCTTGAAATGGATCTACATTGCGAACTACAACAGTACTCACCTCCAAGTACAGTTTAACGGTTATTACTTAAAAGCTAAAGCTATAGATAGTATTTGGTTCAGAGTGACTACTCCATATGGATCCTCATATGTTAATGCGAGTTTAAGTGGAACATCATATATAGCGTATCTCAAGATATATCCCTATTTCGTGGTAGATCAAGTGACTTTTAAGTATGG
>Ga0080004_1061933_pt1 | contig 17712 bp, 14 predicted proteins | sample WasSprMetagenome_FD_69207 | JGI IMG/M metagenome (GOLD analysis project Ga0080004, IMG submission 69207) | Sulfidic aquatic microbial communities from Washburn Spring, Yellowstone National Park, USA - WS (SPADES assembly) (version 2) | ecosystem: Environmental > Aquatic > Thermal springs > Hot...
TATGTTCATATGCTTTCATATAAGAGTTCCATAACTCAAGAGTTTTCTCAGTATAATTCATAAAATCTACTCTAGTACTAGGGTCGCCGTAATTGTTAGCCCACATATCATCTGCAGAAACTGCATCGAATGATTTAAGTAACTTTATCATATTGGGGTCAGTGGGCGGGAGATAGTTACCTAGTGCGTCGCATATCAAATATAGTTGGTAATTTTTACAGATTCTCTAAGTCTATCTAAGGAATATTCATCATCACCAACGAAAATCTCTAAGCATCAAAGAACACCGCTCTTCTACCATTTACTTCCAGATAGGAGGGATGAGAGAAGTAATTGTTACTAAGGTAAGTAAAATCGTTAATTAGTTTTAGCATGTTGACAGAGTCGCTTAAGTTAAACTCACCCTTCTTATCCTCTAGTAATCTTCCCCTGATTCGTACAAGATAGCGAATTTTGTTTGATTAATAAGTGGATTTTCTAACATTTCTTTTAGAACCATGTCATTAGATCTCCAGGACCACCAGCATATTCCCAACTAACTAAGAAATAATCAATACCATATCCTGATGCTCAATCAATATATTTACTTATAATTATCTGAGAGTTGGAGATGTATTGCCCTAGCAAAGGACTAGCCCTATATCCCAAAGACTTCCACTCTTCTTTATTAAACCAAAAGCGAAACCAAGGATCAGCACTATTATACCATGGATAGTATAAACTCCAACCGAGATACCGTCAGTCCTAGCAACGTTTTCAAAACTGTCTTATGCATGGTGTTCTCATCTCCACCTGTCTCTCATTTCTAGCAAGGTCTTTAACTATAACTATTAGCTGGTACTCCCTCTCACCTCTTATGTTAGTTATTTGGATGGAGAAGCCTTCTTCTTGACTGTCGAATTTCCCGTCAACTGTGGTCAGAATAAAAATTCTTTCGTTATCTGGAGGAAATACCTTAATACCTTTAGATAGCACTCCGGCCTCATACCATACTTTTCTATCATGTAGTAGTACCCTACAGAAATAAAGTGAAGTTCAGCGTATGCTATTGGATTCTCATAGTCCATCGCTGTGAAAGTCACATTGATATCGTAAATCTTGTCTAAGACTACTCTTGTCGGAGTTAAGTTCAGGCTAGATATTAATGGTGGGTTTTATCTGTTATGAGGTTTACGAGGGTACTGTGTAATATCTCCAAGTAGGTAAATCCTTCTTTTCTAGTGGGTTCTATGTATGTCCATTCTCCGAAGTCGTTCCAAGTATCTATTTTCAGTATTGGATGAGAGTTATCTAGGTATCTAATAGCTATTTTCAGTCTCTCCATGAACTTACTGATATCTCTTGGTAGTGGTATTTGAGGACTACCCCATGAATAAGAGTTATCGAAGCCTGGAGTTAGGGTTACTATAAAGTCTTTGTTCCATTCCTTAGTGAAGTTCCTCCAAATCTTTAGCTGTGTATCATAGTAGTACTCATACTTATTCACATATTCCTGCGTATCTAGGCCAACTCTATGAAATCCTATCCAACCTGTAAAAGCGTCAACCACCCTCAAACCAGCACCACGGAACTTCTGCAGAAGGGATTGCACATATTCATCTGATGGTAGAGTAGGAATACGCGGTATCCAATCAGCCACAATATATGCCTCACGACCGGTTCTTTCAACAATTAATCTTTTAACAGCTAAGTACGTACTCTCCTGGTTGAAGAAAGCACCTTCATCCCATATGTACAGTACAGGCCTCCCATTAATTTTCAGGTAGTTCTGATTGTTTACAACCTCTGGCCTCATCAGCTCATAAACAAAACCGAGGAAGGTTTTATTGTTTCTAGGGTCCTTTAGATCAATAGCCCATTCAGGTATCTCCTTCCCATACTCACCGTAGATAAAGTCCTGCGGTGAAGGACCTATAAGCCAAACAACTTTTACCTGGTTAAAGGAGAGGAGACTCTTACATATGCCAAGAACCCTACTCTTCATCCCGGGACTAGCAGTCCACCAATGATTCTGCGAATCAAGTATAAACACATTTACACCATACCCAGTTGCCCAATCAACATGTTTAGCCAGCACTATATCATCGAAAGTATCATACTTACCTAATAGAGAAACATCATCTTTATGCGGAATATTATGCATATTAAATGGCACATAAACACTCATAACAATAAACCCCTTTTCATAAAGTAGTTTACCAAGGTTTTCATACTGTCTCATGTACGGTGTTTTCACCTCTATTGTTTTATCGTTGCCCGCTAAGTCTCTAACTAGGATAACTATCCTATACTCCCTACCTCCCGTTATGTTCGTTATTGAGGCTTCAAACCCTTCCTCTAGTTCATCAAACCTCCCATCTGTAGGAGTTAGAGCGAGGGTTCTCCCACTCTCTGGTGGGAAGACCTTCGGGTAGTCCTCAGTCCTCATCCCATATTTATCATTCATGTATTGGTATTCGACTGGTATGAAGTGTAGTTCTGCGTATGTTATCGGTGTTTTATCATCTTTAGCGGTAAAGGTTATCTTTATGTCATAGATCTTATCTAGGTTTTCTTTCGTAGGTACCCAACTTAAGTTAATTATTGATGGTTGCGTTGGGTGAACGAATTTATCGTCAAACAAGTTCTTCTCTAATTCGTTAATCACATTATCGAGAAGGATTTGATTTAATAGTTCATTTACTTCCTTCGAATTCCTCTTATCTTGTGGTAGGTATGTGTATAGGTCTACTAGGGTTATGGAGCTAGTGTTGAAGTTTTCTACATTTTTGAATTTTAAAGCTTCCTCCTTAGGTAGTTTCTTTAATGCATATGCTAGTAGGTGGTCTGGTTTGTATGGGTCTGTACCATACTTCAACTCCTCCATATCAGGTATTCCATCACCATCAGAATCTTGAGGAGCTACTGTAGTTGTAGTGGTTACTATAGTTGTTATGGAGGTAGTTACTGTTGAAAACATAGTTAATGTGTAGTTAGCCGTTACAGTAGTTGTCGTAACTACAGTTCTGAAAACACTAACACCATAACCAACAGCAATACCTACTAAGAACACAATTATAGAGATGATAACCACATACCTAATAACCACTAAACCCCTATAATAAGGTACTATCTAATAGAAAAAGTTTTCATAACGTAACTTCAGTAGGAGCAACTTCAAGACCTACCCCTCCTCCGCAATATGGTCATCCCCACTACTGCACCTACAGTAAATGTTACCACAGCTATAACTGATGTTAAGGTCCAGTCAGTCTCACTTACATACTTCGTAACTGTAGTAGTTATGTTATGTGTTAACATTATAGTCTCAGTCTTAGTCACCTCCTCAGACTTAATTATAGTTGTCACTGAAGGAATCACTACCGTAGCTGTTTTAGTTGTTGTTATTGAGGTACTTGCGGTAATCGTCGTAGTCTCAGTTCTAGTTATGGTTAAAAACTCCCTTTGAACACTTATCAAAGCTTCAGTATTGTATGAGGATCCGTTTAGTGAGTAGTACTGCATATCTAGTCTTGCTATGTTAAACAAATCTCCATAGCTTCCTCCAACACTAACCGTGAGTGTGTACTCCTCATAACTCCTTATAATTGGGATTACAACTACATCTGACCTACTTGGCTGTCTGTAAGGGTCTATTAATCTGGCTGTAACTCCAGGTGGTGTTTTTAACTCAACCCTTACAGCTATGGCAGGTCCTCCACCATCATTACGTAATTTAATGTAGAGGTATTCCTTAGACCAGTTTGAGGTGGTAAGACCTAACCTCGGCTGGGGTATTCCTTCAATACTTAAATTCTTAAGCTTACTAACGTAATCTCTAGTCATTTCTAAGTATTTAAACCCATACTCCCTAGTAGGCTCTACTTCAGTACCTTCATGTAGTTCATTCCAGCTTGTTATTAAGACGTACTTAACACTTAATTCTAAGGCATCATCCCACATCCTCTGATATAGACGTCCTTCATCCCTACCTACGTAAACTCCTGGCTTACTGATCTTCCTGTTATCGAAGCCTGGGATAACTGTATAGAATAACACCTTCCTCTGAATAACTACCTCCCCACCTGCTTGAACCCTCATTACAGCTTCACTAAAGTTAAAACCTACTAAACCGATTTTCATCCAGTCACTATAGAATGCGTAGAGTTCCCTCATAACACTATGGTTAAGTTCGATGTATGTGTGGAAGCCGTCGAATACATATAGGTAGGACGGACTTCTAAGATCAGCAATTAAGTAGATAGGCCCTACAATACCTTCTAAGTCCTTCCTAACCTGTAACCAGAAGTTAGGCCCACGATCATGAGCTTCAACAGCGTAAATGAAGACAACTGGTTTACCATTAACTTTAAGGAATGATGGAGACCTAGAATACTCTCTAACTACGTATGAGAGTTCCTTCACTATATCAGTTGGTGATGTGAGGGGATTCCACGGTCTGTAGGATTCGTAGTAAATAGTTATTTTGAAATCATACTTCTCAGCTATCTTTATAACCCTCCTCAAACTACGATCTTCAAAGCTATTAGGACCCCACCAAGAAACTATAAAGCCGTCTACACCAGCGTACTTAGCTAAGAGTATGTGAGCTTCAATAAGTCTCTCATCCCAACTATCGTAAACTCCTAGGAGAGGGTAATGTGCGGTATTCTCTATAGAGTCCTCAGTAACATCCTCCCAATGAAACCACCTACTACTAGCTCCGTAAGCAACCCCATACCATGGGTAATAAAAAGCTAACACGCTCTCATTAAAACCTCTAACAACATCATTGTAGACACCGACACATGCTGGAAACCTATATAACTGTCTAAAGTCCGCTGTGAAATACCTATCATTAGTCCCAGGATATTGAGGGTTAGTCCCATTATTCGTAAACCTCCATAGAAACATGTAACCCCCACTAACCCAAGCATACATTGAAACATTCACACTCCCTACATCACCCTTCCTAATAATTATCAAACCTACATCATCACCTCTAACAGCAATTACTGAAAAGTTTATAGAGACTGGAGTCTGGTCGTAGGGTTCCTTACCAATCAAAATAGACTTAGGCTTAACAACATATCTTAAGCCCGGAGCCTCCGACCCCTTAACTAAGGTATAGTCATAACCAACTACTGTAGGACCACCTAAAAACTCTACATATGCCCAATCAGAATTAACCTCAACAATGAATACGTAGAGATACACCTCAACACCTCCTACTAAGGACTCTGAACTAGTTGTGATGTAGGAGGATGGAGAAGATATGAGAATTAATAGAATAATTAATAAAATACCTAACATTGAAGCCTTCGTAATAAGAGTACGACCCCTAAGAACATATGAGGCTAACTCCACACTCCTACCGACAATATCTTCATAACCGCACGTTTTAACCCTTCCTAGGTATATTCCTCCACAATGATAATATAAGGTACTTGTGTTGTAGCTGTAGAGACGTATTTGCTTAGTCCTCCACACCCTACAAGGAGAGTGGGATTCCACTATAGATGTTTAGTCAATCACTTATCCCGATATACTTATGAGCTTACCCGGAGTAAGTTACTTACGGAGATTACACTCTTTGATCCTGGGGTAAAGGTTAGTAGGGTTTAGAAACACCTCCTAAACTCCTCAACAAGTCTTCTAGGTGAGAGCTAATGATCTATTAAATCGTTAACTCCCTATAACAATAACTTCTTATTCCTACCTATCAAATGATGTTGACGTTACTGTACGTATGTTGGGAAATCTTTATTGATGGTATTACATCAATAAACGACGTATTCTTCAGAAGACCTGGGCTAGAGTTATGAATGATGCAATAACTTTAAAGATCCTTAACCCTCATAAATGTTTAGGGGAGTTAACGGATATCGTTGATCAGTAAGTTTAATGGTGTTTATGACTTAACTTAATATTTAATGTAGAAATTAATTTAGGGGGAGGTACTCTCTAGTGATTGAGTCAGTATATATAGAGAATTTGAGGGGTATAAGGAGTTGTAGGATTGAAGGTTTAACAAACTTAAACGTATTCATAGGTAGGAATGGTGCTGGTAAATCTACAATACTTGAAGCGATTTACCTAGCATCTTCCTGGTCTAATCGTTATGACTTCCTAAGAAGTTCAAGTAAGATGGATTATGTTGTAAGGAGGAGGTGTGGTAGGGGTGATTGGAACACTTACAGAGATACTCTATGGTTTGTTAAGAGTATTGAGGAGGAAATCACTATAGAGTTGAAGTTTAAATCTCTTAATACGTTAAGGTTTAAGATACTTTACGAATCTCTTCTTGAATCATCAATCTTCTTAGAATTACCTGAAGAAGTTGTTGGGAAGACATGTCCTAACTGTCCTATACAACCACTTTACTTAGCACCATCCTCTAATTATTTACTAGATCTTAAGACCAGGTCAAGCTATTATGTAGGTCCTAACTATTTCAATGAAGTGGTTTTAAAATTATTTAATGATGAGTTAAAGTATTTAAGAGATGTTGTATTCCTCGATAGTAGACTTACTGTTGGTGATGTTGAGGAGAGGGTTTGGAAGAGTCTTCTTGATAGGAGGTTAGATAAGTTAGTAGTTGACTTAGTTAGGGAGGAGTTCGAACCTAATGTAGAGAGTATCGGGTTTAAACCAACTACTAAAGGAGGTTTCGTACTTGCTCTATGGCTACCTAATACTTCTGTTGAGGTTGATTCTTTAGGTGATGGTGCTAGAATAGCTATCTTCTACGCCTCAACACTTGCCTTAATTAAAGATACTGGAGTCCTTATTGAAGACCCTGAAATCCATCAACATCCAGGTGGTCTAATGAGTCTTATGAAGTTCGTATTAAGGGTCGCTAAGGAGAGGAATTTACAGTTATTCATAACTACCCACAGTATTGAACTTATAAATATTGTAAGGCTACTCAGTAAAGAGTTTAACCTTAATATGAAGGTCTTCTACATGGAGAGAGACCACAGTAGCGGTGTTGTAGATGTTAGGGCTTTAGAAGATATAGATGTTAAGGTCTTACAGGAGATTGGGTTAGATCCTAGACTCCTACATGTAGTGTGAAGTGTTGCTTCATGAAAATCACATCAATACAACTTAAACCGAGTTCAGAGTCCTTCTACAAGATCGTCTTTGAGAAGCTTAAGAAACTCGACGCTATAGTCCTTTGCGAAGGACGTAGTGATGTAGAGGTAATTAAGAAGATCCTTAGTAAGTTTACTACTGAGGAGGGAGGTAGAGTACATATAGGTTTTACAGATTGTGAAGGTAGGGAGAACATCCCCTACATAACAACAATTATTTCAACTCTCTCAAAGATCTATAGGAAGCTAAGGTATGTAGTAATTATTATTGATGCTGATGAATTCTCAGTGAGGGATAGGGTTGAAGGTATAGTTAATAGTTTGAAGTCTAGGAATATCCAAGTAAGAGAACCTCAACAGGATATAATCTCTAAACAAGTCTACATAACTGAGGCAATATTTAATGAGAGGTTTCTTAAATTACTAATTGCTGTAAATGGTGATTCCTCACTCCCTACGAGGAGGCATGTCCTAGAAGACCACTGCGTAAAGCTAATGGGAGTACGTATACAGGGTGATATAGACTCTACTAAACAACTAATTAAGGATATCAAAGAATGCTTAAGACATATAGAGGGATTAACTAATGATGTTGTTTGTGAAGTATTTAACCATATCTGTAGGTTGTTACAGATATTAAACAGTATTTAACGTTACTATGATTAAGATGTTTTAAAGTCCTGAGTACAGTAGAATTTAGTGAGTTTATTGAAGAGAGTTAGGTTATATTTTGCTAAGGATCTAGAAGTTGAATTCACTGATAGGGTTAGGGGTATTAAGCAGGTTTACGAGTTCGGTGAGAAGGGTACTTGGTATCCAGTAGTTGTTTACGGTCCTGAGGGTTGTGGTAAGACTTCATGGTTACTCCAAGCTGTTGAAGTCCTTAAGGACCTTGGTTACGGTGTGATATACTTTAACCCTTTGAGGAGGGTGTTTGATGTTGATGTAGGTGTTGAAGACCTTAAACAAAGAGCTTTAGAGGTGTTACGTAGGGTTATCTTAGAGGTTGAATTAGCTAGGCTTGTGTGGTTAATCATTGATTTCGTTAATGAAGCCCTCAGGCATGGGAGGAGGAAACTTGCTGTAGTAGTTGATGATGCTTTTCAATACCTCGAGCCTAGGTGGGCAGCTGTCTTCGTTAAAGGTATGCTTGAGCTAATTGAACATCCTGTAGAGAGTTATGAGGGGATTGTTGCTATCGTAGCTACTAGTGAGGGTGTTTCTAGGTATGAGGTTGGTAGGCATAGGTGGGCTGAGATTAGAGATATGTGGAATATGAGTAGGGATGAATTTAAAGAACTCTACGATAGATTACCAAGTCCTAAGCCAGACTTCGAGGATGTTTGGAGGTTATGTGGTGGTAATCCAAGCATACTCTCACAACTGTACCAATATGGTTGGACTGCTGATTACGTGGTTAAGAATGTTATTGAGTCTAAGAGATTATACACTTTCATCACCTCCTTAAACACTGATGAGAAGGGATGGTTATTAGAAGCAATCACAGATCCAGACACAGTAATGCAGAGGGAGAGGATACCACTACTTAATAAACTCGTTGAGTTGAACTTAGTAGTTGATGATATAGTGTTTAGGGATGAGTTCTTATGGATTGATGAACCACCTCCTGAGAAGGATTTAGAATTAGGTGTTGGGAAGTATGTTGCTTGGCAGACACCAATACATAGGGAAGCTGTTAGGAGGGTGCTTGAGGTTTTTAAGTAGCTTAAGATGAAGTACTTACTCTACTGTAGGTTTAATCCTAATTGACTAGGATAGGAATCTATATTAATGACTTACTAATCCTTCCTCTAGGGGTTTGTATGGGTGTTTTATTTAGTGTTGAGGGTGGTAGGTTATTAGAGATAGTTATAGACCTTATTGATACGTTCCCCGTCGTTAATCCTAAGTATACTGATCAGGTGTTCTTAGCTTATGTAGGTCTTGAAGTAGATGGTAATAAGTTAGTAGGTATTAGGTGGTCTAAACCTAATGTAGCTCCTGAAGGTACCTTAATATTTTACGGTTACGTAAGTGGGGAGAGGAAGAAGGCCTACCACCTATACAGACAGTGGTTCGTAGTTACTGAATACTATGGAGAGTTAGTCCTTAAAGACCTAATCGACGGTGTTGACGTTAGAGTTAAGGTTAAGAATATGAGGCCGTTAGGTGAGTACCCAGATGAGAACATGATCATAAGGGCTGAGAGGGAAATACTGAGTAAGGGGCTACAACCATCAGATAATGACCCAGTAAGAGCACTCTACGGATACTGGCTAATAACACATATACATGAAACCCTAAGTAAATCAGTAACACCTAAAGACACTAGAAGAAGTTAATATCTAAGGATTAAGAAGTTCGACTATGAGAATACTTTAAAAAACTCTTAAAGAGCTTAGATAGTGATGAGGTTGTCTCAAGGTTACCCTAATTTAATTAGTCCAGTCCCTTCAGGAGTAGGTTTAGGGGACTTATTTCATCATTAGATTTACTTAATTAAAATATTATGATAAGAAGTTTGCAACATTTGATAGTGATATTATCAAGAAATTAAAATAATAAATAATGAAGTATTAGGATTAGAATAGTTGTAACACCTTAAGTAGTGACATTTTGCTTATGAAGTGATCTTCGGTATCACTAATCTCAAGTCGTTATCTCTATAATTATTTAATGTGAGGATTTCTACATCTATATCATAAAGGAGTTTCATATTCTCTTCATTTATTACTTCATATGGCTTACCGTGGGCTACTATAAATCCATTCTTCATTAATATCACCTCATCAGAGAACATCGTTGCGATATTAGGGTCGTGTTCTGTTGTTATGATTAAGAGCCCCCTCCTAGCCAGGTTCTTTAAAATACTCATAACAGTAATCTTATTCCTGAAGTCAAGATTTGATGTTGGTTCATCAAGTAGTAAAACCTTTGGTTGTTGTGCTAATGCCCTCGCTATTAAGACCAATCTTAATTCACCACCACTTAATTGAGTGTATGGTCTCTCAGCTAAGTGTTCACAACCAACTAACTTAAGTGCTTGGAGGGCTAATTCATAATCCTTCTTTGAGGGTATTCCAAGAAGTTCTAAGTATGGGGTCCTACCACTAACAACAAAATCTATGACTCTATACGGAAGGACTGGATAGTGTATCTGCGGTACATAACCAACTTGCTGTGTAAACACTCTTGAATCTACGTCCCAAATACATTGGTTATCAATATATATGACACCTACCTTAGGTTTTAATAACCTACATAAGCATTTTAGGAATGTAGTCTTACCAGAACCGTTAGGGCCTAGAATAGTAACTAATTTATTACCTTCAATCTTAATAGATACGTCCTTTAATGCAGGTATAGAGTCATAGTAGAATGTTAGGTTTTCAATAGTGATGATCACATCAACCACCGTAAACATACGTACTACGTCTTAGTAAGTAGAGGAATAGAGGTGCTCCAATAAGTGTTGCTATAATTCCTACAGGTATTTCGAAATCCCATATGGATTTAGCTAAAGTATCTGCTGTTAAGAGGAATGAAGCACCTACAAATACTGATGCTGGTAGTAGTTTCTTAGGGTCTGGACCGATGATAAGTCTTACTAAGTGTGGGGTGATTAAGCAGACCCACCCAATTATACCTGCTACTGCAACAACTGCTGAGACTGATATACATGTAAGTACGACTATGATTATCCTCTCCCTCACTACATTTACCCCTAATGTCTTAGCTTCTTCATCACCTAGAGAGAGTATGAAGGTTCTCCACCTAAGTAGTATGAGGCTTAAAACTCCTGTAAGTGCTAGTGGTGTAGATAGGAAGATATCACCCCATGAAACTATGTTAAGTCTACCAGCTATCCAACCAACCACTCCAGCAAGTCTCGTAGGGTCTATCACTATCTGAATCAACATCAACACTCCTTGAAAAAGAGCTGATATTATAATACCTGCTAAGACTAAGGATATAGGTGATAAACCACCTCTAACCTTCGAAATACTAAGTGTTAAGAAGAAAGCTAGTATTGAGAATAGTAGTGCTGAGACCTCAACTGAGAGTCCGTAAAAACCGAAAGCTAGGGAGAGAGCTGCACCTACAGCAGCACCAGATGATATACCTAAGGTATACGGACTTACGAGGGGGTTCCTTAACAAACTCTGAAGAGTGGTTCCTGTAACCCCCATAACCATACCGAAGAGCATAGCCATAATAGCTCTAGGTAATCTAACGTTGAAGAATACTACATCCTCTACCACATGCTGTATATTTCCATGGAGTCTCTCTATAAGGAGTGTTGTTATTAGTATTGGGTTGAGTGGGTACTTACCAATACATATATGTAGTGTAAATGTTATCAACAATATAATTATTAGGGATGTGAAGGAATTTACGAGTCTATATGGAGAGACCATAATCTACTTTTAACCTCGTATATAGTCCATCAACACCATAGACGAATTTAAAGATTTTATTAGCTTCAACCTCTACGTTAAGATCTTTAAATACATCTGGGTGGAAGACCTTCACACACTGTAATACCTGTATAACCATACCTGCAGGGTCCCACCCAGTCCAACCTAGGGTTAACTTATATACCCTATGCTCCCTCACAGCTTTTACGGTTTGCCAATTAGGGTCTTTATAGAGGTCTTCAGGACCCCACTTACCGAAACCATGAAGTATTACTATGTCTGGGTTCCAAGCTATGATCTGTTCTAAACTTACTTTATACCATGGTGATTGTAGTTGAGGGTTGTAAGCAACATTAATACCTCCAGCATATATTATCTCGCTAGACCACGCTAGAGTTGTGTAGAGGTCGTGAGCCCAAGCTTGATAGACTTTAGGCTTCTTATAATCAGGTATTTTCGAAGTTATATTAGTAATCTCGTAGAGTTTACCTTCTAAGAATGTTCTAAGCTCACGTGCTCTCTCTTCCCTCCCTACAACCTTCCCAATAATTGTAATCATATCAAAACTCCATTCCCTCTCCTTCCCAGGCGGACTAAATCTTACAGCGATTACAGGTATGTTTAGCTTTGACTGTAGGTCCTCAATAAGTTTAGGATCGTCAGTACGTGCGAAGATTACATCAGGTCTTAGCTTAGCTATTTTCTCTACATCAATAGTACCTGTTATACTACCAACATCAGTTATATTCTTAATCCATGGAAATGCCCTTGTTAGTATTGGACATGTACGGCTAGAAGTATCAAGCCCTACTATCCTATCCCCTACACCGAGAGTAAATAAAACCCTCGTAGCTTCAGGCCATAGACTCACAATCCTCTCAGCTTTCCTAACACTTACCGTCCTCCCAAGCTGATCTACTATTACTACCCCAACCTCCTCCTTAGACTGTTTAAATAGTAGTAAACCGGAGGAACATACTATTACAACTATCACAACTACTAGAGTAATTACCCATAACTTCCTCATACATTACCCCTAAGAACTACTTCTATACTATCCTCTACATACATCCCCATATCCTTAACAAACTTAGTTGTTAGTGGGAGGAGGTTAACGAATTCTAAGTTATTAAACCTCCTCACCTCAACACATTTATATGTATGTCTATGACCCCACCTCCCAACCCTATGTATATGTGCGCCAAGGTGTATAGCCCTATTAGCACCAGCCATAACTGCTAGTGGTAGTAGTTGAGGGTCGTTCATAACCCCACCAATACTTATGTCAGCATTTCTTAAAACCAACCTAGCAATAGCTACGACCTTAGCAACTTCATATGAGCCTGCAGGTCTCCACGTCTCAAGGGGTGTACCTGGTAATGGGTTAAAACCAGTAACAGAGAAGTGGTCTACACCTACTTCCTTAAGCCAGAAGATATGATTTATATAGTCTTCATAAGTACTCCCAATACCAACCATCATAACACTCATAAGCTTTAAACCAACATCTTTAACAGTCTTAGCAAACTCCATCCTAACCCGAAGGTTATCGCCGGGTTTAACCTCCTTAAACACCTTCTCATTAATCGTCTCTAAAGACGCACCAACCTGACTCACACCTAAGTCCTTAAGCATCTCTAAAGTCTTTCTAGATATGCATGGCCCAACATTAACCCAAACCTCAAGCTTTGAAGTATTCCTTACAGCCTCAACAGCTTTTAAGACTAACTCATCAGCTCCACTCCATAGAGTACCACCACCAAGCTCAACACGTCTAGTACCTGTAGCCTCAATAAGTTTAACACCGAAAGCTACTTCCTCAGGTGTCAAGATGTCTGAGTGGGTTTCAGGTCTTGCACTCCTACCACAGTACCTACATGGAGGATTCGTAGTACAAGGAGTAATACTCCCTATAAAACCATCAAACTTAAAGACATTACCAACAATATCATCTCTAACACGACTTGCAGCCTTAAATAACTCCAAATACCTTTCAATACTATCGACTTTCTTAAGTATGTATAGGGCTTCCTCCCTCGATAATTCATCTTTTAAAGCTCTAGTCAATATAGTTTCAAAATTATTCACGAAGTACACCGATTATAGGGATTGGTACACCTTTAAAAACTTAACTACCTGGTATGAAGTGAGTTAAGCATTGTTGAAATGTTAGGACTTAGTTAAGAATTAAGTATCACTGTAGTTGCTTACTTGCTAATGTTACTGCTAGTTTTATTGCTTCTAGCATTGCTGTTTCTTTAGCTGTCCCCTTACCTGCTTTATCCCATACTGTTCCGTGGTCTGGTGATGTTCTTATGAATGGTAGTCCTAGTGTTAGGTTTACACCCTCTAACAACCCAACCATCTTCACCGGTATATGTCCTTGGTCGTGGTACATAGCTATTACTGCGTCGAATTCCTTATCATGGTATGCCCTATAGAATATAGTGTCTGGTGGGTATGGCCCCTCAACCCTAATGCCTTCTCTTAAGGCTAACTCAATTGCCGGTCTTACCTCCTTCTCCTCCTCATCACCGAATAACCCACCTTCACTAGCGTGTGGGTTTAAACCTGCTACACCTATTTTAGGACTTTCAATACCGAATAACTTAGTTAGTGCTTCATGAGTTAACCTTATAGTTACGTATACGTTATCCTTCTTAACTAACTCTACAGCCTTCCTCAGAGGTACGTGTGTAGTGACGTGAGTAACTCTTAAATGCTTAAACACTAACATCATCTTAACTACCTCAACACCAGCTAACTCAGCAAGTAATTCAGTATGTCCTGGGTAGTTATAACCTGCTAGGTATAGACTCTCCTTACTTATAGGTGCTGTAACTAATGCATGACCCCTACCACTCCTAATTAAATCAACAGCTGTGACTATATACTCGTAAGAAGCTTTACCACCAACTGCTGAAGGCCTACCATAAACTAACTCCTCAACACCTACATTACTTAAGTCTATAACCCCAACATTAAATAACTCATCACCAACCTCCTCAGGACTATTAACTACTGTAAGGTTTAACTTACGGGCCCCAACGATTTCCCTCACCTTCATCAAAACCCTTAAATCACCTATAACGACGTACTTAGCAATCCCCTGAACCTCCGGGTTTGATAATGCTTTAAGAGTTATTTCAGGACTAGAACCTGCAGGATCACCCATAGTTATCAGGATTATAGGCTTAACCATATACATACCTCACGAAGATAACCTATGTATAACCCTTAATAAGGTCCACTCATCACCGAAACCACCAGCCTTAGTAACTAACTTAATATTAGAACCGATAACCTTAAGTAATGGTAAGCCAGCCTCAACCTCATATAAGACCTCTAATACCTTAAAACCTAAGTACTTAATAGTTGACATAGTAATATCACCACCACATAAGAAAACACCGGCAAACCTACCTACACCAACATCACTTACTATAGAAGCACATAACCTACCGAATAAATCACTTACTAACCCACATAATGTATCCCTACTAATACCTAACTCACTCATTAACTCCTCACCCTGACTGACCTGATAATCGTAGAATGATGAAGTTACTACTATAGATACTGGTTTAGAATTAAAACTCTCTAAAACCTTATTAAGGACTTCAGAATACTCCCTACTGAAATCCTTTATAAGTCTCTTAATGTTCAACGGTATTAAGACATTACCACTAACACTGACTAACCTACTTAACTGTTTCCTAGTAACATCGTTTAAAGAACCGATACACATAAGTATAGGGCCTCTATAGCTAGAACTAATCACTACATTATACGTTAAATACTCAGCTAAACCTGCAGAACCAACCCATAGGACCCTCCTCCAACCACAACCCTCAATAAGACTTATTAACTTAAGGAAGTCTTCACCAACCTCGATATCTGATGATATTACCTTATAACCACAGATATCAACCCTATCTAAACCCCTCAACTCATCTATGTAGATATGCTTATACATACTACTAAACTCTAAGAAGTAGTCAGGTATGTAGGAAGACCTCACAGGAGTTCTTAAATCCTTACCGAAGTAAGTCTTATCAACTGGTACACCATTAACTAAATGTATACCTCTAATAGTCTTCCTCCCCCGCTTCGGATAAGCTGGTGTGAATACAATTACCTCAGGTCTTAACACGTCATAAATAGCTCTAACCTCATCAACGATATTCCCCCTCAACGTAGAATCAACCTTCTTATAGATTAAGACATCATCTAATGAATACCCTAAACTAATTAGTGAGGAGGTCAACCACTCAACAACCTCCCTAACCCTCCTATAAGCCTCACCTGATGGTAAAGCCCTTGAATTAGTGTTAATCCCTAAAACATCATAAGCCCCTACAATACCTGATAAGTTAACCCCTAAATCAGCTAATACCACACCCCTATAACCAACCTTACAGAACTGAACGACAGTATCGTTAGTACCGGTTAAATCATCAGCAATAATAAAAACCTTCTTATAAAACCACAACTCAAGTCCCTTAATAATGATGTAAAGTAAGTCTTAAGTATTAATCACATCAGATAATTAAATCCTTAAACTGATTGAATAATACCTTCATCAACTAATAAATCCCTACATCAGAGTTAATGATGTTAATATGTTTATGATTTAGTGATGGGATGAGGTTATGAAGAGGTTTATAAGGTGTTAACGTATTAGTTGATGTAATGAGTGGTAAGAATGTATTGAGGTGTTCGGTGTGTGGTGGGCCTGCAGTTACTGTTGTACGTTATGCTAAGCTTAGGTTGTGTAGGGAGCATTTCATAGAGTTTATTCAGGGGAGGGTTTTAAGGTGTATTGAGAGGTATGGGCTTATTGAGGGTGGTTGGAGGGTTTTAGTAGCTGTTTCTGGTGGTAAGGACAGTGTAACGTTACTACACATACTTTCAGTTATTTCAAGACGGTTAGGTTTTAACGTATTAGCTCTTCATCTAGACTTAGGTATTCCTGACTACTCTAGGAAGGCTAGGGAGGTGGTTGAGTCATTCTGTAGAGGTCTTGAAGTACCTCTAATTGTAGTGGATTTAAAGGAGTTGTTAGGTGTTGGACTACCTGAGTTAGTGGTTAGGGGTAGGAGGCCTGCATGTAGTTTATGTGGGTTGTTGAAGAGGTACTTAATAAATGTTGTAGGTGTTGAGGCTAGAGCTAATGTAGTAGTCCTCGGCCACCACCTAGACGACCTCCTAACATATGTTATGAAGAACTTCCTCCTACAAAAACTAAATGAGATCAGTAAGTTAGGGCCTAAGACAGAGTCTGAAGGACCTCTAATCGGTAGGGTAAGACCACTCTACGAAATCTCAGAGGGTGAGACATCACTCTACGTAAGTATTCAAGGACTACCAGTAGTTGATACTGTATGCCCCTACAAAGTAGTTGGTAGTATTGAGGGTGAGGTCAGGAAATTCCTAGACAGTATTGAGGGGAGGAATCCAGGAATTAAGATAGCACTCGCTAGAGGTATAGCTAAGAATATAGAGTTCTATAGAGTGAGGTCAGAAAGTAACGTAGGTGCGTGTAGGTATTGTGGGATGCCTACATCAGATGATGTATGTGCCTTCTGTAAGTTTACGGAGAAGGTATTAGGTAGTCCTATGGGTCCAGTAGTAAGAGGTAAGATTAAGGAAGTCCTAAACAGACAGCAGCTATAGTACCTCAATCAAGTCTTCGTATATACCTTAACACCTAACTCCTTAGCGGTTCTAAGGCCTCTCTCATCAATAAATGGTGTAACCATCATTAACTCAGGTTTAACACCTACTACCCTCTCATAGAGTTTCCCGATCTTCCATAGTTTAGATATATCAGCATCTGAAGTACTTGCCTTAACCTCAACAAGTACATGTACTCCATCCCTAATCAGTAAGTCCACCTCAATAACTGATGGATGTCCTAAAACCTCACCTCCCTCATCATAGTAAACCCACCTCCTAACCTCACCAACACCAAATAACTCCTCAATAATCCCTCTCATACCCTCTCTAAACGCTTCTTCAGTGATTAAACCCCACCTAGCTCCTAAAGCATCAACCCTCCTACTAAGTGATTCGAAAGCTCTGTTGAAGTCCTCCCTCAACCTCCTCAACTCATTCTCAACAGCTTCAAACCTCTTACAAGCCTCCTCCCACCTCCTACTATTCTCTTCCCATCGTTTTTCTTGTCCCTTAACGAATGTTAGGAAGTCCTGTCTAAG
>Ga0080004_1151041_pt1 | contig 17710 bp, 15 predicted proteins | sample WasSprMetagenome_FD_69207 | JGI IMG/M metagenome (GOLD analysis project Ga0080004, IMG submission 69207) | Sulfidic aquatic microbial communities from Washburn Spring, Yellowstone National Park, USA - WS (SPADES assembly) (version 2) | ecosystem: Environmental > Aquatic > Thermal springs > Hot...
TTAGAAGGCCGATGCTGTTTGTGAGGGCTGTTTCAACAGGCCTGCTCATATAATCTTCAGGCGAAGGCGTGCTAGCACAATGGACTATGAAATCGAACACTTCGTCAGAAGACCATCTGTTGACATCAGCCTCCACAAGCTTGAAACCTTCACGGCCTATGAGGTGGCCTACATTTTCCAGCCTACCACTGGAAAGGTTGTCGACACAGGTTACATACGCATTGCACGCGAGCAGTATATCGCAGAGCCAGCTTCCAATAAAGCCTACGCCGCCAGTCACAAGAACCCTCCTTCCACCGAAAACGTTCTCGACATTCGATAAAATGGATTCTATATCCCTGCCTACAATAGGGTCACTCATACAACATCAGCTACCAACTTCACTATTATAACCTTATTCTAGGCAAAAACTTTAGTTATTCCGAATTATATTAAGGTTCTGAATTATATAATTTAAACACTTCAATACTATAAGGTTGCTGTAGAAGAATACCCTTCAAACATCACCTTCCATGCTCAAGTATGCTACTATAGGATAGCTGTAACGCGTCCCGGTACGTTTCAGGAGTCCCAATGTCTAGTCTAACCTCATCATCTTCAAGTGTGACAGCTAAAACCCTACGACCTCTTTCGATAAGGCCTTGGATGGCATCTGTGAGCTGAATTTCTCCTCCAACACCAGGCTTAAGTCCCTCAAGAACTTCCAGCACTTCCGGCTTGAAGATGTAGAATGGCATTATTGCGAGGTCCGACGGCGGAAGCTCAGGTTTTTCGACAACCTTCAAAACCTTATAAACTCCACTGATGCTCTCTGCCGGCTCAACCACTGCAATACCGTACCCTCTAGGGTTGGAGACCTTCTGAAGAAGGAGGACTGCGGAAACATTTTCAGAAAATGCTTCAACCATCCTCTTAAGAAAGACGTTATCCTTGGAAACTATGTAGGTGTCTCCAGCACAGACCATGAAAGGCTCTCCTTCCACAAAAAGTTTAGCAGTTAAAACAGCGTGGCCGAAGCCTCTGGGCTCAGGCTGGTTTATGAAGGCGATCTTAGAGGACTCGATCATATTATAAAATTTTTGGAGCTCGCCTGTGAGATTATGTTTACCCTTATCGTTGAGCCTTCTAACGAAATCCCAGTCTGGTGTAAAATGGTCTTCGATAGACCTCTTACCTCTGCCTACTACAAAACAGAAGTCTCTAAAGCCGAAAACGTAAAGCTGCTCGAACAAGGCTTGAAGAAGAGGCTTCAAGATTACACCTTTATCGCCTTTAACGAATATGGGAAGCATCTCCTTAGGAAGCTCCTTACTCATAGGCAGCAACCTAGTGCCGAGGCCTGCGGCGGTAACGACAACCTTCCTAACCAACTATATCACATCCATAAAAAGTTCCTTCAAGATTTAAACGTTCTGCGCATTCGTAAACTTTTAAGGGTGGAGATCTTTAAAGGATAGGTTGTAGAGGAAAGTGGGAAATCGCAATCTAATCTTTAATCGCCTTAAGCGTATATGGTTGAACATATTCAGGCACTTCTTTAAAGAACTTAAATTCCGAGTGCGAACTATTTAACTAGCCTTCTTCTCTATATTACATATCATAACCATATCAATTATTATATCATACCTTTCGAAGAAAAATTCAAGAATATAGTTTACAAGCCTTTCTTCAGTACATTACCTAACCCTTTCTTTGAACGTTGTAAACGATACTCTTTTATCACAAGCCTTAAACCTTCTTCTAAATTTATCTTTGGTTCCCAATTTAATATGTCTTTAGCTCTCTTTATATCAGCAACGAACTTATCCACTTCCCCCTTTCTACTCTCTTTAATTACTATTCCCACTTCTTTACCAGTTACCTTTTTGATCAAGTTAGCGAGCTCCATTATACTTAAACCTACACCTGATCCTATGTTTAGAGTTTGATTATCAATAGAATCCATTGTAGCAGTGAAGGCGTTTATAACGTCTTCTATATAAACAAAATCCAATATTTTATTAGCACCATACACGACCAAGTTTTGTTCTTTTAAGGCATTTTCAATAAAAATTGGAATTACTCTATCAAAATCTCTTGAACCGTAAACGTTAGTTAATCTTAAAGTGACATAGCTTAATCCATAGCTTTTTGCATAGGCTTCTATCATTTTTTCTCCAGAAACTTTCGAAGCACCGTATGGATTTTCAGGATTTAAAGGGTGAGCTTCATCAACTGGTAAATACTTAGGAGACCCATAAACTTCTCGAGAAGAGGAAAAAATCAGCCTCTTGCGATACTTAGAGCAAAGCCTTGCTATGATTTCTGTTCCCTCAACATTAATCTTAAAGCATAATCTGGGATTTTCGATGCTTGGAAGCACTCTTGATAGGGAAGCTAAATGAAAGACAACATCCGAATTTTTAACAAGTTCCTCCATTAGCGCATAATTTCTTATACTACCCTTAACGAATTTTATCTTATCCAATACATTCGATAAGTTATCAAGCTCTCCCCTAAGCAAGTTATCGACTACAATCACACTGCAACCTTTCTCAACTAACCTTTCAACCAAATGACTTCCAATAAATCCAGCTCCTCCGGTAACTAGCACACTGCCCATTTCAAACACTCCCACATGTTCAAATAACTAAAACTACCAGTTCTCCCAATTACCTTTAAATTCTTAAAAGAACTTAACTTACTAAAGATTCTTTCAAGCCCCTTTTTATAGTCAACAGTATAAACAGGATAAGCATGAGCATATTTTTCTATCCCTAAAATCTCTGGCTCCTGATTTTTCTTCACGATATTTAGATCTACAAGTTGCTCAATAACTTTATCTTCCAAGTATTTATCCTTCCAGTTAATATCATTCTCAAAACTCGTTACTTCAACACAAAGAGAGGTGTAACCTTTTGGAGAATTATGTTCACTATAGTAAAGTGGTTCATAAACTCTACTAAAAACAATGTCACTATCGTGAAAGTATATCCAAGAATAATTGAACATCTTACCTCCCCTCAACTTTATAAAAATACAGATATCACCCCGATAAACTAAATCATTTTCTATCCCAAGCATCCTACAAAGAACTGTTAAAGGAATCGTTGAAACCACCAACTTCCCCTTAGTTTCCATCTCAATCTCTTCCCCATTTCTCTCCACAATTACCCTACTTATCTCATCTCCATCACACTCCAACCTTACTACATTCGAATTTGTGAAAATAGAACCCCCAAAAACCTTAACCTTCTCCTTTAATCTCCTAACAATTTCAAATATCCCTCCCCTCGTAGGATAAATTTCCTCAGAGACCCTCTCAAAGCTAGTCGTTATATGTCCATACGATTTCTCACCACCTATCACAAGATTCTTCGGAGCTATATCAGAAGAAAGATTCTTAGGATCAATACCCCACCATTTCCTACTATACTCCCCAAAAAATTCCCAATACAAAGTTTCTCCTACCTGCGAAACTATACAACTTTCAAAGCTATCCAAACTCAACACTCCACCAGAGCGCTCTAAATCTCTCTTCACCCTTTCCCTTATCCTCTCCGGCAATTTCTCTATATTCCCATAAGTTATCACAGGTATTACATTATCAAAAAAGATTCCACCCCTAAATATACAAGGATTCGATGAAATATTATGATAGTTACCATAAAGAAGTCCCTTAACAAAATTAAAAACCACCCCATCCTTACTTCTAAAAATATGAGGACCAAAATCGAATAAAAAATCATCAAAATCAAAAGTTTTCATTAACCCCCCTATTTTATCACTTTTTTCTAAAATGATGACTGAGCTTCCTTTTTGAAGAGCTGAATATGCATAACTAAGACCTGACAATCCTGCGCCTAAGGTAATGACAGGAAACATTTGCTTCCGTCCTCTTTTTACAATGATTTTGTACTTTTTAGGTTGGCAATATCTACAAACAATAAAACTACACTTTATTAAAAAGATTTGGAACTTTTTCTTCGTGCAAGACTAACCTTAAATAGATATACGGGCGAACCAGAAAACATTACGTTATTAATTATCATCTTATCTGGAATACTCCTTATAGCCTGCGTGAATCTTCTTGCAGATAATAAATTTCTTACGATCCTGATATTATTAATTATTGCCCTAATTAGCCCAATAATTGATGAAGAATCTTTTTCGAAAGCCAATATATAAACAGCCCTAAAGAAAAATATAAAGGAAGCAATAGCGATGTATCTAGATAACGTACTTATTTGATAATTTTTAATCATAGAACGAATAGCATTGTTATATACAAAAAATTCAAATCTCCGTTTAGTCATAGAAGATTTTTTCCTAAAAGTTGATGTAAAGGGTTTACTCATATGATATACTTTAGACGATTTAACAAGCACAACTCTTTTTCCTAACAAGTAGATTCTCCAACAAAAATCTATATCTTCAGAGAAAAGAGGGATCATATCGTCAAAACCACCAATGATCTGAGCAAGCTCAGATCGAACTACTAGTGCAGCGCCTAACCCAAATATATTAGGCTCTTCTTTAGATAGAATATTTTGAAGATCTTTTGCGTCAAAATGAGCCCAACCCACGTAACTTACTACGATTTTTCCTCCGGATTGTACTTTTTCCCTTGAGTAAAAATCTAATAATAAACTTTGTGCAGCACCTATATCTGGTCTTCTTTCCATTAATAATATTATATTTTTTAACCAATAAGGATCAACTTCAACATCATTATCTAAGAAAGCCACATACTTCCCGCGAGCTACTGCGATACCTCGATTTCTGGAGTAAGAAATTCCCATGTTCTTTTTATTCTTTAATAAAATAATTCTTTTTATTCCTTTATTGTTTGCCTTATAAAGAAGGTTTTTTGCAATATCAAAACTTTTATCTACTGAACCGTCATCAATAAATATTATTTCAAAATTTGGATAATCTGTTTTAAAAATACTTGGTAGGGATAAGTAAAGCAAGCTCGAACCATTATAATTGGTAATTACAATAGAAACAAGAGGATAAGTTTCAGAGCTCATGCTAAAACCTTTAATCTAATTTTGAGCTATCAGTTCTCATTTTGAATGGTCTTATTCGAATAGAACGTAAACTCATATCTACGGTCAAGGGAGGACCATTATATTCGGCAAGTGTCATGGGTTCAACTTCGGGTGTGGTGATCTTTGCTATTTCATACATTGACATCTTCTTCTCGCCACATACATGAACTATTCCAGTTAAATTATCATTTATCAAAGATTTAATTGCGAGAGCTACTTCGTCAGAAAATAAGTATGTTCCATATCTATCTACAAATGCTTTGGGATATGGCCATCTTTCCCTAGCAACAAAGTTAGTTCTTACAATGAGCCATTTTTTTAACCCTGAATACTTAACCACACATTCTCCGATTAACTTAGTTAATGAGTAGAAATTTTTGGGGTAAGGCAAGTCAGTTTCAACATAGTTACCTTTATCCCCATGGAATACACAAGCAGTCGAGATATAAACAAAGTAGCAATTAGGCTGATAAATTAAACAGGTTTCAACTAGATTCTCTGTACCTCCAACGTTAACTTTCCATGCAAGTTCCTTTTCTTCTTCACAAAGTCTAACACTTGTTATAGCTGCAGTATGTATAATTATTTCAGGAAGATTTTTCTTGATAAAATTGTGCACAGCAACTTTATCAGTTATATCGAGCTCACTATGGGTAGGATGTAGTGAATTAGGAAATATTTTAATGAGTTCTTTTCCCAACTTACCTGTTCCACCTGTTATGAAAACTTTACTCATTTTTAACAATCTCCTTTGTTAAATCACAAAAAAGCTTCTTTTTTCAACAGCACTTTCATTTCATCATACTTTATTTTTTCCGCGTTGTCGCTATCAAAGTCACTAGCATATTTTCTCAAGTCTTTTCCATAAATATCAACTATATAAAAATTGCCATCTAGTGTAGCTTTTCTCATTTCGTAATCACTCAATAAGCATTCATGTAGTTTTTCTCCAAGCCTTATGCCTACTACCTTAATATTGACTTTAAATTCGTCTTTATAAATTTGCGCAAGATCCCGTAAGGCAAAAGCTTTACAGTTTCTCACTATTATTTTTCCTGAATGTTTTAAAGAGAAAAATACAAGTTCAATAGCCTCTTTCAATGTTATCCAAAATCTCGTCATTCTTTCGTCAGTTAGAGGTAAATCTTTTCCATTTTTTGCTAATTCGTACCAATAAGGAATCACGCTTCCTCTACTTCCAACAACGTTTCCATATCTCACGACAGAGAACTTCGTATCAGAATCTATTTCATTATTAAGTAAGATTCTTTCATCTATTGCTTTTGTCATACCATACACATTTATTGGTTTCACCGCTTTATCTGTAGATATTCCAACTACATGTTCTACATTATTTTCTATAGCTGCCTTTTTTATGTTCCACGTACCTAGTATATTTGTTTTAACTGCTTCCATAGGATGTCTTTCTATTTCCGAAATCTGTTTCAAAGCAGCAGCATGAAAAATAATATCAACCCCCTTCGTAACTTCTAAACAGCGTTGATAGTCTCTTACATCCCCAATTAAGAACTTTATTCTATTATCAGTGAACTCTCTTTTCATCTGAACTTGCAAGTCTTCATGCCTGCTCATTATTCTTATTTCATTCACATTTGTATCCAGGAGTACCTTAGTCATTATTTTACCGAAGCTACCAGTGCCACCAGTAATTAAAACAGTTTTTCCTAGCGCTATATTATTGAAACTACTCATAAACAATGATAATGTATTATGTTATTTAAATTTTCTGCTTTTTAGGCTATTTAACCAAATATGGCAAATTAAAAAAGGCGGAACACCAACCAGACCTATGAGAAAGCCAAGTTGCATTTTAAACTGTGGTCTGTAACAAATTCTAATAGTCATTTCTTTAGAGGTTAGATTCACCATCCAAGCATTTGTTCCAAGTAGCGTTTTGTAATGCAGGAAAGTGTTATATGCATAATCTGTGGAAATATCCCATAAGGGATCATAAGAATTTGAAAAAACTAAAAATGCATTTGACTGAGATGGAGCATCTATTCTTAAAATATATTCAGTAGGTGAAACAAACTTAATGGATAATTTTTCATTATATTTTGAACAATGTTGATTATCATATGCAAAAACTAATAAATCTTGATTTTTTATGAATTTACTTGGTATGTAAATTGAATTATTTCCATAGTATAAAAATGCATTCCCGATATATGTTATATTTTTTGGCGTTATTGAATAAATAGAAAAAAGTGAAGAAATGGGAGAACATATTTCATATCTCTTAAATTCACCTTGAGAGAAAAATTCAGAAGCTTCCTTTGAAGTGTTTATTGCAATATATATTGGAAGATCATACAATTCTTTAGGAAAATGAATTATCTCTCTCAGATCAAAAATTACAGGAAAAGTCAGATTTAAAGAACTTATTACAAGCTCTGCCTCCATAAGATTAGATGCAAACAAAATACACCTAGCCAAATATATTCTTGGTATCGATGATTTTATTTCGAAAAGCGATAAATAATTGAAATTAGCTATCACTTTTATATCAGGATTTTTCATAATAGCTGTGATAATAGATTCAACGCGAGAATCGCTTACAGAACTATCAACAATAATATACTTTACGTTTATTAGACTTAGTAGTTTTATATAAGATTCTGGACTAGATATTATTTCTTTTAAATATGGGTTATCATAAGCGGCTGATGTTTGACCATAAATTAATGGAGATTCAAATATTTCTGGTAAAATATTTGCGCCTGCATGACCCCATTTGTATTGAAGGCGAGCAGGCATAGGTGGAAAATATAATGTTGTGTAATTGTTATTATCCATTACTTTTATCAACTTACTAACAGTCCAGTATTCTTCAGGTATTGTTACCGAAATGTTTTGGGGGTCGTTTGCTCTAAAAAGTGTTTGTCCAAGAATAACTGGGAATGCATTGATAATAAGTAGTGAGAGAATAAAAAGAAGTAGTAGTGTGCTTAATGATACGTTATATTTTCCTTTAATGTATTTCTTCATTTTAACATAAAATTCTGAACATGTTACACCTATTAAAAGGCTTACAGCTACAGTTACAATAAGCATAAACTTGGGCGTCTCTCTCAAAATTTTCATTAATGGCATAGCAATAAAAAGATGTTCCATTACTTCTCCAAACGGAGGATTTGGACCCTTAGCCATAAATAATCCGAATACAACTAATGAAAGAAGGAAGATAACTTCTTTTTCACGTTTCAAAAGGATAGCACAAGATGCGAGAATCATAGGTAAAATGCTTAGAACAACAAAAAAGAAATTATTTTTATAAATAAAAGTGTATGGGTAATAATCAGTATAGTATGGCCACCATCCAAGCCATCGAAGAAGTTCTCTTAAGATAGCGTTTCTATAAACAAACCAAGGTATTGGCGTTGATTCCAATTGCTTAGAAAATACTGTAACTTGTTCTAGATAAGGCAAAAGCCACCAAGCATTTAATAAGCACAGAAGAATACTGGATTGAATGGAAAAGAGAAGAATATTAAGAAAGAAATGTTGAACTTCCTTTGAGAAAAATAAATAAATTGCAAACGCTACCACTAAAATTAGTGAAAGAATCATTATTCCAAGCGTAGGAAAGGTAATATTGATTAGCATTACTGTGATGGAAAAACCTACAATGTACCAGAGGTTATTTGGGTTTCTTACACCTCTAACAAATAAAGCTAATAAAAAGGGAACAAGACTATAAGGAAGGTACATGATATTTACAAAGAGGAATGGGTTATACATGTACACGAGTCCTGAAATAACAGCGATGATTCTTTGCTTAGAAGTAGAATCTTTAATGAAAAGAGTTCTTGCTAAGTAATACATAGTTAAACCAGATAAAGTATAAGTGAAATAAAAGTAAAGTCTTTCACTAATAGATAAGTCAAGACCACATTGTTTCATTAATACAAATAAGCCATTATATAGAAATCTAGGTAGCCAAATATACGGTCCACCTAAATCATTTACCATATAATTCCATGTATATCCAAAAGTCTGAATGAACTTTGAGATGGATGGATTAAGCGGAATAAGTATGTCACCATAAATCCAAATATCACGAGTAAACCAAAAGAAAGCAGGTAAGCCTACAATTAATAATATTGCATAATCTATATATGTGTGAATAAAAAGGAGTTTTTTCATAAAGCGATTACTAGTTTAATTCTTATTGAGCATACTTTTGGGATTGCAATTTATATCTGAACCATAAAAACCAACTCTTTGAAATATATTTTAGTACATCAGAATCTTTGATTTTTCTTTTCGATTGTACAACGTGTCTTTGAAGAATAATTCTTTTTAAGGCCTTTAAATTTGATAAGTAGGCTCTCACTATGTTGAAAGCAAACTCGGGCTTTCTTTTTAATGAGAAGTATGTTATTAGTAAAAATGATTGTGTAATATATCGAATAATAAATATGAGCAGGGACTTCCATTGTAAACATTTTATTAACATTCTTAGGGTATTTCTCTGATAAAGAAAAACCCGCATAGGAGAAAATCCTCCAATTGTAGCAGAAACATGGTGGAGTACATAACCTTTGTTAACATAGATTATATTGTATCCTTTAAGTCTGACTCGCCAACTTAAATCAACGTCTTCCACGAATAGGTAAAAACTTTCATCGAATCCTCCTATCTCATAAAATACACTAAGTTTCATAAAACAAGGTGCTCCAGGGGAATAGAAAAAAAGATCTTTAGAATTTTTCCTCGTGTATGTATTTCCGAATGGATCCATAAGGCCGCCTGTCGAAATGATACTTGGATCGCTATAATTAACTTCCTTACAAAACAGAATTCCTGCATCAGGATATTTTTCTATTTCTCTAACTAAAATTTCGAGTAAATTTGAACCAATTTCCATATCATCGTTTAAGAAGAGAATATATTCCCCTTTCGCTATTGTAGCACCATAATTGCAAGATGCACCATACCCTAGATTATGCTCATTACGAATTACTGTAACGTTTTTCTTAACTTGAGTTTTGGAAAGAAGATTGGAGATACTAATTTCGGAGCCATCATCAACTATTATTACTTCGTAATTAGTATACGTTGAAGAAAATATGGAGCTAAGACATGAAAACAAGAGTTTGGGATCTTTGGTTTTACTATAAAAACAGGGAATTATTATAGATACGAAGCCTTTGTATTGTCTTACACTATTATTTCTCATTTGTTTTAACCAACCTAATAGGTAAACTAATCTAGCTGAAAACTAGAGGCTTCAAAGTAACAACTTCAAAAAGCTAATAAAGGAAATTAGCATATAACCTTTGTTTTTAAACAAATAATTCTTACAATGCCTTTGGTTACATAGTTTTAAGCTCTATCGGAAGGAACTGCGGAGACGGCATGTATTCCGTAAAGAACTTGACAGTAAACCGTTTTTCTAAAGTTTCCATCAATTTCATCCAAAATTTTTACTCTTTCTATATAATCATCTGTAAAAATAAGTTTATCCAATAAATCTTTTATATTATTAAAATTGTAAAGTTGGAAAAACGATTTCAATAAATACTCAGTAATCTTCCTTCCAACATTGACTAACAGAAATTCTATATTGTCATTGTCATTTTTATCATTTAATCCATGAGCCCAGTTAACGAAGGGTCTGATCCCTTTCATCAAACAGGTATTTTCATAAGCTAAAAGAATAGCAATCATCATCTTTTATTAGGTGCCTTTGCTAAAGGGATCTTCTCGCATTCCTCTGCCTAGGAAGGCCTTGGCTTTTTTACTTTACTCACTAAAAATCCTAATCCGGCTGAAAAGCATTCTAAAAGTTTTAAAATTATTACTCCAAAAGCTAGCAAGGGTTGTGAATAGAATCTTTCATTTTTAAGGAACAATTTGAATCTGTAAAAAACACTTATCTGTTTTGATGCTGTTTGCCTATATCTCTCTTTATATTTGTGAAGCGTTTTCCCATAGTGGTATTTCTTTCTTAACCATTTCCAAATTGAGAAATTACATTCAATATGTAAAATTACTGAATTAATTCTTATTCTAACATCGTAGCCTAATTTTTCAATTTTTTGTGGCAAAGTAGACTCTTCAAAAAATATGATATCTTCATCAAAACCATTAACCTTATCAATCAAATCTTTTCTGAAAAACCTTGCAGACTCTATCTTAGTGCTAGCATAAAAGCTTCTTTCAAAATCTCTAACTCTTACCCAAAAGGAATTACCAACAGATCTCTCGGGAATAATTATCCCACCTATTTTTCCATCTTTTTCGATCAAGCTAACGCATTCTTTAACTACATTTTTGGTTAGTTCCATATCAGAATCTATAAAGCAAACATATTTGCCAACTGCCTTTCTCAGACCAAAGTTTTTTGCCGCAGCCCTTTCAACATTCAACTGGAAAACTTTTGCATTATAATTTTTAGCAATATCAACTGTTTTATCTCTAGAGTTTTTATCAACAACAATAATCTCGATGTTCTTGTAAGTTTGATTCCTAATTGATTTTAAGCATTTGGATAGAGTCTTCTCCGAGTTATAAGTTGGAATAACTATCGAAACCAAAGCCTTATCACACTCCTCTTGCTCTGACAAATATTGTATAACCTCCTACAATAAGATTTTATCCGTTATATTTCTCCATTAACCGTTTTCTTTAGGATTTTCTCGAACTTTTGGGCAGTTCTGTCCCAGCTGAAGTTTTTGGAGTGTTCAAGGGCGTTCTCGCTCAAAGTCGTTCTCAGCGTTTCATCTTCTAGAATCATGATTATTGCTTCAGCAAGCTTCTCAACGTCTCCTTTTTCCTTTACGAGCAATCCTGTTTTCCCATTTATGATGGAATCCCTTAATCCTGCGACATAGTAAGCAACACACGGTGTGCCGAGGGCGTTCGCCTCCAAAACATTTAATCCAAATCCCTCTCTGACGCTTGGGTTGACCAGAACCCAAGCCCTAGCCAGAAGCCTTCGTCGTTCTTCATTTGATAATCCTCCGAAGAACTTGACACCATCTCCAGCTGTCCTCTCCAAACCTTTCCTAAAGGGCCCGTCTCCGATAATCCAGAGTTCAGCGTTTGAAAACTTCTCTTTAACGATCTTAAAGGCTCTAATTGCATGGTCAGGTCTCTTTGCCTTCTTCAAACGTCCAGCGTAAACAACAACCGGATATTCCTCCTTCTCTGGAACCTCGTTTAATGATGTGAAGTTTAATCCTTCTGGAACAACGAAAACCTTCTTAAACCCTAGGCCTAATAGGTCTTGCCTTGTGCTCTCAGAAACTGTAACCGTTGGCACATCCACATAATTCCTCAACCACCTATCTTCAAGAAAATAGTAACCTATGTAGCTTATTGGAAAAGGTGTTTCGTAAAACCAGTATTCCCTAGCCAGCTGATGAATCAAAGCAACAACCTTCTCCCCATTATTAACAAATCTAGGCGTAAAGAAAGGGCTTGTGTTGATCTCGTCAATAACAACATCGTAACCCTCTTTTGAAAAACGCTTCTTATAATACTCTTTAGCCTTCCAGTAAACCGAGTACCTTCCACCTGCCCTAACGATCCTAACGCCATCCACAACCTCCTCCCCTCTGCATCCTCTGAATTCAGATGTGAACAGTGTAATTTCGTGACCTGCTTCCGACAACCTTTTAGCAACCTCCCTAGTGAAGACCTCAGCCCCACCCATTTCTGGGCTCATCCAACAGCGCCAGTTAAACCACAATATTTTGAATTTTCCCATTTCCTTTGATGCTTTCAAATTTTCAATATTAGTTTGTAGTGTGGGTTTTCTTTTTCTATGTTCTTCTGGTACCATCTTATTACCCTGAGCCTGTACGCTATCCCCAGAACCTCCATCAGCATTCTTAGTACGTCGTTGAATTTGAACAGTTTCTCTTGCTTTATGTACACTGGTGCTTCGGCTATCTTTAGCTTAATCATGTTCGCTACCGCGAGCGCTTCAGCGTCCCAGCTGTACCTTTTCACCACGATAACCTTCATTATTGTTTTCAGGTGTTTTGTTTTGAAGGCTTTGAAGCCTGTCTGCGTGTCCCCGATCTTTATACCTAGAAGCATTTTCACTAGCGTGTTGTACGCTATGCTCAGCATCTTCCTTACTGTTGGCGCTTGATATGTTGAGTTCGGATGCCTTTTTGATGCTACAACTATATCGTATTCCTTTAGTGCCTCAATGTACTGTTTAATGTTTTTTGCATCTATGTCTCTGTCCGCATCTAGTAGTATTGTGTACTCTCCAGTCGCATACTTCACTCCAGTTTTTATTGCAGCACCCTTTCCAAGGTTTGTGGGATGGTTTATGATCTTCAAATGTTCGTCTCTTAGCGCTTTAAGCTTCTGTCCTGTGCTGTCTTTTGAGCCGTCGTCCACTACTATTATCTCGTAGTCTTCAGCTATCATCTCCATCGCCTTTTTAATCATGTTCACTGTTTCTAAAATCTCGTTTTCCACGTTGTATGCTGGCATTATTATCGACACCTTCGCAGTCTTAGAAACATTTACAATCTCTTGAGCCTTTAGCAGGGCCATTTTTCTAATCTATCCTGTTGCATCTTATTCTTTGAGGTATCATCGTCTTTATCAACTTCAATTCTTCACCCTCTAAAGGCTTTATCAGCTTGTATGCTATAGGCAACATTATCGCAAAAGCAAGCGCTTCAATCGAGGCTTTCATGTAAACGTTTGTTTTCAAACATAGTTCTATTGGCGTAAGTGTTGCCGCTAGAACAAGTGAGACCATAACACTCTTTCCAAGGTTCCTTGGCGCTTTCATGTCAAGCTCCCTGTATAGGACTGTGAAGCCAACTATGGTCATGGTTGCTCTGGCTAGGGCTGCACCAACTTGCTTTAGTGGAACCGCTAAGGTCGCGAGCAGTACCACGTATGTAAGTGTTGAAGCTGCTCCAGCCACGAATATTGGCTTCGTCTCACCTACCGATTGAAGCTCTGTGGAATATATTGATGCGTATGCGCTTACAATAGCAAGGGATGCAAGTATTGAAAAGGGTATGCTTGCTTCAGCGTACTTTTCCCCGTAGGCTATTGAAAGTGCCGTCTTAGAGACTGACGCTAGTGCTACACCTAGGGGCAATATTATTGCAGTAGCCACCTTCAAAGCCTTTTCGTGCACTTCCTCCATCTCTTTCATGTCACCCCTACCGTTTATTGAAGACATTGTTGGAAAGAGGGCTGAGGAGAGCGGTGTCCAAAGTATTGTCAGCGGAGCAACGCTTGATACTACCATATAGTATGTTCCTGCGCTATCTAATCCAACTAGGCTTGATAGTATCGCTATGTCAAGCCACCCTTGCACGAGGCCTATGATGTTTCCACCGTACAGGGGTATGCTGAACTTTAAAAGCTCCCTTAAAGGATAGCTTTCACTTGAAGGTTTTAACTTCCCTCTTAGCGCTAGCATGGAATAGAGGAGTGTTATGGTAGAGCCTGCGAGGAAGCCTAACGATAAGCCGAGCAGCCTGCATCCTAGGTAGGCGAACAGAACTCCAGAGAGTCTGCTTGAGAACGTGTATAGGATGTTTTGTAGGCTTACCTCCTTGAACATGCTGTATCCGAACATTACCGCACCATAGTAGCTTGTCAGGTTGAGTGTGAAGGCTGAAGCCAGAATACACACGACGTCTATGATGCCTGCGCCAGTATAGTAGGATAACGTTGGCGAGAGTGCGAAGCCTACGAGTAGAGCCGGTAACGAGGTACATAATATGAGCTTGAAAGCCTTTCTGGAGGAGGCTGAAGCCTTCCCCTCGTCTCCTCTACCGAGACTTTCTGAAACATACTTTATTACAGCATTGTTTAATGCGAGCAATGTAAGCGTGTTGAACACACCCATGACCATGAGAAGTAGGGAGAAGGAGCCGACTTCACTTGGACTCAATATTCTGGCAACCAGGACATAGAATACGAATACCATGGCGTAGTTTGAAGCCTGCATTATTGTAAGATAGAATGTTCCTGAGGCTAGGACTTTAGCTCGACCCATTTTCCACCCTCGGCTCGTCAGCGTTTTTAGGCCTTCTGCCCTCCTCCCTGATGAACGTAACCAACTGCAAGACCACGCCGATAACCAGCGAATAATAGGCGTAAACCGCAACTTCATTTGCGAGCGCTTCATTTCCAGAGGCGAGCAAACATGCACAAATCGTCAGCATCAACATGAAGGCTATTATGAAAGGGGCACCCCAGTTCTCTCTTATGTATTGTGTAGCCTTAAACGTTATTCACCCCATTTTATCCTTATGGAGCATATTGGTATACGGCTATGTCCCCAAAACGCCTTATTTCAATGAACTGCTTTGGGAGAGTGGGCATATTGTACCAGCCTTTCCCTTCAACCCACCAAACTGTGTAGACGTTTTTACCTTCCGCCATCTGCGTTTCAGCAGCCTCCAGAAGCCTTCCAGATGTGTTCTCCCTTTTGGGGCTCGATATGTCGGCTTCGTTTACCCTCAAATGTTTAATGCTTTTTCTCACGATTATTCCAGCCCAGTTGTCTATTGCCTCATGCAACACTAAGGTGGTGCTCCCATTATTGAGGTTGGATTTAATCCATTCAAGGGCTTCAATCACGTATGGCGTGTCTCGTATTGAAACAGAGTTCTGGAGCATTGAAGTGGGAATGAACTGCTTATAGTTGTTCCATTCGCCAAAGTATTTGATCTGGTTTTCTGGCGGGCAAGCCACGTAGTAGGCTGTCATAGCAAGGTTGACGACGAGAACTGTTATAGCCAAGAGCTCGCCAGCCCTAATCCGCCCGCTTAGGCTTTTACCGGCTTTCCAGAAGCGTTCCAAGCCTTCAACGGCAAAGAAGAAGGCTGGGACTGTGATTATTAAAGCCCACCTATACCAGTAGCCTGCGAAACTTGGGAGGTAGACTGGCATGTAAATGAAAATAAGGCATATGATGGTGAGGCTTAACATGTCTACATGTCTGAAGCTCAGCAGTCCAAGAATGATGAGGGGGCTGAGCGGTAGAAGAGCATAGATTAGGTAGCTGGAAACATAGAGTGCTGATTGCAAAGAAGTTGAATTATAGCCATAGATTGGGATTGAGAAGCCTCCTACGGCTGGGTTATAGAGTTGGTAAGCGAATAGCAACATTGACGGGATAACGGCCGCGACCAAGCTTTTCCTGTCCCCCAGCCCGGTCACGAAGAGAACCGCTATTAACAGGAAGAGAGTGACCGCCGCAATCTCATGACTCCAGACGGTTAGGAGGCATAGGATTGTTAGGGCTGTAACCCTAAGCTTGAAAACCTCAAGCCTTGCGACAGTAAGACTGGCTATAAGAAAAGCCAAGCCTAGTATCATGCGGTACATCTGCCAAGACATGCCGAGTGAAACGAAATACGATCCGGCAAGTACTGAAACCATTAGCGATTTTATGCGGTTCCACTTGAGCACGATCCTAGCATAGACGTACAGTAAGCCACAGAAAGCACTGAATATTGCAGGGCCTAAAATCTTCATGACCAACAACAGGTCGCTTACCAGAAAACTTACAGCCCAGGCGAGCACGTAGAAGAAGCATGTGGATTTAATAAGTGCGGAACCGTTAAATGGATACCCTTCTAACATGGCGTTCACGTACATGAGTGAGTCGAAGCCTGTTGGATATGGCCATGAAAGGATTTCGGGTACTGTCCTAACGGCTAGTGGAATTATTAGGGCTAGGGTCAGGCAAACTTTTTCTCCATCAAATTTTCTTGTGAAGTTCATGCGCATTTTCTAGGGGTCTATTTCTATTACCTGCTCGTCCCTGTAGACCTCTTTAACCCATTCGCCTACCTTGGTTGAATAATCTTGGCCTACATAGGCTTCAAGCGTCATGTTCGATGGTGGAAGGTTTTTGAAGCACGCGTATCCGCTTTGGTTTGTTGTAGCATATTGGAGTACTCCGTTTATGTTTGCTGCAAGCTTTATATTGGGTAATGGTGAGCCAGCCCCGCTTTTTACTAGAACGTATACGTCGTATAGGTTGCATTTGATTTCAACGCTTTTGTTAGAGTTTAATTCTAGTTGCAGTGGATCACTAACCCACATATTCATGTACGAGATTCTTACGGTTACTGTTCCAGTGAGGTTATCCCATTCGGCGGACCCTTTTAAATCGCTTGTTTTCACGTCACCGTTTAAATAGATTTGGGCGCCTTCTATAGGATCGTCTCCATCCCAGTCCAGAACCTTAACCTTCAAACTGTACCCTCGCAAAACAGTAGTTGTTGTAGGCGTGGTAGTTGTTGTAGTATTCCCTGTTGTTGTGGTGGTTGTAATGGTTGCGCCTGATTTTTCTATCGCGTACCTTGCTGATGCTATTACTAATGCGTTAGTTTTGTCTGTTAGGGCCATTATTATGCGTCCATCTTCGTTAACTCCTTCGTAGAAGCCTCTGCTGCTTGCTGTTCGCAGTACATAGTTTACTAGATTTCCTGTGTACTCTGAGCCCCATATTGCATGCATTCCAAGGGCTGCTTTCGTGTAGACGACTGGTGAAATGTTCGCTTGTTCACCTTGGGGTGAGCAGATGTACCATATTTTATCTTTTGAGAGCACTATCCATTCGTATATGTAGCTTGGTTGTCCGTCGTATGCGCCTTCGGTGAAGGCTGTAAGCTTGTTTTTTGCGAGATATCTTTCTTCTTGAA
>Ga0080004_1126382_pt1 | contig 17703 bp, 15 predicted proteins | sample WasSprMetagenome_FD_69207 | JGI IMG/M metagenome (GOLD analysis project Ga0080004, IMG submission 69207) | Sulfidic aquatic microbial communities from Washburn Spring, Yellowstone National Park, USA - WS (SPADES assembly) (version 2) | ecosystem: Environmental > Aquatic > Thermal springs > Hot...
CATCCGGACCACACCAGAAAGTACTAATAATTATAAGAAATATAAATCTAGTGGCGATTCATCCCACGGTTAGAACCGTGGGCTTTCTCGCCGAGTGCATGTAATGAAATGGTACATTTCAAAGCATCCCTTATTTCAACCCAGTAGAGAATGTTTAGTGATAAAGTGATGAAAATGAAGCCGATAAAAGGTGTTATCCTTGTTGTGCTGGCAGTGCTGGTCGTCGCCGTAGGATCGTCCGTCTATTTCACTTACGGGTACGGCACGCTGGCTGTGAAGGTTGTTGATCCGCCCCAAGAATGGGGACAGGCATCAAACGTCTACATTCACTATGGCGAGATAATGGTTCATAGGGCTGACGCTGGTAACGAGACTGGCTGGTACACTGTTGTTGGGAGCGGGTGGATCGACCTGGCAAGCGTGGTCAATGTGAGCAGAACCATTGGTCAGGGGAGCCTTCCGCCCGGAAAGTACAACCTAGTCAGGTTCCAAGTGATTGAGGCGATTGTCACTGTGGGAGGGGCAAACTACACTGCCGAAGTGCCGCCTGACAAGCTCACCATATCAATAACCCAAGGCGGTGTACAGGTGAACGCCGGCCAGACGGCATACTTGGTTATTGACATAAACCCCAAGGTTGTAGGCTCACAAGCATCGGGGTTCAAATTGGTGCCCGCGGCGATGGCTTCGCCGGCATGAGCCTTAGAATATAGCCTCGGCGACCCATAAGCGCCGTCATCGCAGCATATTTCTTTTTTTTCTAAATGAAAGCGACGAATACGCCGACTAGAGATATGAGGGATGCAGAAATTAATGCAAACAATTAACAATTTTAAGGGCAACTTAAATCAATTTTAAAAACAAAAGGTTGGCTCTTCATATCATCAGGATCGGTACAAACAGCCAGTTCATTTGACCTGACCATCTGCAATCTTTTCAAAAGTGTCATGTAGACAGGGTTCACAAATCGAAGTGATAATCTTTAGTTTTTTATCTTGAAGGAGTTCGTAAAAATTGAAAAATTTTAGAGAGGAAAAAGGGGAAGCGTGTTAGCGGTTCCCGTCTAGCCCAACCACCTGACTCTTCTGCAAGCCGGCTGTCCTGGCCAAAGGTCTGCCCGATTCGGTCAGCGCCAATGCCACGACAATTTCGTCATCTTGCGGGGCGTCTGGCACACTCACCGTCATAGTGTCAAAGTGGGAAACAACCCAGACCTCCCTCTTGAAGACTATTGGCATGTCTATCTGGGTCCCTGGACCGCCTCTCTTGCAGGTGGATGGTATTATCGCTTTGCAGTAGTCCACCCCTCCCAAAGCCCTCCTGACCGGGGCACCAAACTTTGGGTGAAGGATTGCGTGCGGATGCTCTATCTCCCCTCCCGTCCCGACAATTGCTCCCTTGCCGTATCCCTCGACTTTTTCCTTTGCCTCCTCCGGCTTAATTCCGAGTGCACCGAGCGCCTTTGTGACGAGCAAGCCAGCCAACTGTTCACCCAAGTCGTAGAGCGGGCTTAAATCCTCTACGTATCTACCTGCAAAGGGGTTCTTGACCACCACAACGGCTGCGGCCTTTCTGGTCGGTCGCTCTAGCGCCCTGTTTTCCTCAACGTGTGTTTCCTCGACAATCGTCAAGATCTTCCGAACAGAAGACCCTCCCAACATTCTATCGCCTCACTTATAATGTGTGGCATTCAGTATATTGAGCTACCGAATCGTTCAGCTGGAAATTGTTGTTGGGAGTTTTCAGGATTTTGAGGAAAAATTGAATGTAAATATAAAGTAAACGCCAAAAACAAGATTGAAAAAGAAATCAAAGGGATTTTTGGAGGGATTAAGGTGTCAGATGAGATTTTGGAGGAGTTGAGGCAGATAAGAAAACTCCTCGAGCCAAAACCAGCCCCACCACCTCCTCCACCGCCTAAGGGGATCATCCAAGAGTTCCAAGCCTTCCTTAAGACCTTCAAGGTCATGGGAATGGCGGTGGCATTCATCGTCGGTCTTTACTTGGGTGCGCTTGTCAAGGCGCTTGTCGACGACCTCATAATGCCTATCATTCAGTTTGCAACCCCCGGGGTCGCATGGGAAGAGATCACAGTTGGACCTTTCAGGATCGGGCATTTCACGGGCAGTCTGATAACGTTCATAATAATCATGTTCGTGATCTTCTTGCTGGTAAAGCTAACAAAGAGGCTAGGCATCGAGTAGAGAAAGCCCAATTTTTTCTTTTAATTTAAAATTTTTATTTTTTATTTTAATTTTATTTTTTATTTTTACTTCTATTAGCTCTCCAGCTTTGATTGTGGGCGGCTTTTGATTGCAAGCGACCAGCCTCTATGATGAATGGTGCGAGCGGGTCGTCATAATAACCCCGGCTATTACGAGCGAGGCGCCAAAGAAGAATGTGGGGTCCAGCCGCTCACCCAAGACAAAGTAAGCCAGGGTTGAGGCTATAACTGGTATTAGGAAGAGGTATGATCCAGCCTCGGAGGCTGGAAGGTCCTCGAGCGCCTTGTACCAGAAGAGGTAGGCGATGCCAGAACAGAGGAAGCCCAGGGCAAGTAGAGACACCCAAGGTACGGTCGACGTGGGGAATTTGAGACCCTCCAAGATCAGGGCAGGAGGCGCTAGGAGTATCGCCCCAAATAGTGAAGAGTACGCAGTAATCTCGTTGGCGCTAGCTTCCCTGAGCTTCTGTTTACCATAAACTGAGTAGGCGGTCCAGCTGAAGACGGAGCCCATGCAGAGGAGGTTGCCAAGCATGGAGGAGGAGCCCAATGAGAGACCACTCCTGGCGACTATTGTGACTACGCCCAAGAATGCCAGTATAATGCCTGCAGCCCCGATGCGCGAAATCTTCTCCTTCAGGAAGTACCAGCTGCATAGTGCTATCAGGATAGGGTTTGAGGCAATTATTATGCTGGACTCTGAGGCGCTGGTCATGGTCATGCCGATGTTCTGGAAGGCATGGTAAGCGGTGACGCCCGTAAGACCCAAAATGAGCATTTGCCTCCAGCCCTTAAAGAGCCCTTCGAATCCAGAGGTGAGTCCCACCAAGAGGAGGAGGAACGGCGTGGCGATCGCAAAGCGGAGGAGACCGAGTGTGAGAGGCGCTACCTCCTCAAGACCAAGCTTTATAAATACGAATGACGAGCCCCACAGGAACACTGTTACGATTAACAGGAAAGCGCTTTTTATCTTGACCTTCATTGAAAAGGGATAAGATCTTCTCACTCATAGGTTTTGTGGAGGAAAGGGCAGCGGCACTCCTACCATGTTATTGATCATGCCAAGGTGCACAAAATTTCTGTAGTTCTCGTCGTCAGAGCGGGTCGCTTTCATTCCACCTGGAAGGCAAATTTTCATGGAATTTAACACTGCCGGTTAATTGCCAAGCCTCTTAATGGATAAACTTGTTCGCTAACCTGCTTATGGCACAAAGATTGCGGCGGCTATCACTGTTGTCCATAAGCCGTCCTTGTGCCCCTCCGCGGACTGGACTACATGTGTAGTCTTGATTATGTGCCCGCTCGCCTTGTATATCTGCTCGCGCTCCTTCCACGCCTGGTTGAGGTCGAAAGGTATCCCGAGCGTCATTGCAAGCATGGTCGCCGCCAGGTCTTCCGCATACTCGCCAGCTAACTCGCCTTTTTGTCCGTAGGCGTGGTGCTCTGCGAGGTAACCATAAAGGTTCTTCTCGTGTGGCAGGGCTAGACCTATGGCCGCAGAGATTAGCCTGTTTGGCTCGTTCGTCTCGTTCTTTGCCATGACGCAGTACACAATCTGACCGGGCTGTAAAGCCTTTAGACCTTCTTCTTTGGCGATTATTTTGCAGCCGGGCGGAAAGATGCTGGAGACATGAACTAGGTTAAATTTCTCGATCCCAGCGTCCCTGAGGGCAAGCTCAAAAGATGCGAGGCGCTCCCTATGTATGCCAACGCCCTTCACGAAGAACATCCTTGATGGAATCATAGGAACGGCATCAGATATTTTTTTAATTGAAGGGGAGGTGACCTCCTCCCCACCCTGCCGGATGGGGCTTCCGCTTTTCCTTTCTTTTACTCCTTCACAGCCTCTGCTCGGGGAGCGTTTTGCGGAAGCTTTTCCCCTTCTCGGGTACTCCAGGTTCCTGCTTCATCCGTAGGGCTTGCCCTCATCGGCAGCACTCCCAGCCTGGGCAGAGGCCCAGCCGTCAGGCCTCACATCGTCATCGGCCGCACACAGGCGCTTTAGGGGTGGCCCCTCCCTGCATCTGAAAAGATACAGCAGGAAGAATGGATATATAGTTTTCGGCTTTCATCCCCGCCCTATCGGACGGGAACTTCCCGCCGAAAGAGTTAAACTTTTTGGTAGAGAAGATGTGCGCTGCCTCAGCAACCGGAAGTGAACACTAACCGCGCTTAGGATGGGCCCCCTAAATTCTCTCTACAGGTTCGTTGAGACAACCTTGGTATTTCCACAGGCACTGCCCCAGCAGGTGTCTTTCTATTAATTACACTAAAACAACAATCTATATATATATTTATCATTTTAATGTAATAATATGAGAGAGAGCAAGTTGAAGATCCTAAAATTGTTGATGGATAGACCAATGAAGATTAAAGAGTTGGCTTCAGAGCTAGAATTGAGTTATTCTAGGGCAGCTGCTATCGTGAGGGAGCTCATAAAGGAGAAATATTGTGAAAGACAACGAGGTAAAGTTGTTCTAACTGCGAGTTTAAAGACCGGACTGCTGAGGTATCTTGCGCATCAATATAACATCTCATCACTCTTAGGGGGCGCAAGTGAAAATTTATTGCTGGCTCTGTCTGAGAGCCCTGACATAAAGGAGATACAGAAAAGGACGGGTCTTGCGCAGTCAACAATCCACAAAACAATCAGAAAACTCATGGCGATCGGTGCGGTCAGAAAAGTAGGAGAGCATTATATTTTAGCGGAAGATGAAAGACTCAGAGAGTTTCTCAGGGTTGTTGAATTTGAGCGGAGGCTATCTGCTGTTGAGACAGAGGCTACCCTTTTATATTCCGGCAATGGGGTGGTCCTGAAAAGAGTCTCAGCCGGGCGGAAGGTAAAGGGCAGTAAGACGGCGTTTTCATTGTTTCCAATGTATGGGATTGAGTATTTTTCCCCCTATGAATACTATTTTGAGCCCGAGAAGAAGATCTCTATGGAAGAATGTTTTGTCCACGCTCTGATGGTAGCAGAGAATAAGTCGGAATGCACAATGTGTGCAATCTTTTACTTAAGAAACAGAGACAAAATGGATTTGGCGAAAGTTAAGAAGCTGGCTAACAGATATGGCATCATCTCATTATTTTTGGACCTTCAAAATTACGTCAAAGGGTTGTTACCAAATGGCGGCGAGAAGTTTCTCCCGTGGGATGAGTTCAAAGAAAAGGCATCGATATACGGAATACAACTCACTCTTCCTCCAGGGTATGAAAAGATTATAACACTATTGTACAAGATTGGGGAAAATCTGGATAAGCCCATAAGGGCATATCTCTTCGGCGGTGCGAATTTACTCATACGTGGTCTGAAGAACGCGACAAAAGACCTCGACATATTTGTTGAGGATGAGAATACTCTTTACAGATTGAGGGACGTACTGGTTGGAATGGGTTTCAAGCCTATGGCAGACTACGAGATTACCTCAGAAGATCGCAGGCTTAATCCGAGCATGATACTAACTGCTCCAGGACTGCCGAGAGTTGATATATTCACCAGAACTGCATGCGGTGCCTTAGTCTTAATGGATGATATGAAGGAATCTTCTGAGAGAAGAGTCTTTGGAAAGTTGGAGCTCCATCTTCTGAGCCTAGAGGACGTGTTCCTATTGAAGTCTATAACAGAAAGAGAGGGGGATCTTGAAGATATGGGCAGTATAGTGAGGCGGGCAGGGTTGGACTGGAATTTGGTGCTAAAAAGGTTTCTTGAAGAGGAGGCGCTTGTAAGAAGGCACTTCTGTTTCATCATTTTGGATAACCTTGAAATCCTTAAGAGAAGGGAAGGGATTACAATACCGATACATAAACATATTTTGAGGCATTGTATAGACGTCGGGATATTGCAATCGGTCTCTAAGGGTGCAAAAACGATTAGAGATATACGCAAAGAGTTGGAGTTCCCAGAATCTGCAATCAGAAATAGAGTCGCGAGACTAGTGAAGAAAGGCATGCTTTCTAAACAGGGGGACAAAAGAAGGTTTATTTTGAGTGCCACCTCTGCTGGGAAGAAGGTTCTTTTCGAGGAATGACTTCGAAAACTTATTTTGGGTTTTCCTTTTTGTCTGGTTTGAGACCTTTTTGAAAAATTCAAAGTCAAAGTCAAAGTCAAAGCTTAATTATCTGTTGAAGTTCACTAATACCGGTGATACTTTGATAGAGGGGAAAAGGAGGGCTGCCCAAGCGGCGCTCTCAGAGGTCAAGGACGGGCAGGTCCTGGGCATAGGGACAGGGTCTACGGTCGCGATATTCATTGAGATGCTGGCGGAGAGGATCAGAAATGAGGGGCTGAGTTTGATGTGTGTGCCCACGTCCTACCAGTCCGCCCACCTGGCAATGGAGAGGGGTATAAAACTCACGACTTTAGAGGAGTACCCAACGCTCGACCTTGCCGTGGACGGCGCGGACGAGATCGACAGGGGGCTAAATCTGATAAAGGGGGGAGGGGCGGCGCTGACAAGGGAGAAGATAGTGGACTCTGCAGCAAAGAGGTTCGTTGTGATAGCTGACGAGAGCAAGCTCGTTGAGAGGCTGGGCTCTAAGGCACCGGTGCCCGTCGAGGTGATACCCATGTCCTGGAGGAGGGTAGCCAATATGGTCAAGGTGCTAGGCGGGGAGCCGAGGCTCAGGGACGGTGGGGACAGGAAGGATGGCCCGCTGGTGACCGACAATGGTAACTTCATCCTAGACATAAATTTCGGTCCGATAGAAGACCCTAGGGCTCTCGAGTTTGAGCTCAAGAGGATCCCCGGCGTTGTGGAGGTCGGGCTCTTCGTAAACTTGGCCAACGTGGCTTACATTGGAGGCGAGGGGCGCGTGGAGAAGATAGAGCGCCGGAGCTAGTTCCATTCAGGACGCTCCACTGGTGCGGCGGAATTTTTTAATCAGGTTATAGGGGTGCGCCTCAGTTTTTGCTTTACACACTTATGTACATTTTGGTACGCAAATGATTTATAAATATCCTTTTCGAACATTTAGGTTCTGGTGTGTCCGTCATGGTTGAAATCGACCCAGCTATTTTGGGAGGGTACGCTCTTGCCTTGGTTGCCCTGGCAGTAGGTCTAGTATACAGCGTTTTCAAAGCGAGGGGAGAGTAGGGAATGGATCTCGCAACGATTGATCTCCTAATAGTTTTGGGCATGATCGTTGTGGTCACGGCGATAGGCGTGAGGGGGTACAGGGTCAGCGGCTCGATAACGGGGTACTTCCTCGCCGGGAGGGGACTGGGCCCGTGGGTCCTTGCCTTCTCAATAATGGCGACATACTTCAGCGCCGCGTCCTTCCTTGCAGGCGGGACGACTTACCTTTACAACCTTGGCTTCGGTGCATGGCTCACAGCTTGGCACATAATAGGGGTCGTATTGATGTGGACGCTGGTGGCGGAGAGGCTGTTCAGGTACTCCTCAAAGACCAACATAGTGAGCGTCCCAGACTTCATAGAGCACAGGTACCAGAGCAAGGGCGCAAAGATGATCTCGGCCTCTGTGATACTGCTCCTCTTCACGCTCTACCTCACGAGTGTTTACAAGGGAGGGGCGGTGATACTCGCCACGGTGCTGAATGTTAAGTTTGAGGTGGCGCTGCTCCTGCTAGCCCTGCCAGTCATAATTTACGTGTGTGTGGGGGGGCTAAAGGCGGCTGCGCTAAACAACCTAGTGCTGGGGGCGCTGATGCTCCTCGCGGCGCTCTTAACGTTCTCCGCCATAATGTTTGCAGTCGGCGGTCCGATCAGTGGGCTCGAGAAACTGCAGAGCATGAATGTAATGGACAAGATACCAGGGTCTCTGTGGCTCAGGCTTGACGGCATGGGACCGCAGCCAGCCATGGTTGCGGGCATGGTGCCATCACTGATAATGAGCATAACATTCTCCATAAGTGTGGCACAGGTGGCTTTGCCAACGCTCCTAATGCAGTTCTATGCAGCCAAGGACGCCAGGGTAATCAGCAGGGGGAGGATCATAGGGTCAATAGCCGTTGCGGCGTATGCCATTCTGGTATTCTCCCTCGGGGCATTCTGCCACTTGATACTCGACCCGCAGATCTCGAGCGGTGAGGTGGCGGCTTTGATGAAGGACACCGACTGGGTGATACCGAAGGTGATCAACGTGCTAATCCCCTCGGGTCTACGCGGGCTTGTGCTGGCAGCGCCTGTAGCGGCGTCCATGTCCACACTGGCGGTGACGCTCCTGGTGCTCTCCGGAGCGGTTGTGAGGGACATAATCCAGCCCATCAAGCCAGGACTGGAGGAGAAGAAGCTCCTCCTGCTAGCCAAGCTCTCGCCAATACTCTTCGCAGCGATATCGCTGGGGCTGACGCTCTACCAGACAGACATAATAGTAGAGATCGTGGGGGCGGCCTTTGGCACGATCTTCGTCTGCTTCCTCGGACCGGTGACCATCGGGCTATACTGGAAGGGCGCGACCAAGCACGGGGCGATAGCGTCCATGATCTCTGGGCTTGTGGTGGGCCTGCTTTGGTACAAATTCCTCTACAAGGTAACCTGGATTTACCCCGTGATCCCTGCGCTTGCGGTCTCGCTCCCGCTCTTCTTCGTGGTGAGCATGCTGACTCCAAAGCCGTCCAATGAAGTCTTGGAGTTGCTGGGGGCGAATTGACCAGTGGTGAACTTCACGTCATTCCTTGAGGCAAACGCGCTCTATTACAAGGAGAAGCCGGCGATAATCTTCCCAAAGAGTGGCGAGGTTATAACGTATGTAGCGCTCCTGGAAAAGGTGAACAGGCTAGCGGGAGGTTTGAAGAGGTTAGGAGTGAATAGGGGGGACAGAGTGCTTGTCAGCACCGGGAACTCTCCGGAGACCATCATCAGTTACTTTGCCACATGGCGGATTGGGGCTGTGGCTGTGCCTGCAAACCCAGATTTCAAGGCAGATGAACTGACCTACCTGATAAAGGACTCTGAGCCGAGAGCCATAATCGCGCCTAGACCTGTCTGCGACCTGATATCAGACCTTGACCTTGAGCTGGGAGGGGTCTCCATCATATCTTTGGGCGGGGGTCGCGGGACTGTGGCTTACGAGGATCTCATAAGGTCCGCTCCCGTACCTGGACCAGAGGATTGCTCCATGGAGAGCCTGTGCCAACTACAGTACACCTCAGGGACCACGGGGAGGCCGAAGGGAGCCATGCTCACGCACGGCAATTGGATGGCAGCTGTCGAGGCTGAGAGGTGGGCTTTGGGGCTCACTGAGAGGGACGTTTACTTAGGTTTCTACCCAAGCTTCCACATAGGGGTTAGCTGGGGGATAACGAGCCTGAGGTACGGGGCGACCTTTGTGTTGATGGAGAGATACAACCTGGAGGATTACCTGAGGCTGGCAAGGGACCACAGGGCGACTGTGGTATCGGGCATGCCCCCAGTCATACACGCCCTGGCGAACGCCCCAGAGGGCGCAGAGGAGTGCCTATCCAGCGCGAGGTGCATAATAACGGGAGGGGCGCCGACACCTGAGGAGGTCTGGAGGAGGTTCTCGGAGAGGTACCCGCACATCAGCGTGGTCAACGCCTACGGGCTCTCAGAGACCGTGGTGCTGGGGACAGGGACGGCGGTGCCCGCTGGCAGGCAGGAACTATCTAAGGGGTTCAGGAGCGTCGGTCTGCCAGTGGGCTTCTCAGAGGTAAAAGTCGTGGACGAGAATGACCCTGGCAGGGAGCTCGGACCTGGACGGGTAGGGGAGATCGCGCTAAGGGGACCTGGCGTTTGCAGGGGGTACTGGAGGAGGGAGAAGGATGAAGAGATTAGGCAGTCATTCCTTCCTGGGGGCTGGTTCCTGACAGGCGACTTGGGGTACGTTGATGAGGACGGTGTGCTGTACATCACTTCGAGGAAGAAGGATGTCATAATTATGTCAGGCTGGAAGATATACCCTGCCGAGGTAGAGAACGTGCTCATGAGCCACCCAAAGGTAGCCGAGGCGGCGGTCTTTGCCAAGTATGACGAGGTCAAGGGGGAGGTCCCGGCGGCAGCGGTAGTCCTGAAGCCAGGTGCAGAGACCACGCCAGAGGAGATAGCGGATTTCTGCAGGGGCAAAATGGCGAGTTACAAGGTGCCAAGGCAGATATTTTTCGTCGAGAGACTGCCGAAGATGTCCGGCTGGAAGATCCTAAGGAGGCTGTTGAGGGAGAGGTACGGGGGCTTCCCGCCCGAAGGGCAAAAAGTTGTTGCGGAGTCTCCACGGTTGTGACGCGGACGGTTCTGCCGAATTATAATAAATTTAAATTAATTTCAATTTTTATTTTTTTCAATATTTCAATCTCAATCTCAATCTCAATTTCGATTTCAGTTTTTCGCCTCAATTCCAATTTTTTAAGGTTGCAAGCGGAGTGCCGGGGGCGGGACTCGAACCCGCGATCTCCGGATTTCCCGTCACAAAGCGCCTTGTCCCTTTGGATGATTATGAGTCCGGCGCTTTAGCCAGGCTAAGCCACCCCGGCGGCGTTGAATTCTTTATCGAGCGCATATTTAACTCTCTCGGCGGAGAGCCTCCTCCCTGAGAAGGGCACCCATTATGAGAAGTTAAGCGTGGCCATTATTTCTCTTGCTCAGCAAGACAACTTGCCCCAAAAAGATAAATTTTTAAAGTCAGCCCCCATTAAAATGGTTAAGCCCCAGTAGCTCAGCCCGGCAGAGCGACGGTTTTGTAAACCGTTGGTCAGGGGTTCAAACCCCCTCTGGGGCTCCACTTTAGGGTAATTTTTTCGAGAAAATTTCATTAGAATTACTAGACCGTGGGAATTCCTCACAGTTACAAATCCAAGGCGAGATATTTGAAGATTGGCAGTTTAGAAAGGGAGTCATAAGGCAGAGTCTTTTAGAAAAGGAGAATCGCAAGGGAAATTCATTTATTCTTAGCGGCGATCTCTGACTAGAGAAGTTCGGATATGATTATAAAACAACTCTAATTGGGGGCGGTGCTTTGAAGATCACCTTTTTATACATAAAGGGGTGCCCCAACGCAGAACCTTCATTGAATTTACTGAAGGAGGTTTTAAGTGAAAAAAGTATAGATGCGGAAATTGAAGTTAAAGAAATTGCGTCAGAAGAGGATGCCAAAGAATATCATTTTTTAGGTTCTCCGACCATTCAGATAAACGGGCTGGATATCGAAATAGAGAGGCGGAACGACCCTCCAGTGCTCGGTTGCAGAGTTTACAGGACCGAAGGCAGTTACAGCGGTGTTCCACCGAGGGAACTGATTGTCCGAGCTTTAAATGAGACCAAAAAAATAAGGGCGCTGACTGAGGAGGAGTTTGATTTTTAGGATTTGGGCACGAGACACGAGCCTAAACCGGGTATTCGGCATTAAGCACCATCGATTTTGACTTGCGAGCCCTGCTTTAAAATCTCGTTTAAGGTTTGAAAAATTAATTTTTGAATAAGAAAATTTTCCTTATCCAATTCTCAACCTTGACGCAGGTTTACCTGAGGTTGATAGGGCGCTTCAAGGAGGTGAGGGGACCATTTGTGGGAAACATTCATGATTTTTAGAGTGGCTAAATTTTTAGACGGCGCCCTCAAATCAAGCTGAGAAAGAGAGTCTCTCAGAAGCACAATGACAGTCTATGCAGGTCTGAAAATCCAAAATGTTAACCAAATACTTATATATAGTTAACAATTTTTCTTTTTCGGTCCTTATGTTGCAGGTCCGGGCAAGGAGCAGAGTGATTGCATTATCTTCCCTATTTGCGGCTTTGACTGCGATCGGCGCCTGGATCTCCATTCCAATATTGCTGGTGCCGCTGACGCTCCAGACTTTTTTTGTATACCTGTCGGTCCTGATCCTGAGGAAGAATGCCTTCATAAGTCAGGCGGTCTACATCCTGATGGGGCTTGCGGGTCTCCCAGTTTTTGCAAAGGGCATGTCAGGGTATGGGGCTTTACTCGGACCTACTGGAGGGTACATAATTGGGTTTCTGGTTGGAAGCTTTGCTTCAGGACTCTTCCTCGAAAGGTTTAAGGAGAGAAAGTATTCTAAACCAGTATCTCTGGCAGTCTGTGTTTCCATAGTATTTGGGATGGGGTGGGCGGTGCTGTCTTATTGGCTAAGGTGGGACTTCAACCTTGCGTTTTGGTCTGGTGTCGCCCCATTCCTGCCAGGGGATGTGCTGAAGGCGGTTTTAGCTTTGATATTGGCAAGGAGAATAGTGGCCTGAAAGCATAATGGCACAACAGAGATGTTGCGAAGCAACAAAAAACTCCAATATAGTAGTGCTGAAGATTAAAAAGCGCGATGACGCAGTGACCATAGCTGCTTAAAATTACAATTGCAATTTTGATCCCAATTTAATTAAAATAAAAAACAAAAAGACAATGGTTTTGAAGCGTAGATTAGTTTTGAAGCATAGATTAAGGCTAGCAGAAATGGCTTTTTGCTAAAATTAAAAGGCTAAAATCGTTTTAATTAAATTAAAAATAAAAAAAAGAGAGAAGTTACGGTTTTATTCACTTGGCTATTTTTCTGTACACAAGGATGACAGCGATCACGGCAATTATTATGCCGATGAACGCGAGGGCGTAGAATGCAGGCAGCTGAGCCACAGTGGCTTGTAGCGAGTCGACGCTTGACTTGAGGCTGTTGGCAGTTGTCTGGAGCTGCTGGACTGTCGTTGTAAGCGCAGCAAGTTGCGTGACTTGGGTCTTGAGCGAGGCTATCTCAGTGTTTGCGGCAGCGAGGGAGCTGTTCAGAGCATTTACCTTGCTCGTGAGGGCGGCGACCTGATCACTCAGACCGGCGACTTCCTGCTCTAGGGCGGCGATCTTGTCTTCAAGGCTCACTAGCTTGATTGTGCCGACGTTGTTGGTTCCGAATGAGGCTGTGACGCTCGCAGTATAGGTGTAGAAGTTGGCCTTGCTCACCTTAAGGGTGTATGTTCCCTCAGCTGGCAGGGATACTGTAAAGGATCCGTCAGAGCCAGTAGTCGTCCAAGCGGTCCCCACTGTGACCGTTGCACCAGCGACCCCTGCACCAGCAGAGTCCACGACTTTACCGGTAACGGCGACTCTCTGCTGGATGGAGACCGTCGCGGTGGCGGTCTGGGTACCCATGAACGCCTTCACCGTGTATGTTCCGATGATCCACTGGCCCACAGGCATGTTGGATGGGGTGTTGAAAGACACGGTGTAAGTCCCGTCTGGTTTAGACATCACGTAAACTATGTCGACGAGCTGACCGTTGGGGTTGAAGAGCTGGACTGTGACGTCGGTGTTGGCTACGGCGGTCCCGGTCACGATTATGGTCTCGCCCGGGGCGTAGCTAGGGGCGCTCGTGGTCACGGTGAGGGTCGCAGCCATCACTGGAACGGCGATGAGGCACAGTACTAAGAAAAAGGGAAGGAAGAGGGTTCTGGTTCGCATCGCTTGTCACCCTCTTATGCCACGACCAGCGTCTTCGATAGTGGGTCTGAGTACGGTGTTGGCTCGGCTAGTGACTTAACTACGAGTACATCTACAGTGTAAGTACCAGCTGCAGATGGTGTCCATGAGACCGCGGGCGAGAGCTCCTGCCCTGCTGCCAATGTGCCAGTGACCCAGCTTATGAAGATCGTCACACCTGCAGAGTCCTTCACCTTGAAGATCGCGGTGAAGCTCTTGCTGGTCGCGTCGACGTTCTTGAGGGTCGTCTGGAGCATTATTGCCTGTCCGACTGTGCCAGAAGTCTTCTCTGCACCTGTTGTTGGGTCAACGAACTTCTGTGAGCTGGCTGGTACTGGTCTGGCTATCGGGACGCCGACAACGGCAGTTCCTGTAAAGGTCTTAGACTTCTCTGTCACAGCATAGTCTGCTGGGCATTCGTCCTTGTACTTGGCTGTCACGGTGTCGCCCAGCTTTGCAAAGACCTTGCCTGTTGCGAATGTGTTGGAGATCTGGATCCTGCCCTCGAAGACGCCTGTGTTCGCACCGGTCTCTGTTGCGGTTATCGTCTGACCGAGCGGGTCGCTGTCTGAGACGACAGTTATCTGTATTGTCTCAATCATTGATGGATCTAGGTTGGCGTCAGGGTCTGTAACGGTTATTACCGCAACCTCACCCAAGTCGTAGTAGAGCTTGTTGAAGGCAACAGCACCATCCCAGCTCTTTATTGTTCCTGTGACCATTGCATAGACAGTTTCGCCGGCAGCATTAGCAACATCCCTGTAGTAGACCATGAAGGTCTTACCGATTAGACTCTTGTCAGTGCCCCATGTGTGGGTCCCAGTGAAGACGCCACTGTTGAAATCGTCCTCATCTAATGGTATTGAGATATCGCCAACACCTTCGATTCTAAGGGTTACATTAACAGAGTCAATAGCAGTTATGTCGGTGTTGAGGTCTGGGTCGGTAACAGTGATCTTCATCTTTGATCCAAGACCGTACTCTGTTTTGTCGATTTTGAGTTCGCCCGTGAAGGTCGCTACCTTGGCGGATGCAGTGTACTCGACTGGGTCACTCGGGTAGTCTGCGGCAGCGGTGATGTATGACGGGGTCGGGTCGTAGTAGGTGAAGGTTATAGTGGATCCTGGCTTTACTTTAATGTCACTGCCTATTGTCTTTGAGAGAGTGAAGACGCCGGTGTTGACATCTGTCTCAGTGAGGTTCCAATTACCCTTGTTCGTGCTTCCATCGGTGCCAGTGTACTCGTAAAACACAGTCACTTTATCTGCGGCTCCAGAGTCAAGGTTCTTATCGGCGTCTCTCACAGTTATTGTAAGCTTATCACCTGCCTTAACCGTCGTCTTGTCTACTGAGATCATGGCATCAGTAGCCCTGAAGATCGCCGTAGCCGTTACATTATTGCCACTCGCCGGATCCGTGTACAGAACCTTGATCCAGCCGTTGATTAATTCTTTAGCGGCATTGGGACCATACTGGAATGTATTTTTGAATATACCAGTGTTGGGACCTGACTCCGTCACGGTCTTTGTATCACTCCAAGCCAAAGTGCCGTTGTAGTAATACACTTCAATGTATACGGTACCTGTTTCAATCAGGTTGGAATCTTTATTTCTGTCGCTGTCGGTGACTGTTATGTACACGCTGATCGCATCATCTTTGGGTAATGGGTAGGTGCTCCTGTCCAAGGATATAGTTGCAGCCGGAATGCCAATGGTGAAGGTGGCGCTTGCTGTTGCGTCATTGATGACGTCGTAGTAGCTTACTACGACCACATCGCCATCCGTCAATGCACTCCCATCGCTCTTAACGATCTTGGTTAGGTTAAGGGACGAAGTAAACTTGCCAGTATCGGCTCCGGTCTCCACGAACGTCAATGTTTGCGAGCCGCTGGAGTTAGCAACTAGGCCATTTACTTTTATAGTCAATTCTCCGACCTTAATACCCTGATAATTGACTCCCAAAGATTTGATTTGCACGTTGCTGCCAATATCACATGTGAAGAAGTTCGGATTGTCAACGTCATCATTAATGTCTGGAGCGGTTAGTGTGAGTGTAACTTTCGCATCTTTTCGGTACATTGTTTTGTCTGAGGTGATTGTTGCAGCAGTAGTGCTAAGGGTTGAGGTTGCCTGTGCTTTGAGGGTCCCGTTAAAGTAATAATCGATTTTGGCTTTTGTGGAAGTAAGGTCAAACTGCAAATTGGAGTCACTTGCATTTGGAGACCCGATAACCACCGGGACTGTCGCTTTGAACTCGCCTGTGTCCTTGTCAGTCTCCTTCAAGTTCAGCACGACAACATCGGTGCCGAGGGTTACTCGGACAGTTGTGTTTATGATTGTTTGGTTGATGTATTCCTGTTCCCACGATTTAAGGTTCAAATTCGGATCTCGCAAGGTTATTGTGAGATCATCTCTGGTTGTGAATGAAGGTGCTACTACCAACGACACAGGGAAGCTCTTAAGCGTTATCCATTTGAATGGTTGTCCTGATTCATTAGCATATACCACCTTTATTGGAGATCCGCTAGTTATGCCGGCAAAATTCAAATCGACAGCGAAGTAAGACGAAGTGTTATAGCTAACGTCAAGTTGGAATATCCCTGTTGCGGCGCCCGTTTCAGTGGCAGTTTTTGTTATATTACCGATTAGACCGCCGGTCACGTTGTAGAATAGGAGGTTTATATCCACAGATTCCGCTTCTGTTGAGTTGAGGTTATAATCGTAGTCTTTAATGAATATCCTTATCCAGCCGTTCATTGGGTATTCTAGGCTGGCTCTGTCAAAGGTAATGTCTGAGGCGGATGCCACATATTCATCATAATCCACTGTTGCAGTCACTGTCCCGACAGGGGAAGCATCTGCATACTTGAAGGTGATCGTAGCAGAAGTGCCTAAGTCTCTTTTCTCTACTGTGTAGTTGTAACCATATTTGCCGTATGTCCAATCGGCAGCCGTTTCATTTCCAAAGTAGCCGTAGAACTCGCCGTTCTTCAGGGGCGAAACCAGTACCATAGGATATGGACCAGAACTGCCAACGGTATACGTTATCGTTACGTTTTCTTGACCGAGAAGGTCAGGGTCATTAAGGTATACTTCAACAGTCCCATTGTAGTAGAATTGTGGTGAAGAAACTACCAAAGTTCCGACGACCGCTGCGCGCACCGGTACTACGCCTGCAACTGCTACAACTGATAGCACTAGAGTCGCTAATATTAGAGTACTCAATACTTTTTTCATTTTTTATTTCACCTTTTTAGCCTATTGGGTAGGCCTGTTGAAGAGTTATCATGGAATCGTTATAAATACCTTGCCTTTATTATTGTTTACATTTGTTTACATTTGTTAAGAAATTAAAACACTGAGTTTCACAGTTTTACTGAGCTTTTTGAGAGAGCTATCTTTAATCCGCCAATCTCCAGCCGAGTTTCCCGTTATGATAATAAAACGGTTTATTACCATCTAAAATAAATTATTTTCAGGCACCCTGTGTCACATGCAGATGAGTTGCTATATTGAGGAGTACCAAGGCTTTTCTTAACATAGACTTGGACAGCCTCGAGGCTAAAGACTATGATGTAGCATCATTCCTCTCGGAACAAGCAGTCCAACTTTACTTGAAGTCCTTGCTGCTGGAGGAGCTGGGGGACTACCCCAGAACACACTCCATATCGAACCTGCTAACAATCTTGGGTAAACTCGAGAAGTACAATAACGTTGCGAAGATTCTGGAGATCAAAAAGAGAGAGAGATCCGCCTCATGGAGGATGCATACATATCATCGAGGTATTTAGTCAGGGAGTTCGAGGAAGAAGAGGCACAAGCCCTCATAAAGCTCGCGAAGGAGATCATATATGGAGAGATACGCTGATCTCTTGGCAGAGAGAGCATGGATCGTGAGACGCTGGAAGGATTACATGCCATCCATAGTCCGGGCTGCGAGAGAACTCATCCCTGGGGCGAGGGTCTATGTCTTTGGTAGTGTGGTCAAAGGCACCACTGTGGGTGGGAGTGATATAGACATCCTAATAACTTCTGGGAAAGTTCCAAGGAGCAATACTGATAGGGCAAAGTTGAAGGTGGGGATCGAGGAGATT
>Ga0080004_1142343_pt1 | contig 17702 bp, 17 predicted proteins | sample WasSprMetagenome_FD_69207 | JGI IMG/M metagenome (GOLD analysis project Ga0080004, IMG submission 69207) | Sulfidic aquatic microbial communities from Washburn Spring, Yellowstone National Park, USA - WS (SPADES assembly) (version 2) | ecosystem: Environmental > Aquatic > Thermal springs > Hot...
TAAGCGCCCAGCCAGGAGCCATAGCCCCAGCGGGCTTCGCGGAAACCGTCCAACGCATATTCGGAAACCCGCTTATACTCATTCTGCTCATAGCCCTCACAATATGGCTCGCAGCCTACACGATCAAAAAACGAAGTTAGAACTTATCCAATCGATACGAGCTTGCAACGTTAAAAGTGCTTGCTTCTAAATCACTATGCCGAGCCTATGTGGAACATAGGCTCAAAACTGTGCGCCCACAGAAAAATGCAAACAATACCCAATAAAAAGCCTACGCAACAAAATCACAGGAGTAACATTCAAAGAAAACATGGTGATTTGGGGCTAAATAGTTGTTGACTTATGATATATTTGGCGGATGCGTTATAGTGTTCGCATTTTCTGTAAAGACATGTTCGGAGATGTGATGTAAAAATGGTTGAGGAAGAATTTTATGAGTGTTCAAGGTGCGGTAGAAAAATACGACAATATGTGCGAGGAATGCTACCAAATCGAGATTGATGAACTGGACTATGAAGACGAAGAGGGTTATTGAGAATAAATTTTGTTTAATAAAATGAGAAAACTGGAACCTGACAGGATAACTTAAAATATCTAAAGCATTACTGCTGCGTCATAAGCCTTTTCTGCCAACCGCTTAACATCTAGCAACTCTTTTTCCAGCTTATCCATCCGTTTTTTAACGTATTCGATTTCAGCCTTTAACTCTCTATACTCCTCTGACTGCACGCAATTCACCCTAATCAAATTTAATGCAAGTGTCACATTATAATTTAACGTCCATTTTATCGTCCAATCGTGTCGGTCATCGCTAATAGAACAAAACAGTAATTGCGATATTTTGCAATTGCAATGGTTTATGGTCGGTTTGTGTGAGAATTTTTGTTCAATTTGATGGTGTGGAAAGTTTTAGGAGCCAGCTGGTTAGCTCTTGTTCCAGTTTCCTCATATTTGCTTGTTCAGGCGGTGTCAGATATTTCCAAATGAATTCTCTCTTGATGTTATAGTTTTTAACCCATTCAAAGCCTGGGATTTTAGACAGCTCGTTTAGCATTTTTTTGACGTTTTCCACGCCGAGTCTTCTTTTTAAGGCGTTTATCCTAATGTCTACAAATGGTTTATTTTCGATGGTTTGTGTATGCGGGATGCCCAAGCGGAGTAAGCGTTTGAACTTTCCGACACTTAGATAGAACATATGCGTTTTCCCTTTATCTTCAATTTCAAGACGGAAATTATGCTGACCGTTAAGGGTTTCCAAAACTTTCCTTATCGTTTCAGCGAAGTTGTTCGTTGACCTTGCAATCTCCTCAATTGATGGAGCCTTCGGTAAGCTCAGCCCTTCCCTTTCACCATTAATCATCTCGAATAGGTCATTCAAAAAACGCTTAACACACTCTTCATTAAGCTCAAATCGATAATGACCGTAATCTTTGTGAGGTCTCTTGAACAGCCAGATGATATGGCCGTTGGTGACAGCACAATAATCCGCGTCGAGACGGTCAGCGTAAGTTTTCGCCTGCTCTTTCGCTTTGCTGTCATAAGCGGAGAACCTATTCCTTGCACTCTTCACCTCAATAACCATTAAATTCTTGTCTTGGCCATCCACTTTACGAGTTAAAACCAAATCAGCACCACTTTTCTCAGGTTCAACATCAAAATAACCTTCCAAAACTAAACAATTCTTCAAAAGCCTATAAAGCTCAAAATGAATAACGGCCTCTCTTAATTTCTCCATCTCTAATACTTCTCCACAAATTCGACAAAAATTCATACAATTCTCATCTTTAAAAATTTGGGCTACATTCTATTAGTCGCTGTCAAAATACAGAAAACTGTTAAATTTTAAGAATTTTTCGATAACGAATTTGCGGCAAAACAGAGTTTGAGAGGGCAAGCCATTCATAATCGTTAATAAGAAGTGCACTATAAGAAGGCTGAATGCGCAACTGCGATAAGTTCAAAAAACTAAACGAGAAAATTAAAATGTGTGAGAAAATACATTTTGTAACTTGCGTGGGGGGCCAAATATCGAAGACGAGCTTCTAGACCCTTATAACCCTAAAAGCATATGGGCATATATGTGGTTTTCAGATGAAGAGCTGAAACTTAAACGCTGCCGCAAAAAACAAAAACGCGAACCGAGTTCAGAAAGTTAGATGAGATATAGCTGTCTTCAAGTCGGTTTTAAACATTCAAATTTGCTAATAGGGCTTCACGAAAAATAACAAATAATAGCGAAGAGGGTTTGAGTAAAATATGTGAACTGAGGTTTAATGTTGCCATGGATTCGGCGGAAGCTTGTAGGAGAATTCATGAGCTCATTGAAAGGCTTCCCATTTGGAGGGAGCCGTCAGACAGCTTGCCTAGAAATGGATTATACTTCTTTTATGAAGTTGGCGAATATACTTCTCATACTGGTGGCTTTAGGATTGTTCGTGTTGGCACTCATGGGGCGGGGCGAACCCTTAGGCAGAGGCTGAACGACCACTACTTTGGAAATCGCGAGGGCAGCATCTTCAGAAAACATTTAGGCAGCGCTCTGCTGAAAATTTCTGGAGCGCCCGATGAACACGTTAAAGAGTGGATGAAAAGGCGAAAGGGAAACGTTAACTGGCATAAGTTCGACAACATAGAGAACGAGGTAAGCGCCATTCTACATTCTAGATTTCACTTTAAAGTTGTAAAAGTGGATGACTTGTTTGAGAGGAAAAACTTTGAAGAGAAAATCATCGCAACACTTGTGGCATGCCCAGTTTGTAAGCCTTCTGAGAATTGGCTTGGCAGATTTGCATGGAGCATAAAGGTTAGGGAGTCCGGCCTTTGGAACAGCAACTACGTAAACAGCCCATGGAAAATGACGGAAAGCGACCTAGCACTATTTGGGCAACGGGTTAGAGAAACCCTATTGATGGTGACTGACTGTTAAAAGCCGAGCTTTCTTATAGCCTTTTAACCTTGCGTTAAGCTTATTATTTAGCAATTTACATCCTTGAAAGACTTCTGGACTTTTTCTATGTATGTTTCGGCACCGTTATTCAACGATGAAACGTCAGTGCCAATATCTAACGAAAGCCCATACAGACAAGTAATGTTTCAAAAGATACTCCATGAAAAGAGATTAAGAACTTTTAGGCTTAAGCAAATCCTCATCAACGCCATAAACGCGTATAGCACCAAATCACTATGCCAAGCGCTAAGGATAAATTTTATATGGCTAAAAGCCACAAAATGTTGCTTTAAGTGGAAAACCAATGCCGCAGAAAACAGGCGCAGTCCAAAACAAACTCGAGGAGGAACTTCAAAGAATACTTACAAAGCTAGGGCTTAACTTAGACCTGCGGGTTGTTTGGACTCCGGACCCGCCCAACAGCTTATCCGGCGAAGTTAGAGACAACACCATATACATATACGAAGTTGAGGAGGAAAAGGCCATACAAGCCCTAAGGCATGAAGTAGTAGACCACCTCATAACATCAAGAATAGTCAAACCGTTAGTAGACCTAATCAACCTACTGATCAAGGCAAGAGAAGCCGAAATATACAAAGAAAAGGAGAAAATAGTCGAAACCCTCTCAAAAATTATTTAGCGTCTGCCTTTCGCTTACACATTATTAATGGAATGCCAGAACTGCTTTCTTTTTTATATATGATATTTATTCTTGGCGATTTCTGTAAGGAGTAAAACCTAACAAAATTAAAACGGACACAAAAACATAAACTTTTTAGATTTTAGAAAACGAACCAATTAAAAACCATTTCAAGGCATTAATTTTGGGGAATCGTTGATTTGAGTTATACTTGGATATGGAAATGATTCTGGCAAAGGATAAGTGCTTATAAGGAACTGGGAAGGAAAAGTGTTCGTTCGTTGTATAAAGTTGGGAATTTTCGGAATTTCTTCCGGAGCGGTCGTTGGAAATTCTAGCGACAGTGATTTTTTAATCTTCTACCCATATTTCAGTCCTTGAGGCACTTTGGTAAACTAATTTCCATTTTCCATCCGACCATTCAATTAGCATTTCAAAATCTACTTGATATCTTTTGTCTGTACTAGTATCAGTTCGATGAAAATAGACTTTATCTCCTTTTCTTTCAAAAGTTCCACTAGCTATTATTTGTGTTTGATACGTGTAACCTCCGTAAGGCTCTTTTTTTACTATTTGAAAACCTCCACTTTCCTTACCACTAAATGTGTATGGAAAACTTAATGTATAGGTCGTCTCTCCCTCTCGATAATAATAACTACAAAGCATCCAGGAAATTTGAGGCTGAGGTTGGGGTTGTTGACCTCCTGAGCTTTCTGGCTGGGAAGTTTGCTGTCGGAAAGCAATGTATCCTAGGACGGCTGCTATTACAATAACAGCAATTATTCCTACTATCAATCCTACCTTTTTCAATTTCTGATCTCCTTTTAAGCCATTGTTTTATCTTTCCTTTTTCAATTTTTAAGCCTTTTGACAAATTGTTTATCAATTGTTTCCTTGGCTGGGAAAATCCAGCCTTAGCAATTTAAAAAATAGTTTTTAAGTAACGATTGCCGGCAATACTTGGATTTTCCGCAAGTTTTATTTTGTGAATTATCAATTACTTTTTAGGAGGAAAGGGTTGGTTTGACGCGTAAAGGGTGTTTTGGGATTATTATTGTATTGCTATTGATGGTGTTTTTCGTAGGGCAGTTAGCATTTAAAACAGTTGTAGCGGAAAGACGTTTAGGTGTTAAGGCAGGGGACTGGGTGAAATATGAATATGTTTCTATTGTTGTGGCGGGGGAGCATCCTTGGGTGAAGTTTGAGGTTCAAAAGGTAGAGGGAACTCGGGTGACTGTGCTTTGGACGACGGGTGGGCCGAGTGGGGTTTCTATTCCGTCTGGTATGCCTTACGCTGGTTTAACTGTCAGTTGGGATGTCACAACTGGTGCAAGTGCATTTTCATATTTCATTATTCACGCAGACGCTAAGGTAGGGGATTCAGTGAGCATTATGGGCTTACTTCCATTGCAAATTCAGGGTGAGACTACTCGAACGTATGCTGGTGTGAGTCGAAAGGTTGTTTATGCAGGTTATTCCTCATTTGGTTTACAGAACTCTTATTATTGGGATAAAGAGACAGGGGTTTTGCTTGAATATTCGTGGACGATGGGCGGCGTCGAACTTACTATGAAGGCTGTTGAAACTAATTTGTGGCAAGCAGGCGTTGGAGGAATACCATTATGGATATTAGGCATCATAGTAGCGTTGATAGTAGCTGTTACAATAATTATTATCGTTGTTTCTTTGCGGAGAAAACCTTATGCGAAGGTGCAATCAACTGCGCAAGGTATAGTTAAACAGGAACCAGCTTTAGGGTCTAATGTTGGCAAGTTCGGACTTAACTCTTCTAATTGCTTTCAAAATCAAGTTAAAAATTATGGACATTAAGGATGTATTCCAATAACAAAGCTTTGTGACATATACCGTTGATTGAAGCTCTCGTATCAGGAATGTTCCATCTCGGCTTATGTTTTAGATTGTCGGTATCCGCATTTAGGACAAAAGACAGCGTCAGCTGGCACGCTCGCCCCGCATTTTGGACAATACTTAATTTCTGGGCTTGGGGGCGCTGAAACTTGTTCAGGCTTCAATATTTTTGTTTGCGTTGAAAGCTGTTTTGCTGAAATTGCAAGAGGTAGGCATGCTGCAACCAAAATGAGTATTCCAGATATGCCGAGTAAGAGGAAACCGAAGAATAGGATCCACACAGAGTCTAAAGTTACCGTAGCATATCCGGGCCATCTTGGAATTGAAGGCGTTCCGTAAATTAGTCCACCCAGATAGCGAAGTCTGTCAATGGCAGAAACGGCTGAGAAGTTAAAATACATAACACCACATGAAAAGAGTATGGCGCTGACCGATAGGATGACGCCAACCATGGTTTGTTTAAGCTCCTCTTTGAGTATAGGAAAGGCAAAGATTATTCCGCATATGACAGCGATCAGTAAGGAGATGACCTCTACTGTGGGTTCAGAAAAGAGCGGGCCCGCGCCTATGTAAGCGTTAATATCTTTATAGGCAACGAAATACGTCAACACTATGGAGACCAGCAGAATTATTGCTCCAATAAGTTTTGACTCTGGAGCTTCGCTTCGATAAACCCTAAAACCTACAAAAAGCAATATCGCTCCAACAACTCCACATATCGGTGTAAACAATGATGCCTTAAGTCCAGCAGCCAGAATAGTGAAGCCTATTCCAACAAACAACAGCATAAATGAAAAGGCGTTAACCGAAGAAGATACTGCATTAATATTCAGCCCAGATTCCCTTACTGTTTTTGAGTTCCTAATAATGGTTAGGCTAAAGTAGATTCCACAGACCACCCCAATAAAAAGGAATATTAGGGCTGCTATAAACCAAGCTGGAATCTGCGCAGTTACATAACGGAGAGCCTCAGACGACCTCGCCATAATCTCCACAAAGACAGCAATAACACCAATCAATGTAAGGCAGTATCCCACACCGAAAATAAGACCAGCATAATAACCAACAATCCTACTCTGAGAAGCCAAACGAGTCACCGTTTCCTCCGACATTCAAACACCCAAACATTATTTTACAAGCTTTTTATTTAAAAATTTAATCCCCACATCAACTCGAAAAGATATAGAAGATTTTTCCGTAAAATTTAAGCCAACTTTTAGGCTAAAATATTTTTGCATTAGGAGAAAGGAAAATGGGAAACGTTTCCTTGAAATGGAAGAATAGAATTACTACGCATAAGTTCGAAGTTCTGGCAATACTGCTGTGTCTGATACTGTCAGTGTCCGTAACATATGCTTTAACATATCTTTGGAGCGGGTCGGTTGGCGCCACAATAACAACGGAGGTGGAAAACATCAAAGTTTATGACAAGCAGGGAAATGAAGTTACTTCGATAAACTTCGGTAATTTAAATCCAAGCTCCAAGATATGCGTAGAACTTACCATAAAGAACGTCAGCCCAAACGCAACCATCACAATAAGCTGGACATCAACATTATCAACCGTTACTAACAAGATAACAGATTACTGGCAAAGGTGGGATAGTTATTGGGGATGGAGTAGTTTCCCCGTTACTCTTTCTCCAGGGGGATCTGTTGATACACGATACTGGATTACGGTGGCTTCTGACTGCCCACTGCAATCTTACTCTTGGACACTCTACATAATACCTGGATAAAGTAAAAACAAAAAACGTTGGTCTGTCAAAATGAAGAGATGCGCTAAGATAGCCGTATGTGCAATTTTCGTGTTACTTTCTGTTAGTGCTATAGTTTATGGCGTTTTCCTGAAACTTTGGAGCGCGACGGTAACAGTCACCGTAGGGCCCTCCTCACCTCCATCGCAAGAGTGGTCGTTCGCAATTATTACTGATTTGCATATTGGTGGGATACAGGGGAAAGTATTCTACTCATCTTATCCCACAAGCACCAAAGATTATGGTGCTAAAGGTTGGAACGATGATCTCACCGGACAAAATTATATAGCTACAGAATATTTGAATTATACTGTTAACGCCATCAATTCTAACATCCAGAAATATAACATTGCGTTTGTCGTTGTTCTTGGAGATTTTTCCGACAGTGCAGAATTATCTGAATTTAATAAGGCAATAGAAATTTTGAATAGATTAAAAGTTCCATGGATCCCGGTAATAGGCAATCATGATGTATGGCCATATTACGGCGCAAATCCCGATGTTACGGACCCTTATGCTGAAATGGCGCCTGAAGTTGACGTGGGAAACAACGGAACAGATAAATTTTTTAATGATATTTTCAACCAGCAATACGAAAAGCTATCTTCTTTACTCTCTTTACGTAGAGCGGAAGTTCGCGTTTGGAATCCAGAAACAAACCCTCCGCATTACAGTTTTTTCGAAAACTTCTTTTTCGATTATAACGGTTACCATTTTATAGGGCTTGATTTCAATGCGAGAGACAATGCACCATGGCCTTACAAAGGCGTTTCGCCAGAAGCTGATTTACATAATTTCAGTGGGGGCACATGGAATTGGCTCATGACACATTTAGAAGAGTATGTCAGAAATCATCCTGAAAGTAATGAAAACATTTTCTTATTTGCGCATCACCCGTTCAATAAGTTCGAGGACCCAGAGGGCTTGATCGCCGGGTTTTCATTCAGCGAGTTGTATAAAATGTCTAAGGATTTAGAAAAATACAAAAATAATATTTGGGGAGAGTTTGCAGGTCATACCCATCCTAAAAAACTTAAAGTTTATGACTGGATTGATGGAATAATGAAGGTTTTTGAGATTCCGGCAAATTTCCAGAATCCGTATGCTTTATTAGTCCAGATTCATTCAAGTGGTGAAATAGATTATTCCAAAGCTATAGGAAATGGTGTCGTTATTAAAAGCTATTCTCCAGTGGATTTAATCATTACAGACCCCGACAATTTCACTATTAACAAATGGTTACAAGAAATTCCAGAAGCAACTTATACCGAAATAGATATTGATGGGGATGGTTCTGTTGATGATTTAGTTTCCATTCCAGAACGAAAAATAGGAGATTACCAGATAAGAGTAGTTGCAGAATCTGGGGCTTCATCCACGGATACCTTCACCCTCGAAGCTTGTACACTTGACGATTCTTTCGGTTATGTATCAAAAATCTTAGCTGATAATGTTTCCATAGCGGAGATCCCGATTGAGCCATACGTTTTTGCATCAAAAGAAAAAGTAAAGAGCAAAATTGTTTATAACGGTCAGTTAAGCGGGAGAACTTTCTCTAATATTACACTAAGCGCCACCCTATCTGACGAAAACGGAAATGCTCTTTCTGGTAAGATTATTACTTTTGTTATTGGTACTCAGTCCGCTTTGGCTATCACTGATGAAAATGGATACGCAGTTACTACCATTACTTTAGCTCAACTTGCCGAGGAGTGTTACTTTATAGAAGCCTCTTTTGATGGGGACACAGATTATTCGCCAGCTTTTGCTTCTGAACCCTTTAGGATCCTTGGTGGAGGAGAATTTTTAGTAAGCTGGGAAGGGGTTGACTATTTAATATCAATTCCAAGCAACTCGACCGTGTCAAATTTTGCCTTTAACCACTCATTAAAGCAAATAACCTTCATAATCTTAGGCGAAACAGATACATCAGGTTATTGTAACGTCACAATTCCTAAGAACTTGCTGAAGGGAGAACCGTGGACTGTTAGGCTTAACGGCACCGACTGGAATTTCATATCGTCCGAAAATGCAACCCATAGTTTCATATACTTCACCTACACCCATGCAAGCACATACGAAGTCATAATTCAGGGAACATGGGTAATACCAGAATTTTCATCAGCCTCTATTCTACTGCTGTTTATGTTAACTACTTTAATTGCAATAGTTCTCCTAAGGAGAAAAGGAAAAATTTTTATGAAGTGATCCATATTACAATGGAGAAGGTGCAATAAATGGAAAAGTCAACCATAGTTGCGATTATACTGTTGGTTGTTGGCTTTTTTATTGCCATGGGTGGAATGTTCAGTTTTAATATGCCCATAATGGGCCTCGGAAGCATAATATGTGTTATAGGATTTATAATATGGGTAATGGGAGCCTTGAAAGGAAAAGGTAAGGTCTACACTTGATGATGAGCTGGGTGTTCTTTAAATCAATGAAACTAACCTCGGCAAGATTTTTAAGGGTTAAGCCATATTAATAAAAAAAGGTGATAGAAATGTGGGAGCATGTAATAGTAGAAGAAACTGATGTAAAGAAACTTGTTCAAAAAATGAACGAATTTGGCAGAGAAAACTGGGAAGCGGTGGGATTCACGAGTTTTCCTGGAGCATTCGGCAAAATCCATTTCGTTGTAGTCTTAAAGCGCCAGAAGGAGAAGTAGCTTTCAAGCTCCGCAGAAATGAAACCTTCACTTCTTAATTTTGCCACCTAAAATATCATCTTGAATAATCCAAAAAGTCTTCTGACTTTATCTAACTTTGATTTCTTAATTGGTATTTGTTTCGCTTTGGTAGTGGACGCGACTTAAGGGGTTCAGTGCAATTTTTTATGGTAGAGCTTTGCAGCAATGCATAGTATAGCCGCCGCTATTGCCAGCCAGAATATCCATGTAAATTCAGTTGTGATGGGAACATCTATTGTTGCGGGTCCAGCGTCTAAGGTTGTGGTTGTGGATCCTGAAAGTGGAACGTTGATTTTAAGAAGCGTCCCTGCGATGTATATGGCAATGGATAGGAAAATGAGAAAGATTATTATTACGATTAGTGGTTTCTTGTAGGCGAAGTTGATTAAGTTTTTTGAGTATTCCTTGTTGGAAGCAAAAGAAGAGATCAGCATTGCAACTGCACTGGCAATTAAACTCAGCTGACATGAAATGTTCAAAAACCATGCTATTGGCGGTGTCATAGAAGCGCCAAATAGGGTGAAGTTGAAGTTCAATGGTGAAACGTTAGCCTCGCCCAGTTGTTGGCCTACCGTGAGATGCCACCATGGAGAAGCATAGCTTAAAGAAAAGATAACAAGAGCAAGGGTTGCAAGGCCGCCTGCCAATCCAGGCCAATTTATTTTCTTAACTTCCATACGCTTTCCTCCTTATGATGATGGAATGCGAATTGGACCTATACGGCTTATTTGTTCCCTGTATCGGATTTTAATCCCCTGCACATTCAACGCCAAGCTTCTCAAGTCTATGTAAAAGTCTCCTCCTAAATGATTATGGTAAATATGCGCTTCACCTTCAGAGGTTAAAGTTAACGTCAAACCGATAACTTCGGAAGATTTTGCAGGAACATTAACCACTCCAGTCCCGTTCGCAAAGCCCAGAAACGTTCCATGATCTGAACAAAAAACTTCCGCACCAATAGAGTCTAAACGCAAATTGACACCGTAGGAATTGTAAATCCTAAACTTCAACAATGGAGGTTTCAATGGATCAGTAATTTGGTAACCAACATACTCCATGTTTGGCGACGGCTGCGTAAGGAACTCTGGGGTTTCAGGCATCACAAGAGCCGCCAAATCGTTCTGATAAACTATTAAAGCACCACATATTGGAACCACAAAGATTAAAACAGAAATTGCCGTTAACACCCATTTTATACTCATGTTCTTCCCCACGATGCTTAGGAATAATCACCTTTTCCATATATCTTTTTTACGCAAAAAAGAACATGGCGAGGCTACAAGCTGCACCATCAATAATGTTATCAGCTATTTAGAGAAAGAAGGCAAAAATGCCTCATAATTTAAGAAGCCGCTGGTCTGAACCCGCATAAGCAAATTGTTTCCTAAATCCGCATAGCTTTTCGCGAGTATTCTGTTAGTCCCTCTTAACAGAACCGTTAATCTTCTTTTCTTTAGTTCGGGTTCTGGCAGAAAAGCACAGGTAAGTGAGGCTTGCTAATGCTATGAGTGCAAGAATTTGAGCTGTTGGCCAACCTACGTCAGACCGTCGATTAAACGCTAACCAGACGTCACCCAGCATATATGCATCCAGCACCCTAACTATCATGGCAAGGGTGAATGAGGAGAGAAAAACGAGCCATAAATAAAACCGTAAACTACGCGCCACTCCGCCTATCAACCTCCCAGACCACACAATAATATCAGCTTCAACCGAAAAAAACTTTTAGCCCGGCAAAAATGTTCTGTTAGTCATCGTTAACAGAACATTTAAAAACTAAGTGCTGGTATGCTTTTGATTCTTCAAATGGTATTCTTGAACGCTGCGAGCCTTATGCGCTTCTGCTTCACCTAAAGCCATTTGTACAAGCACGAGTCAACGCTCTGCTGGAAAATGGGCAATCATTCAACATCCACAACACTGTTAGTCCAGAAAAATAAAAGAAATTCTGAAATTAGGCTTTAATGAAACTTTAATTTAAGAAACAGCGAAGAAAGCTGGGAAAGAGCGAAAGCTAAACCCTGCACATGGCTTTTTTATTGTATGCTGAGAAGTTGAGTTTAGCCACGTAGAAAGTTCACAGTCAACGTTAGATTGGTGATGCCCCGTAATAGAACCTTCCGCCTCTGATGTCCATGTCCATCCAAGAATTTTCTTCTGCTGAAAATGTTTGGATCAAGGTGTCGATACATATAGGTAGACTATTTTTGTATTGTCTGACGAGTTTACGTCATCAGGGATTGTGCTTGTGTAGGCTTTTATTTCGTATCTGCCACTGTCTGTTGGCGTCCATGTGAAGTTGAGCTGGATGGATTCGCCTGGAGCCAATGTTATAGTTTGTGTGCCAATTAATGGGTCTAATATTCTTGTGTAGTTGACGCTTACATCGAAAGTTTCCGAGAGTGTTCCTCGATTTTCTATTGTTACGTATATTTGTATGGTTTCGTTGATCGCTGGATATTGTTTAGAAAATGTGATATTTGTGATAGCGATGTCGTGGATTGGCGGAACTATTTGCACGATTCCATCAACATGTAGGTTGTCGGTTGTGTTGGTCTCGCCTGGAATTGGCCAAGCATAGGCGCTTATGTTATAGTTTCCAATTGCAAAGTCTGTAGTGTTCCACAGGAAGAGTACGCTGTCCTCGCTCCTTCCAGGCAATGTGATATTTATTGTTCTGATGATTGTAGAATTCGCATAAATAGTTACGTTGAACGTTTCTGCTAAGTATCCTTCATTTGCTACGGTAAGGTTTAGGTATAGAATAGAGCCTCTCGCTATTGCTGTTTCAAGGGGAGTTAGGTCTGTAATGGCGATGCTGGGTTGTCCGACCACGGAAATAATGGTGTTGGTTCTGGTGGTTTCTGGAACGCTTGGGAAATAAACCGTTGCAAAGTTGATGATTTCTGTGCCTTCTGGCGCATCATTTTTTACCTTGACGGTGAAATTGGCGATACCCCCCTCGCCTGGTCCTACCTCGCCAATTAGCCATGTTATGGTTCGAGTTGAAGGATTATATGTTCCAGGTCCAGCTATAACTGAGCCGTTTGCTTTGCTGATTACCGGACCTATCACTAAAGTTGAATCGTCTAAGTCTTCATCTAATGTTTCGGTAATGTATACGCCAAAAGCTATTCCTTCGCCTTCATTCTCATATTCAATTGTATAATTCAAGCTTTGGCCTTGAGAAACATAGCCTTCAGGACCATGCTTCACATTAGGGTCGCGGGCAACAACCACTTGACTTTTAGTTGAAGAAATACGTTGAGACCTTGCTTCTAAATACTGTTCAAGCATTTCCTCTGGTGTCGTCGGTGCATTTAGGGGATCTTCGATCATCATACGATAATGCAATGATCTAATGAAGAAAGGTCTATCCATAGCCTGCATTATGGTTTCAGTTATCTTGTAGTAAGCTTTACCAAACACCGGAATATGTTTAACAACATTTGGAATGAGGAATTCACCTACTGACTTGCCTATATTCCAATCAGACAAATATTTGTAACTTTCCTCTGAAATGCGGGTGGGCGCCTCAAAACGGGCCCATTGAAGCATATCCTCCCTTCTTTTTCCAGCAACAATAGCATCACGCGCATCCTTCGCCATGTTTACGAGGTCTTTTACCCACTTCAAAAATTTTATAGTTCCCCATATCTTCTGATTACCTCCAAGTACTTCTTCGACTGGGGTGCCACCTATTGTGAACTCGTATTCTATTCTTACTTCGTCTCCTTCCTCAATAATCTCAAACGTCGGCTCTATTGCGTCAATTATTGGTTCCAAGAAAGCTTCTATATAGAGAGTCCCGCTTATTGATTCATTGGCAAGGTAGATTTTCATTTTTATGGAATTCTGTGTTGCTTGGAGAATTTCGTCCGTCATTGTGATTGAGGGGTCGGTTTCAACGGTTATAACTTTTGTTGAAATGCTGGTAATAGAATGCAAAATAGTATTTTGCGATAACCCCCATGTTACAGTGCCGGTTGCCGTAACTTGACCCCACGATTTAGCAGGAATGGTTCCTAAAGTCCAAATAACTTCATTGTATCTACTGTCATATATTCCATTGCCAGTATTTGACGAGTATGTTACTGTTAAGGGGAGAATCATCACTATCGTAACATTTTCTGCGCTTTTTAGTCCATCATTTCTAAATTCAGCAGCGTATGTTACAGTCTGTCCAGGACTGATTCTTTGAGGGCCCCATGTTCGCAGATACAGCTTTGAAGTGGGCAGTAGACCGATGTCGACTCTTTCTATGTATATAAGTAACATTCTTGGTACGCTGGTTTCGTTCATGGTGGCATGGACAATACCGTAAAGGGGATCTGTTAAGAGACCATTCATCTCCACTATTCCAATAGATACAAGTCTGTCATGGGTCCACCCCTCTCCTATCCCATAGCTTGAGGTGAAAGAAATTATCGAAAAGCCTTCACCGCTATAAGGAGAGTTGCTTAGTATTCGAATGTGAGTTAGTGTGGAGCTTAAAGAGCAATTATAATGGCCAGTAGCTGATCCTTCGATAGAGGTTTGCAGTACGTAAAGTTCTGTTGTGGGAAATTCAGAATAACTTTGGTAAATGATGGCTCCATTTAGGTAAACTGTTGCTGAAATAATGGTGGTGTGAAGACGCCCAATTTTCCATGTAGCTTGGTATCGGTCGTAGATGCCACTTCCATTGACGGTTTCGCTTATATGGCCTTCTACAACACCTGAAATATCCCCAGATATTGCACCTTTTAAATAGATTTTCCTTTCTGAGGGTTTGAGGAAAAGCATTCCTTCCCAATTACCTGCATAAGGAATTCCTTCAAGTACTGCTTCCCATTCACCTTTAGAGAATCCCTTGCCAGCAAAGGACCCGGTAGTAATGTTAACCATTTCGAAGTTGGTGAAGTTTAGTGAGCCTGTGAGTTCGCCACTCACAGTAACGCCGTTCATGATGGTTTGATGCACGAGTAGCGTTTCACTAAGCGTTGATTCTGAAGAAGATTTTTCAGATAAGCTTGCCATAGTTAACACCATGAAGGCCGTGTAGTTTTTAGCTGTTGGGAAGCCTTCTTTAGTTGCCGTGACATAAGTGCGATATTCTCCAAGTACCGCTTTATCATCAAGTCTGAAGCTGTCCTCATATTTTCCTTCAGATGATGAGGAAACGATGTCAAGGAAAATGGTATTATTGCGAGGATCTTTCACTTCAATAGCGATTTTTGCATTTTGAACAGGGTCTCCAACAGTATCTGTTATATTCCCGCAAATTTCTACATTTTCTCCAGGTCCATAAAACGGTTGCTTAGTTTTGATGCTCACATTAAGTTTCGTTAATACTGTAAACATAGTTTGGTTCCACACTGGAGGATTCGCGTTTACTCGCGCCGTGACATACACATTGTAATCTCCCAGTAAGGCGTTTTTGTCGAGTCTAAAACTATCTTCATATGTCCCGTTATCAAGCGACAAAACTATATCGAGAAAAATTGTACTACCAGCGGGATTCTTAACTTCTAAAGCAATTGTTGCGCCTTTAATCGCCGTCCCATTAGAGTAAGTTAATGCTCCGCTTATTTTTACAACTTCTCCTGGACTATAATTAGGTCTTTCCGTTTTAACTGTTAAAACCATGCTTAATGTAGTCGTTTGAGAATCTGATCTAAACATCATTTCAAAAGTTTGTAATGACATAATTACGATTATGAGTATTGAAAGGTGAGAGATGAGCTTGTGTTTATCCATTCACCTTTCCTCTAACTTACGATAAATGACGACATTTTAATGTCTAAACCTACGCCACCTTTGGAAGGCCAGTCAGTGAAGACCATTACTTTAACGATGTAATTTCCCAGATACGCGTCAGTTGGCACTCGATACCCGATGACTATTTGCTTAGAACCGCCTGGATATACAGTTTCATAAGTGTAAAAGAGAAATTCGGGCTCGTTTAGTGGGTTTAGGATCATGACAGACACCAATCCATCTTTAAGCCCGATGTTTCCGCTATTCATAATAGTAAAGTTGAATTGCGCCATTTCACCCCTTGTAAAGTTGCTTTTAGTTTGCCCATACTGGTCGGTTATAACCAGATTTGTTATGTTAATATCGTATTCATAGACCGGAGATGTCATTTCAAAGAACTGCAGGTTCTTGGTTCTTGTGACGTGAACGTCGCCAATAATTCCCATTTCAATGAACTGCAGATTTAGCGTTCGAGTTATATGAACTTCATTAACAACCGTTTCAAAGAATTGTAAGTTTTTGGTTCGGGTAACATGGACATCTCCAATAGGTTCCATCTCGAAGAATTGTAAGTTTCGCGTCCTTGAGACTTCAGCATTACCTGATCCAGCTTTAGCTATTGGGGTCAGAACTGCGAAAATAGCGACTATTGCTAAACTTAGAATAGTCTTTGATTTATTGATTAGCGTCGATGAAGCCTCCTGCTTTAGTTGTATTATTTTGCTATAATGTATACGTCGTCGAGGTAGGAATAGTACCATTGAGAGGGATCTGTTGTTGACATAACTGCATAAATCTTTATATTCAGTGAGGTGCTCTGCCATAGAGGAAGAGCAAAGCGATACCAAACATTATTGCTGGGCTGCGCATCTGTCTGAAAATATTTAACGTCATTTATGTATACGCTCACATCAGTTGGCCATTTCTCAGATTTCAAAGAATAAATAAGGTAAATCTCTGAATATCCCAAGAACGTATTGTAAGTCTTGCTGTAGCAGCTCATACTCGAGTAGTAGGAGGGGTAGCTATACCAGGCTCTCGCGCCAAGTCTTAGGGATCGGGGCCAGCTTCTATAATGGTCTATATTGGTGTCCAGAGAACCAGAGGAGCTGCCGTAACTGTTAACATAACTCCATCCTTGCGTTGTTCCGTCGTCAAAGTTATCGTAGTAGAGAACTGCCCATGCCGACGAAGTTAGATCTATGAAGTGGAACCACACGTCGAACGTGTCTTGGCTATATAGGTCAGTGTAACCAATGTCACGATAAGCTTTGACGACAAGTGTAACATTTTCATGCATTATACCTTGCGGTATCGAAGTAGGTTTCTGTCTCTTCAGGTTAGGATAAACCAAATCTGCTGTTTCGTCAGGTGCAACAAAACCATAATCGAAAGGTGTCGCAGTCCAACCCTGAGGCAACGCATATCCATCAACTCTGAAGTAATAACCACGGTCCTCAAAGTTTTTTATCCGTAATGCAATTTTCATCGTAAGAATAGTGGGTTTTAAGTCGTTGATGCAAATGTAGTAATCAGGAGTCTTATTATTATAAGAAGGCAAAAAACCTTTCCAAACGACACTGAAATGGCCTCCTTTAGCTTCCGTCGCTTGATTTGGACGATTAAGCAACGTTGCGCGGCTAATAACTAACGCCGACACAGCCACTATTATGGTAAGATATATCGCTACAAATTTTTTAAATTCAACCATAGTTGACACGAAAATTATTTTGTGAAGTTAAACTTTATAAGATTTGTGGAAAAACCTTCTATATAAAAGTACGCCAAGAATCTAATGACATTCTACTGGGTTGCCTTGCCGGAGACACGTCTTCGGCAATATTCTATGTGTGCAGTCTTTGGGAGCTAATCCAGTTCTGGGGCTTCAACAAACCGTTGCTTGCTGGTTATAAGACGTAGCGTCGTGTAGTTAATGTTCTGTTAGTCGCTGATAACAGAAAAGAAAGCATTACATGATAACGCGTTAAAATTTGATAAGCTGTATAAAAGTTGGTTTGAGTAGGTGTAGGGCGTCCTGCCGAAGGGGAGGGTTTTTCCCAAA
>Ga0080004_1152529_pt1 | contig 17694 bp, 17 predicted proteins | sample WasSprMetagenome_FD_69207 | JGI IMG/M metagenome (GOLD analysis project Ga0080004, IMG submission 69207) | Sulfidic aquatic microbial communities from Washburn Spring, Yellowstone National Park, USA - WS (SPADES assembly) (version 2) | ecosystem: Environmental > Aquatic > Thermal springs > Hot...
ATTTTTGAATACATAGAGAAAACACCACCACAGCGCGGTGAGATTCAGCTCACCGATGCCATAGAGCTGGCAGTGGAGAATGGGGAAAGGGTTTTAGGAGTGGAGCTGGTCGGGAAGTATATAGACGTGGGGAAATGGGAAACCGTTCTGAAGACAGAGAGAGAATTCCTCAACTCGCTCCCGCTAGAGGAGTGCATAAGGGAAAGGGAGGAAATGGCTAGGAGGATGCTTTGACGAGGGTTCTAGTCACCGGTGGAGCTGGCTTTTTGGGCTCCTGGCTTTGCGAACTTTTGGTCAGCAGGGGATACGCAGTCGTTTGCCTTGATAATATGAGTTCTGGCAGGAGGAAAAACGTTGAGCACCTGGAAGGGAAGATTGAGGTCGTGGAGGGAGATGTAGCAAATCCCCCTACATTGCCGAGGGCTGAGATAATTTTTCACTTGGCATCGAGGGCGTCACCCGCAGACTTCAAGGAACACGCCATAGAAATTCTCAAGGCAAATTCCCTTGGCACGTTTAGAATGTTGGAGCTGGCGGAGAAATGGGGGGCGAGGTTTGTGTTTGCCTCCTCTTCAGAGGTTTATGGAAATCCCCTGCAGCATCCGCAGACGGAAGAGTATTGGGGGAATGTTAATCCCATCGGTGTCCGCTCTTGTTATGACGAGGGGAAGAGGTTCGGGGAGGCACTATGCATGGCCTACTACCGAACACATGGTCTGGACGTGAGAGTAGCTAGAATTTTCAACACGTACGGACCGAGAATGCGCCCTGGCGATGGAAGGGTGATCTCCAATTTCATTGTTCAAGCCCTGAAGAACGAGCCAATAACTGTACATGGTGACGGTAAGCAGACGAGATCTTTCTGCTATGTGGAAGACTTGGTGGAGGGCTTGGCGAGGCTTGGTCTGAAGGAGGGGATAGAAGGTACTGTTGTGAATCTCGGAAATCCTGAAGAAAGAAGGATTCTAGAAGTTGCTGAACTTGTCAAATCCCTCACCCGTTCAAGCTCTAGAATCATTTTTATCCCCAAGCCCGAAGATGATCCTCAGAAGAGGAGGCCGGATATAGGAAGGGCAAAGAATCTTCTGGGTTGGGAGCCGAAAATTCCGTTAGAGGAAGGATTAATCAAGACCATCGAGTACTTCCGGAAGAGGCTAGGTCTTTAGGCCCGAAATTTCTCTCTCCACCGCTCCAGCATTCCTTTAGGGTCTTGTTGATAGGTATTTCGAGTTTCCAGCCACATTCTTCTTTTATTTTCCAGTTGTCTCCAATAAGCTCATCCGAAGGGCGCAGTTTCTGGGGATTTTTCTCCAGCTTCACATTTACTTTTGCTGCTTCTATCAGCTTTTCTGAGAGATGCCCATTCGATAAGCCTGTGCAGCGGCCTCCGTCGAACTTACAGAGCGGTGGATGTAGACGTTTGACAAGCGCAACTATCCCTTCCACCCACAAAAGCATCTGCACTTGGAGAGGCTTTTGTATGTCCGATATTTGAATCTTGGCTAAGAATATTAGATGCTAATGCGAAAAGCTAAGTAATTAGAGCTCAAAATTTATGAGACGCATGTTGCAAAAGATAAAGAAAATCTTTGAAAAACGTGCAAATTGCTTAATTCATGCCGCTGCTTGATTTCTACTGGTCATTCCACCCTTATAGAAAAAAAGCACTTGTTTTTCCTTGGAATAGCTCTCTAGGAAGCTTTTGGTTCATAGCAAGAAAAGATGTGAGATTTTTTGGCACCGGATCCTCATTTTGCACAATCTGAATTAGACCATTGCTATGAGCTCTTTTTCAAGGTAGAAAAAGGAGACAACGTTATCGACGAGCTTACATAGGTTTATTCACCCTCTTAGGCTAAAAAAGCGGGAAAGATAATTGCAATAGAGCCCGAACCTTTTTGTTTTTCCTTGCTCAAGAGGAACACGGAGTGCCTCTCTAATGTCAAGCATTAACAAGGCTCTCTGGTCATGTCGAAAAAAAGCTCACGTTTTACGTAGTTGAAAAGGGGGCAGAACATTCGGTCATTTACGATGTAGCGAAGGTAGGAAGAATAACTAACACAATAGAGGTAGAAGCAGACACTCTTGACAATATTGCAAGCAACTTGGTAGATTTTTTGAAAATGATGTTGAGGGGGCTGAGCTTGAGGCTCTCCGAGGAGGGTCTCAAACCCTTAAGAAGACAGGAAAGATCGTCGTCGCGGCTTATCACATAAGAGACGGAAAAGAAACGGCTGGGAGAGTCATTCGAATTCTAAGGAAGTATGGATTCAAGACCAAGTATCTAAACGGCTTGGTATATGGATGGAGGTGATTCTTTTAGAACGATTCGAACAATGACAAATACTGCTTGGCAATATTTGACCAAGAAAAGGTTTCTGCCCTTCGTGCCGCGTTTGTTTCCAGTTTCCGTCTGAGCTTTTCGTCGGTAAGTAGGAGTTTGAGATAATTTACGAACTGTTCAAAATCATCCGCGAGGAGGCCGGTAACGTTGTGATGAACAGTATACGGAATGGCGGCTTTCCTAAAGGCAACCACTGCTTTCCCGCAAGCGTTTGCTTCCAGAAACGGTATTCCAAAGCCTTCATACTGGCTGGCTGAAGCATAAACAGTGCAGCTTCGATAGCATTCTGCCATCTCTTCGTCTATCAAGCCAGGACCCAGAAAAGTTATAGATTTTCTAAATTCGGGTCTGCACAGAGAGAGCAGGTATGATTCATACCCCTGATTAGGAGGGTGTTTTCTGACAAATATCAGTTTGAGCTGGGGAAGCTGTGTTTTCAGAATATTAAAGGCCATTACCAAGAGATCCGCTCTTTTCTCCCAAGTTCCTACACTAAAGATGCTCAGCCCCCAGTTGTTCCTTCTCCCATCTGGTCTATAAACTTCATCAACACCTGGCGGTATTACCACTTCATTGCCAATAAACCTTCTTAGATACCCACTAACCAGTACAACTCTTTTTGCGCGTAGGAGAGCTAGTTTGTAGACTGTCCAATGCGGTAGCCGAGCAGGGGGCGGAGGAGGATCCCATACGGTGAAAACGACATTTCCAGAAGGAGCAGTTGCTGCACCGAAAGGAAAAGAACTGTGGACATGTATAACATCTGGACGAAGCCTCCTAATAATGGGTACAACCCTGAGGAGGTACTGGCTTTTAGAGAAACCGGACATGTATGCATATTTGGAAGGTGCAAGGGAAAAAATCGTTGAGTCGTGGCCCATTTTCAAAAACTCCTCATTCAGCTTGATCATCACCTTCCCTATACCTGAGGTTATCCAGGCATGGGATCCTAATTCTATTATCTTCATCAAACTCGTTACTATGCGGGAATTAATGTCAAGCTAAAAACAGGTGATTTATTGTTTTCGCTTATAGGATTTGGAATGAGAATCGCTGAAATAGTCGAGGAATTCTCTCCATACAGTGCAATCGGGGCGTATCGTACAGTCTTTAGAGAGAGAATTCCTGAGAAGGTCCCATCGGGTCAGGGTCTTTTGTCTGGGCCGTTTGTTAATATCTTAGAATGCTACTCGGATGAAAGTCTAAGGAGAAGAATGGAAAGGAATGCGGTCGAACATGCCGAAACTTATGCTTGGAGCAATATTGCGGAAAAATATTTGGAGCTCTTCCGAAGACTTCAGGATGTGCAAGAATGCGAAAGTCGTTCCTAGATTCCTTAGACCGTGGGAACACAACGGCATGCAGGTGTATACTTCTGGAAAGCCGAGTTGACTTGATTGAATCAACTCTTCAGAAATTCACCGCAATATGCGATATCGAATAATCTCCCGCAAAAGAAACATCAGAGGATAGAACATGAACCAGAACCAGTCATTTATAAGCCCGACTCTAGCCGGCGGATAATCAAGGTGCATCAGCCAAGCCTTTACCCTACCCGATTCATAGAGCACGGTTCTAACAATCTTTTTTCTCCAGCTTGTTGGCTGGGTATAATCATGGAAGTACTTAGCCTCCGATAATTGAACGATTTTAAATCCGTTTTTGCACGCCCGTAGAGCTATTTCGAAGTCTTGCCCACCCACGGGCGAAAACCATTCGTTAAATTTGCCGATCCTATCGAAAAGCTCTTTTTTCACCAGCGAGGCATCACCTAAAGTCGGGATAGAAAAACCTTTAATTAAGGCAAGACCAGCAAATTTCCGGAAAATTTTGTCGGGTTGGTATGCCATATTTGTGGTATGAACTCCATCTACTTCTTTAAGTTTGGACAGGCAGGTTCTGAGCCATCTATCGGTTAGATAGTCATCAGAATCGACCAGCCCAATAATTTCCCCTTTGGCGGCTTGGATGCCTAGATTAAGGGATTCGGGAACCCCCGAGCGCAAGGTTTTAAGGATCACCCTTGCTCCGAGCGATCTGCTGATTTCTACAGTCCGATCGGTGCTACAGTCGTCAACGACGATTATTTCCTTTTCTACACCCTCGACGTTTTGGCGGAGTATGGAGCGGATACAGTTGGCAATCGTCCTCTCGGAATTATAAGTTGGAATTATAAAGGAGACAATCAGTTTTTGCATTTCAGTCCCCTCTATTCTTTAAGCACTTTTCTATAGCCTTAGAAAGACCGTCGACCGTTTTTTCGATTGAGAAGAGTTTGCTCCTCTCTTTTCCTTTTGCACCCATTTCCTTCGCTTTTTTTGGGCGTTCTAACAGAAAGTCAACGGCCTGAGAAAATGCCTCCACGCTTCCAATTTCCTTCACAAGTAAACCGGTTTTTCCATCCACCACGCTTTCAGCAGGACCCCCACATTTGAACGCGACAACAGGCTTCCCGCACAGCATGGCTTCAAGCGCCACAAACCCCCACGGTTCGTTTATTGTGGGGTAAAGCACAATCTCACATAACTTGTAAAGGGCCACGAGCTCCGGCAGACTCACCACTCCTGCGAATCTAACTTTCTCGGAGACACCCAGCGTTTCCGCCAGCCTTCTCAGCTTCTGCTCATCCGGTCCAGCGCCTGAAATCACCAGCATCAGTGAATCATGTTTCTCAGACAGTATTTTCAGCGTCTCGATGGCAATGTCAACCCTTTTTTGAGGATAGAGCCTTCCGGGGCAGAACAGTATCCTGGCATGGGACGGAATTTTGAATTTTTCTTTCACAGCCTCTACCGGGGCCTTTGATACAAATGGTCGGTAGTCAAAAGAGGTATGCACCACCTCTGCTCTTCGCCCATATGCATGCCAAACGCACTCGGCTGTGTACTCGCTGTTGGCAAGGATAACGTCCGCCTGAGAGACGGCCCACTGATCTATTACTCGGAGGCACCTACTCAGAGCTAGTGAGATGAGATAGATGTGAAAGGGTCTCCATTTCCTTATGTAACTTAGAGTTTCCGGCTCGTATAGCAACTTTGAGGGCTCTTGGCAAAACCATATAAAGGGCGTACCCGTTCTCAGTTTCGCCAGTGCGGTAGCTATATTTGACGGGAACTCCCAAGCCACTAGAACGTCGAATTTTTCCTTGAAACGCAGGCCAGTTATAATACAGTTGATGAGGAAGAGCCGGTCGTTCAGGGGAAGTTTAGTGATGTGTGTTGTTATCCTCCATCGTTCGAGCGTAGCCTGAATATCAGCGGAAATCTCACCAGTGTAAAGGTGGACTTCGTGTCCCCGATCTACAAATCTCTTGAAAACCTCAGGGATGGTTCTCCCGAGCGCTCCCGGTTTCAAGTATGGTGTAAAGACTGCAATTCTCATCTTTCAATTTGCTCCTTAGTATATACTTGAAGCCCTTCTGTGTTGAGTCTAAGATTCTGTCGAACGAGGAGAAAGGGCATCGGTCCTTGGACGGGAAGAGTGGGGCCGGGGGGATTCGAGTCCATCCTCTTGATTTCTGATTAGGCATTCCATAGCACGATTCTGGATGGTTATTTACTGAATAAAATAGATGTAGATGAAGAGAGAATCCCTTCCCACAGCTGCAAAGAGAGATAGTGTAAATTCTCTTAAGCAAGCAGTGAGCAAAATTGAAGGTTGGCTAACTGATGAGGAAGGAAAACTGCTATACAAGCTCGCGAAAAGCTGTACAGGGAAAGGAGTTATCGTTGAAATCGGTTCATATAAGGGCAGATCGACGATTTGGCTTGCAGAAGGATCAAAAGCAGGGAATCGCGTAAAAGTGTATGCAATCGATCCTCACACGGGTTCTACCGAACACAGACGAATGTATGGGAAAGTATGGACTTTTCCTGAATTTGTCCGAAATATCAAAATGCGAGGACTTGATGACATTGTTGTTCCCATTGTAAAGACCTCTGAGGATGCTGAGAGGTGCTGGAATCAGAAACCCGTGGAACTTTTATGGATCGACGGGGCACATGACTACGAGATGGTAAAGCTCGATGTCGAACTTTGGTTTAGCCACCTAGTCTGGGGGGGGTGGATAGCTTTTCATGATTCGATAGTATATCCGGGTCCTAGGAAGGTAGTTGAAGAACTACTGAAAGGTAACTACCTTGCAGACGTAGGTCTTGTCGATTCTATCACATTCGGGAGGAAAGTAAAGAGCATTGGATGGAGAGACCGGCTCAGGAATAGGTATATTCTATGGGTGAAGATGAGGATGGTAGAGTATGAAAAGTTGTTTGTTTCCTTTCTTAAATTAACATTTGACACAATAGTCAGGTTGCACTTGCCCGACTTTTTGAAACGAACCGTCCAAAAATTTTCAATGGCAATTGATTCGCGGGAACATGGTTTGCCCCTCTATGAGATCTATTACCACAGTCCTCTAGGGAGATATGGTCTGTTTCAACGTTTGAAAGGCTTTCAGGGGATGTTTTAAAGCTTTTCCGATTAGTTCTAACTTTCTATTTTTGAATTGCTTTTTAAGGGCGTGAACCCCCCATGCATGTAAAGCTTTTCGCAACGCAATCTCCAAATCGTCCGGTGTTAGGTGTTCAGTTCTGAGCACAGCCGAGCATGCTCCGTCGTACTTTGACCACTCTTTGGTTATTAACCAGCCCTTCTCCTCGGCCAGCTCAAAAAGCTCGGTGCCTGGGAAGGGTGTAACTATCGAGAACTGGCAGCTGTCAGGATCGAGTTCCTTAGCAAATTTTATCGTCTTGTTTATGGTTTCCCATGTTTCCCCAGGCAATCCAAAAGTGAAGGTAAGGTGCACCTTTATCCCGAGTTCTTTGGTTATCTTTAGCGTTTTCCTGACAACGTTTAAATCTAGGTTCTTTCTGGCATTGTCGACCAATTCTTGAACGCCGGATTCAACACCGTATTTCACCGCGAAAAGACCCGCATCTCGCATGGCTTTTAGGGTTTCTTCATCGGAAGTATCGGCTCTAGCCATGATAGCCCATGGGATGTCGATTTTCCTTTTTCTGATTTCCTCGCACAGTTTCAAGATCCTTTGCTTGCCAATGTTAAATGTGTCGTCGTCAAAATAAACCGATTTGAACTTGTATTTGTCGATTAACCACTCCATCTCATCCACGACCTTCACCGGATCTCTCGTTCTGTAATTTGGGCCGCCATACATGATTTTTGGCCACATACAAAAGATACATCTGAAGGGACACCCTCGACTCGCCCACATTTGAACGTCAGGTGTTGGCAGGTCACAAAAGGCATTGGTGTAGTTATACATCGGCAGAAAATGGCGTGCCGGCCAAGGTAGCTCATCTAAGTTTGAAATCAAAGGTCGGCGCGGGTTTACCACCACGGTTTCCCCCTCACGGTAAACAAGTCCTTTGACGTTTCTCAGATCGGCTTTTCTTTTCAAGTGATCGACCAAATCTAGTAGTGTATATTCATACTCGCCTACCAAAATATAATCTACAAACTCGTTGTGTCTCATGATTTCCTCATACATAACGCTAACGTGGGGGCCAGAGAGGGCCACTTTTGCGCCTATCCCCTCTTTTATTTGCTTCGCTTGTTAATCTGTCCGGCTTTTTTCTTAGAATTCTCCTGTCGAGAAGTTTGGGGCCTGCCGACTACGGTCTCCTGCTTTCCTCTTACTCTTTAGTAGCCTTTTTCGCAACCGCGCAGCTTGGTCTCCCAAGTGCGGTGGCGAAATACACGGCGGAGTTCAAGGCAAAAGGGGACGAGGATAGAATAAAAAGGTGTATTTACTGTGCAGGCATTGGAATCTCAGTTTTAGTTGGTATTGCTACCCTATCGCTGATATTCCTTTCGGGGGTTCTCTCGGCATCCTTCTTAAAGAACGAGGGCGCTCTTATAGTTCTTCGAATTTTTTCTCTGGATATGTTCATCTCTTCGTTTCTCGTCCTTATCCAAGCTGGGTTCCAAGGATTTCTAGATACAAGAATGCTCTCCCTCCTGGGCCCTCTGCGGGCTTTTGGGAATCTATTTGTCGCTCTCATTCTGGTTTGGTTTTTTGGTCTAGGACTGACCGGGGCCGCGCTCTCGTATCTGGTTTCATCTACCCTGACCTTTGCCGTGAGTGCATCGGTTTTCTATCGGAAATACTGGAGGCAACTAAGGGGTTCGTGTAAGTGGGAGGCACGAATCTTCAAGACCCTCCTCAGGTTTGGACTTCTAGTTCTGATCGGTTCCGTTTCGGGGGGGATACTGGACTATTTCAGCAACATCATCCTTCAGGCTTTTCGGGGCAGGGAAGAAGTGGGATACTATCAGGCAGCTTATCCCCTCTGGAGCATAGTAGGGGCGACAGGTGTGGCCATTGGCACCGTTTTGTTTCCTCTCACCTCCGAGCTTTGGGCTCGTTCCAGCAAGGACGAGCTCAGGAACTTGCTGAGGCATGCCCTCCGCCTCTCATTTGCTTTTCTGCTTCTTCCTGTACTAGTTCTAATAGCCTTTCCCGAAACCGTTATCTCTCTTCTTTTTACTCAAAAGTTCCTGCCAGCGGCAGGGATCCTTAGGATAATGGCCATTGTTCCTGTCTTTTATGTGCCCTGGCTCTATCTCGGAAGCGTGCTGGGCGGCATCGGGAAGCCTGGAAAGGCCAGCATGGCCGTAGCCGCGGTTGCGGCACTTAAAGTATTGTTGGATTTCCTCCTGGTACCAATGTACGGTATGAAAGGTGCGGCAGTGTCCACTGTAGCTTGCTATCTGGGCGGGTTCATTATAGTTCTTTTGGAAGTAAGAAGAGAAGTAAGCATCCAGGTACCATGGAGTCCCATTGTGAAGAGCCTCCTTGGGGCGGGGCTCGCTCTCCTTTTGATAGGTCTCCTAAAGGCTCAGCTGACTTTACCCCTTCTCTGGAAGACGGTTTGCGTTCTTGGTCCGGCCCTGGTGTTTTACGTGTTTTGGGAAATGGTTGCAGGCGTGCTGTCTATTGATGATTTAAGGATAATAGAAGAGGCATTCTTCTAACCATGCCTTCAGGTGACTAAAAAGATTTGCTTGAATCAGCAGAGTACAACTTATAGCAAGAGTTCTCGGAGTACGCTAAGCAGTGGATAAAGCATAATCAAGAACCAGCAACCCGTCAAGTTACTTCCTATATAGTCGCGGTGTTTAAGATACGCTTTCACCATGCCATGGTTGTAAAGGATGGCCTTCTTCATTTTATCTCTCAAACGCGTCTGGACGGTGGTTGAATGGTAATATTTTCGATTCTCGAGTACTTCGTCTTAAAGCCGTATTTACGCACTCTTATACAAATTCTACGTCTTGACCGCCCACGGGGCTTGAATTTCTCATCAAATCCCCCAGCCGTCTCAAAGACTTCCCTTCGGACCAGAGATGCATCCCCTAGTGCAGGTATCTCGACGACTTTCGTGAGTCTGCTTCCTAATGAAAAAGTTGCATATAAAGTTCGATAGTAAAAAGCTTCGTGGGATTTCATGGGAGGAGGATTCACACGAGTCGTGTTTATGGCGTCGTAGCCCTTTGCTATTTCTCGGAGGGCCTGCTTGAGCCAATCTTCACAGAGGTAAATATCGGAATCTACGAGGGCTATGAGGTCACCTTTAGAGTTTCTGACACCAATATTGACGGACTCTGGAACTCCTGAATGGGATTTTCTGATGACTTTCGCCCCAAGAGCCTTGGCTATCTCAGCCGTCCTATCTGTGCTTCCGTCGTCGACGACTATTATCTCGATTTTAGGTGCCCATTTTTTCTGCAGGATCTGATGCACCTTTCTATGGTTCTTTCCGCATTGTATGCCGGAACGATAAACGACACAGTGGGGTTGTCGTAAATTTTTGAGGAATTAAAATTTTCGATGCATATGGATGTCATGTTCAACCACCTGTTCGCAGTTTTTGTAAAACGCTGTCGTAAATTTCTTTTAATTTCAAATACGCATGCTCGTAAGTGTAATAGTTCCGAACGAATTTTAAGCAATTCTTACCCATTTTTTCCAGTAGCTTCCTGTTTTTGGTCAGAGTTCTGAGCACTAGTCCGAGTTCCTCAACATTCTTGACAAGATACCCATTCCATCCGTTTTGGATGAGTTCCTCTGGTCCAGGTGAGCCGTGTCTTCCGATCACTGGGATTCCACATGCCATAGCCTCAACGAAGACCTTGCCCAAAGCCTCATCTGGGCGCATGTTGACGAACACATCAGCGTTTGAGTAGAACCACGGTAGTTTGTTGCGTGGGATGAAACCGGAAAATTTATGATGTATCCTTTCCCGCTTAAGCTCTTGTTTTAGATATTCAAAATATTTTTTGTCAACGATAGGGCCGACTATCTGAAGAGCGATGTCGTCCTTAGCTCCTGAAACTGAAATGGCTGAAACTATGTCCTCTATTTTCTTGTTCGGATGAATCGCTCCAACAAAGATTATTCTCAATTTTGCCGAGGGTTTCTTCCGGCACGGTTTAAACACAAGCGGCTCAATCGCCCCCAACGGAAAAACATATGTTGGCGCCTTGACACGGGAAAAGCACTTTCTACGTTGATACTCTGTAAGGGTAATAATAGCATCGACCATCGGAAGGTAAAGATATCGGTAATATACACCGAGAATTTTTCCGCGCAGACCCAGTTGTGGAAAAGCATAAACCTCTAGTACAAACTCCACCAGTTTTACTCTGAACAGCTTGGCGAGCAAAGCTATAGGGAATTCTGTCCATGGAGTTGGGAAAGTGTTGATCTGTAGTATTTTTGCCTGATTTAAGCGCTTCGCAATACACGAAAACAGCAACCAAGGCTTTCCCCTTGGAATGAAGAGAAAGCGCGTGTGAGGAAAACGAGTGTTTCTTCCGCCAGTGATATGATTTTGCGGAGCAAGGTAAACCTGTATAGCAGTTAACCGATTTTCTTTAGCGTATCTATCTAAGGCATACCAGAAAGCGTCACCATAATCTTCAAGGTAAAAATGTGCTGGCCTATCCCCATAGCCTGCGGTGAGTGAGATTATTTCATGCATAATACTTCCTCATCGCTCATTTTCCTGAGTAAATGTTGAACTTGGGCACGTTTTTTGTAGATATTTCTAAAACCAACTAGAACTTCCGCAGTAGCTCTCAAGAAAGAGAAAGGTCTCCTGTGCCTAATCGACCCAGCGAAGGATACCAAGAGGAAGGGAGGCAGCATTTTTAGCAGAGTTTTTGTACTTGCATTTTTGATAAATGTCATGAGGGTGTTCTTGTACCAGTAGGGCGGAGATTTTTGGGGCCAAATCGTCTTTATGATCCCAGCACCAAAGTGAAAAACTATGGATTTCGGTACCAAAACCACTCGATAGCCGGCGAGCCAAATCCGCCAGCACAGATCTACCTCCTCCGCAAATATGAAGTAATCCTCATCAAATGGACCTACTTTCTCGAGGACTTCACGCTTTACAGCCATCGCGGCGCCTTTCGCAGCAAAGATCTCAACAGCCGAGTCGTACTGCTCTCGGTCTACCTCTCCGCTACCCCTCTCAACAAAAAATCCGTAAGGCGTGAGCGTGAGTCCACATGCATCTATTCTTTTTCGATCATTCATTGTTAGTAGCTTGCTTTGCGCGGCCCCAATGGTTGGATCAGAACCCATAACCTTAACCAGCTCTGTAAGCCAGTTTGGGTCAACTTCGGTATCAATGTTGAGGAAAACCACATACTCTCCTTTTGCATGTCTGAGACCGATGTTGTTACCTTTTGCGAATCCATAATTTTTGTTATTGACGACAAACCTCAGGCGACGATTTTTGCCAAATCTCTTCTTCGCGTACTCAAGACTTCCATCGGTGGATGCGTTGTCAACAAAAATTACCTCAAAGTTGTGATACCTCGTATTTAACACAGATGTCAAGCATTTGTCCGCAAATTTCATCCCGTTGTAATTTAGAATTACGATAGATACCAGCGGCCCTTTGTCATTCTTCATCTCCAAATTTCCCGGGGCTTAAGATGAATATAAGTTTAGATGGGTTTTTGGCATACCATGAATACAAAGCCTCTAAAAACATGGAGATGCTGGCTCAAGAAATTTCCGATATGATAGCTCGCAGAGTACAGTTTCAATTTCCCGAATCCAGGTATCCCTCTTCCTAGCACACATAAAGAACGAACCTTGAATCCAGCTTTTTCAGCCAAATCGCGGAATGATTTCAAATCATAGGACCGGAGATGGGTCGAGTCCGCTTTGGCACCATGCCAGGGGGTAGGCGCTTCCGCGATTAGGACACCCCCCCTTCGCAAAACTCTGTTAATCTCTCTCATAGCTTTGAGATCGTTTGGCACATGCTCCAATATATGTGAAGCTAGCACACCATCAAAACAGGAATTCTTAAATGGCAGACAGCACACATCCGCTTTCACGACGCGCTCGTACTTTACCGCTATCCTAAGTTTCGCTTCATCCGAGTCTACGCCAACGACCTCAACATGGGGTGGTCGATATTTTCCGAACCAACCATAACCACATCCAACATCTAAAATTATACGTGCATGATGGTTCAAAAATAAACTCCAAATCCTTCCTATGTGTGGTACCGAAGGTTCACCCGGTAATTTCTCCATAGAGATGTTCAAGCGGTATTTGATAAATAAGTCACTCTAGATGATATTAATGAAAGTTCTTCGCCAATCTTCCCTAGCAACCGGGCGGGGTGCGAGCAGGTCGCGGTGGCCAGCTATTGGTGCGGAAACTTCATCACGTTCTGAGAGAGGTAGCGGCTGATTGACTTTAATTCTTGGTGTAGGTCATAACCTCCAGTCTCTCCACCCCGACATCCCTGAGCATGAAGTTTGTGTTTAGCTTTTTCGGCATTTTTAGGAACCATTACCAATTACTTCATCACAACAAGCATGTATTATCCATGTTGCTTTCCGGCCCGCTCTCCCTTTATACTTGCTCGCTTCCTTAAGGGGACAATGGCACAATTATCCATTCGCGGTCTTGGCCGCAGCATGATACTTGGGCGCCCTATCCGGTGCCTCAAGCCCACCGGTCTAGGCCGCAAAACACTCACCGAGGTCACCTGCCCCCCTTAGCGTTAAAGGGCTCGCGCCTGGAAAGCACCTCCAGACTGCAGCCAGGAGCTTCCTCGCAGCCGCCGTCGCCGCCTTCTTGGGCCCCTCCTCCACTCTTTGATAAATAAGCCACCGTCGAAATTTTGATGAAAGTTCTTCTGGCTAACCTTCCCTGGCAACCGGGTGGAGTGCGAGCAGGGTCGCGTTGGCCGGCTAAATACAAAAGAGCTTCCAGCAGACGGACGAGATACATGCCTTTCCCGTTCTACATGGGATACGCGGCAGCAGCTGTGAAGCAGGCCGGGGGAGAAGTGACTGTTGTGGACAGCTTAGCGGAGGAGCTTTCAGAGGAAGAATTCTTTAGGAGGTGTAAGGTTGCTCAGCCAGATATAGTCGTTGCTGAAACCTCTGCTGTCAGTTTTCAAAATGATCTTCGAGTTTGTGAGAAGATAAAGGAAGTGACGGGGGCGAAAGTAATCCTAGCCGGTCCACATGCAAGTGTTCTTTACTCGGAGATCCTGGAAAAGTACCCTTTTGTGGATGCGGTTGCACTGGGAGAATATGAGCTATCAGTGGCTGAACTTTCCGTTTGCGGGGAGTTCGGAGAAGGGTTCGCCTTTAGAGGAGATGGGGGAAGTGTGAAAGCCGTTCCTCGTCCACTGCTGAAAAATCTAGATGAGCTTCCACTTCCTGCTTGGGATCTCTTCCCCATCTGGGAGTATAACGAACCCTTTTGTCGGGGTTATCCGAACTTCCAGCTTTTGAGCAGTCGAGGTTGCCTTTTCAAATGTATTTTCTGTCTTTATCCTCAGACTATGGAGTTCAGGACTTTTCGGGCCCACTCTCCTAGGCGCACCCTGACAGAGATGCGAATCGTCTTAGAAAAGTATCATCCGAAAGAAATATACTTTGATGACTCTACCTTTACGCAAAACAAGGAGAGGGTCAAAGAGTTGTGTGCCTTAATCAAACAGGAAGGGATTAAGGTCGATTGGTCTTGCATGACTCACGCCGGAACTGTGGATCGGGATCTGATTTTTGCGATGGCGGATGCCGGATGTGTAGGAATTAAATTTGGGATTGAGTCAGGTTCACCTGAGATTCTGCGGCGAATAAGAAAAGGACTCTCTTTAGAACATGTAAAGCGCGTTTTCCGTTGGTGTAGGGAGGCTGGTATCTGGACCCATGCAACATATATGTTCGGGCTTCCGGGAGAGACTCGTGAGACAATGGAAAAGACTCTCAAGTTTGCGCTGGAGTTGGATGCAGATTCATCTCAGTTTTCCATTGCCACTCCATATCCAGGAACCGAGTTCTATCGGATGGCAGAGGAGAATGGTTGGCTTATCGAGCACGACTGGTCAAAGTACGATGGCAACAATTATGCAGTAGTCTCGTATCCAGAGCTTAGCGCAGAGGAAATCATGCGTTTCCTCAAGTACGCTCAGCAAAGATGGGCAGTTCATCTAATGAGCAAACCAGATAAAGTCCTATGTTTAATGCGGGATGCTTGTCGAGTTGAAGGACTTCCTGCTGTCTTCCGAACCGTCAGAAGAGGCCTGTCTAATCTGTGTTGCTTTATAGCTAACAAGCTTGCCGCATGAAGATATGTTTTACTAATTTTTCGGATCTCAACGAACCCACAACTCTAAATGCCTTTCACTTGGCAGAAGCCCTAGCTGATAGAGGACACGATGTTACAATGCTTCTTCCACGAATGGGTTATCGTTTTGTTGAAGGCAGCAAGAAGGTCAAATTAAAGTATTTCAGTGCGATAAGTTCTCCTCGCGAATTGAAGATAATTTCGCAAACTTTTGTTCAATGGTTCCGAGCAATGTCTCATGAGTTTGATCTGATTCAAGCTTTCAAACCTCTTCCTCAATCAGCTTTGCCAGCACTATTAGCCGCGAGACCGAAGAACGCCATAAAAATTCTTTACTGGGATGATTATGAGGTCTACGGTCAACTTCTGAACCCCAAATCCAATTCATTTTATGCGTACCTAATTGGACTAGTAGAGCAAAGCTTGGTTAAAATGTTTGATGGCGTTGTTTGCGTTTCCTCCTTTCTTGCTACCCTTGCTCGTCGCCTGTGTTCAAATGTTCTCCTTATTCCCAACGGTTTCGACCCAAAGATTTTCACAAACATCAATGGTAAGAAAGTGAGAGAGAAGTGGAAAATTACGGGGAATTTGATTTTGTATACGGGCGGGCTGAAACCATGGGCGGACATAGATCTCCTGATTAAAGCTTTGCCCTATGTACTGGAAGAGTCACCGGACACTTTCCTTCTCATAGTAGGGGAAGGGCAGGCAAAAAAGTCACTTTCGGATCTGGTGGCGGAGCTGAATCTTCGGAACAGGGTCTTTTTTGCAGGTGGGATGCTCCACGAGGAGATACCTCATTACTTGGATGCGGCCGACGTCTTGGCTCTCCCGCTTCGGAATAATATCTTTAACAAAGCCAGATTTCCTAATCGAATCGCTGAATATATGGCTTCGGGAAAACCGATTGTTGCAAACAAGGTGGGAGTAGCCGCAGAACTGTTTAGAAATAATTACAATGCAATAGTCGTCGACTCGGATGATCCCAGAAGCTTTGCGAATGGTATTTTGGAGTTACTCAAAGACAAGAAAAAAGCCAGAAGATTAGGAATAAGGGCCAAAAAATATGCTTGGGAAAACTTGACTTGGACAAAAATAGCCGAAGAAGTCGAAAAATTTTACTTCGAGCTGTCAAATAAATGAAAATATGTATGGTCTCACCCTTTGGGTTTCAGGCTGCAACAACCAGAGTTCGAGCATATAATCTGGCAAAACATCTCGCGCGGCAGGGAAATGAAGTTTCTTTGGTGATATCGGGGAAAGGCAATGCCGAGCAAGGAGTAAAAATTTTTGAAACTTGGAGGGAGGAAAGAACTCCTATAGATTATGTTTTTTCTACTTGGTACAAATACCTCACTTTGTGTCAAATGAAAGGGTATGAGATTTACCACAGTTTCAAAGCTTTGCCATGGGCATCGTTGCCGACTCTTCTCGCCAAACCGCGAGGAAAACTCATCTTGGATTTAGATGATTGGGAAACAGGTTCTCTGCTTGATCAAGGTAAAAGGTTTCAGGCGTTTTTCATGAGATTTCTTGAGAACGATCTGCCGAGAAGATTTACCGGTGTTGTGGTGGTTTCCGAGTGGCTTAAACAGATGTGTTTAAGATTGGGCGTTCCAGAGGAGAGAATACTAAAGCTACCCAATGGGTGTGACATCGAAACTTTCAAACCCATGCCGAAGGATTCTGAATTCATGAGAGCCCTCAATTTAGAAGGAAAGAAGATTGTATATGTTGGTTCTATAGACGAGGAAAGTCTTTTGGTACTTGTGCAAGCTATGAAGCTTGTTATTCAGGAAATCAAAGATACGGTTTTGTTAGCGTTACCTAGTCAAAATCCAGACAAGTTTAAGCAATACTGTCTCGAGCTAGGTCTACCAAGAGAAAGCATTGTTGTGTTGCCAAGGCAACCTCATGAAAAAATGCCACGAATCTTGTCATTAGTGGATGTTGTATATGCACCGAATCGTTTCATCGCAATCGATGAGGCAAGGAGCTCCAGTAGGATTGGAGAATATATGGCTGCAGGCAAAGCCATAGTTGCGAATGCCGTGGGTGTGGTTAAGGAACAGTTATCTGAAGGTGCGGGGCTTCTCGTTTATTCTAATGACCCGAGTGAACTTGCTGATAAAATTATTAAAATTCTGCAGGATCGTAAACTTGCAATGAAGCTTGGTAGAAAGGCTAGGGAAAGAGCAGAGGAAGTTTATTGCTGGGAAGTTTTGACGAAACGTCTGCGTGAGTTTTATTCGCGTATCATTTCTTAGGGGCATTCTCATGTTTGCTCTATTTATCGTAGTCAGTTGTCAGGATGGAATCTGATATGGTGCTTCAGTTCCATTCAATCGCTAAAGGAGTTGGCTCAAGATTGGAGCTTTCCTTGGTGAATCCTGTCTACACAAGAATTCCTCAACTCGGCTTTCTCGTCAGAGAAGCCATAATCGCACAACTGAGGAAGAACATTCAGAAATGCAAAAAGCTTGAGGACTATGTCAACTTGGCTTTTTCATTCGAGCTATTTGGGGTCAAAATTAAGCCTATCCAAGTCAAATCCGAGATCTTAACTCTGCTGAAGATCCTTATGAATCTTCGTCCTAGAGCAGTGTTAGAAATCGGAACTGCATATGGCGGGGGGCTTTTTTTGTTGGGGTGGTTTTGATCTTTTAACCTCCCACCTTTTTTTTTGTGATTCTCTTTTTCTTTTTTTTGTGTTTGC